>Ga0210044_10005265_pt1 | contig 17581 bp, 14 predicted proteins | sample CryGey13umfilter_2_FD_183959 | JGI IMG/M metagenome (GOLD analysis project Ga0210044, IMG submission 183959) | Groundwater microbial communities from aquifer in Utah, USA - Crystal Geyser 4/9/14 3 um filter (SPAdes) (version 2) | ecosystem: Environmental > Aquatic > Deep subsurface >... | reverse complement strand
CTCCTCTTCGATTTTCATCTTTAATAACTCTTTCATAGGCTCATAATTACACTCATACCCAGAATGAACCTTTTGTATATAATTATCCTCTTTTTTCAGTTTTAATCCTATCATTGGAAAAGCATTTTTTGCTAAAATAATATCGCATATAAGCCGACTTATTCTTCCATTGCCTTCACGAAAAGGATGTATAAATAAAAAATCACTTATGAGTTTAGACAAGTCTTGCGTAATAGCATCAACATCTTTGTAAGTTCTTTTAGTAACTTCTTTCATGAGTTGATTTAACTCTGGAATAGCCTGTAAAAAGTCAAGTCTCCAAGTCCAAGCTTCAACATCGTTGCCTTTACTCATTTCGACACTTCTAAGTTCACCTGCAAATGGATAGATAAATCCAAAAACTTCTTTGTGCCACTTTTTAACAGTGTTAAATCCAAATGATTTCGATATATCGAAATTTTCAACTAAATAACTGTATAACTCAAGTAGTTTTAAATCTTCCTGCTTTTGTATAAGGTCATTATCTGTAGATTTGAGATAATTTATACAAACACCATTTTTAGTAATTATTTTTTGTATATTATTTGATTCCCACTCTTTCCATGGATTGATTATAATACTTTCATCACTAATACTTTCAACCTCTTTTGGATATTTTTTCAGTATATTTAAAGGTGGCTTTTTCTCTTGAAAGAATCTAAAATCAGTTTCATACCAATAACTATATTTTTGATTTTGTTCGCATTTAAATGCATATAAAAGATATTTAGTTTTTGTCATACTTTTCAACCATAGCTATCTCTTCGCTATTTAAATCATATAAAGCATAAACTTTCTTATCTATCAGACACTCTAATTTAGATGTATTTTTAGCATTTTTTTTAAGTTCCACAATCCTATCAACTATTTTCACAAACTCATTTTGAATCTCTTTTTCTACTTTTAGAATGTAGAGTTTTCTTATATTTTTTGGTTTTACCTGAGCAAAAGCTCTACCATCTTTACCCGTGTAATTTTTATATATGCAAGTAGTGAGTTTAGAGTTTAAAATAGCAATTGCAAATTTGTACTCTATATCAAATTGAGCATCTATTTTAAATATCAAAGTGCTATCTAAAGAAAAATATCCATTTTCATCAAATGTGGCTATAACACTATCCGCTGTCTGTCTTAAAAGTATTTTATCTTCTGCAAATAGCTCTATATACCTTTGTCTATTAAGTGATGACCATGGTAAAATACCTTGTTTTGATTCACTTCTTTGCATAAGTTTATCCTTAAAAGGCTCTAAGTAGTTTAATATATTTGGATATTTAAATATTTTTGTATCTCTCGTGCTATAAATCACTTTATGATTAGTATAATTTATTTCATACTTATTAATCTCTCTGCCAACTAAAACTTTATGTAAAATATCTTTTTCTAGTTTATTCTCATCTATAAAGTCATGACTAACTCTAAAAATTTTATCTCCACCTGTTGAGATGCCACTTGCAACTTCTGAGGCAATATCATCTATAAGGTATGATTTTTCTTTTACTTTTTCTATTAAACTTACTGTTGTCGGATTAACACCAAAAGTATATGACGGCACTTTTAAGAGTGATTCTTTATCATAGTAATGGGTGATTAAAGACTCAAACTCTTTTTGCTTTTCTTGTGAATCTCTTATGTCACTATATCTAAAACTATAATTGTCTTTCGTTTTTATATTTTGATATTCAACTATACATGTAGGCACATTTACATCTTCAAATATATTGTCTCCAAGATTTATGGCTTCGAGTAAAGTGTACTGTTTAAATAATAGTTCTCTTGTTTTTTCATACTCATTTTGGTATAAAAGATTATTTGGCACGATAAAAGACAATACACCTTTATTGGTTAAAAGAGTAGATGACATTGAAATAAAATAATTAAAGGTATCAATAGTACGCATGTGAACATTTTCATATTTGTCTTTATAGAACTCTTTTGTTTTTTCATCCAAACTAGCACCATAAGGCGGATTTCCAATAACTATATCAAATCCGACATAATCCCCCTCTTCATTTAAAACCTCTGGGAATTCAAAACGCCATTCAAAAGAGTTTGCATAAATTTTAGCATCTTCAAAATCTTTTATGATTTCATATTTTTTGAGTATATTTTTTAACTCTTTTTCTTGTTTAGCCTTATTCTCTTTTTTTTCTTTTGCCAAAAGTTTTATTTCATCACCAAAAAGAGAGCTATCAGATGGATTATACTCTTTACCGAATCTTGCATACAAAAGACAATAACTCTGCTTTGCATAGCCGATAACTAAATCATCATTTAAACCTTTAAAACCGTACTGCTCAATGTAGCCTTTTGCTTTATCACCATTGAGTAACTTTTTAAGTTCATTTATCTGCGGTGAACCGTCTTGTAATTTTTGAGAAAAGCTTCGTTTTATCTCATCTATTTTTGAAACTACTTCTTTTTTTATATCTTTATCATTGGTCTCTTTGTACCACTTTACATATTTTTTATATTCATCTAATTTGTCTTTTAAAATTTTATTTTTAGTGTCACTATCTAGTAATGGGTATTTACTAATGAGTGAGTTTCCACATTTTATATTGATATCTATATTTGGAAGTGTGACTAGTTCATTGTTTTCATCATAATAGCTGTCTTTTAAAAGTTCTATCCAAAGTCTAAGCTGTGTTATTTTTACTGAGTTTATATTTATATCTACGCCGAAGAGTTGATTTTCTATGATGTGAAGTTTTTCATTAAATATTGTTTTTTGTATTCTCAATACATCATTCGATACTTTAAAACCTTCATTGATTTTATAATTAAAAAACTCACCATCTTCATCTAAAATATATATTTCATCATCTTCAGCAATTAGTTTTATATTTTTTAATCTTTTTCCATTTTCATCAATCAGCATGCCAAGTTCAGATTTTATAGATAAAAGCTCATTTAAACCAGAGACTAAAAAATGTCCACTACCTACTGCAGGGTCACATATTGTTACCGAATTCAGTAATTCATTTGCTTTATTTAAATCATAATTTTTATTATAAATATCATCTATCGTTTTACAATCCCAATTAAATTCTTGATTAAACTTATCAACAACTGTTTTTCTAATACTCTGTTTTGACATATACATAGTTATAAATGCAGGTGTAAAAAAACTACCATCTTTATAACCGTTTAATTTTTCAAAAATAAGTCCCAAAACTGATGAGTTAATAAGTGTCGCATGTTCTTTTTTAAACTCACTGATGTCATCACTTCCAAAATCATAAGCATTTAAAAATTTCAGCAAATACTCTATACTTTTTAACTCTTTTGTTTCATTTCTTAAAACTGTTTTTGAGTATTTGTTTAATAAAAGGTTGTCTTTTAAATTACTAATTAACAAATACTTTTTTTCAAGCTCTGTTGGCTCAAAAAGAGAACTATTTAAGTATGGTATATTTTTAAACTGTTCTATTTTCACACTAGGTCTATTACCTATTTTTTTTGCCAATACTTCAAAAAAAAGCGTATCTAGTTTATCAAACTCATCTACAATGTTATACGATAAAAATTTTGGATATTTTCCTTTGTGGATATTTAAAAGTCTGGCTTCTAAAAGTTTCAAAAAAAGTATTCTATTTAACCATGTTATATTTAATTCGAGTGCTATTTCAAAAAGTTCATTTTCCCCTTCAACTCCATGAGTTGTGGAAAGTTTTAAAATCGTATTTTCAAGCAGTGAACCATCTTCCCGATTTAATACACTCTTTCTAGCTATTATCTTTTTAGCACCATCTTTTATCTCTTCAAGACCTAAGATATGCAACAGTTCATAATAAAAATTTTTATTTAAAGAGTTAGAATCATTGTCATTATAAAGTTTTAAGAGATGTGTAGGGGAAAGAAGTTTATATATATTTTTTAACTGTGTATCAGTTTGCTTGTCTTTAAGATAAAACCTTACATATTTAATATTTTGCAGAATTGTTTTGTCTTTTAAAATATCTTCAACTATTTTGTAAAACTCATCATTATTGGCAGAAAATAGTGTTTCATATATTTCTTTATTTTTATATATTTTTTCTATTTTTTTGTTAGTTGATATTTTATTGAATTCAACAGCATCAAAAACAAACCATTCTATAGAGTCAGTAATAACTATATGTTTTAAGTTAAAATTTTTATTTTTATGTTTCTCTCTTAGATAATATAAAAGCGTTTCATGAAGTGCTTTTATATTTAAATTATCTATGGTTATCATCTCTGATTTATTTTTAGGTGCTTTTAACTCTATAATAATTTCAGGAGTGCTATCTATGTAAATTGCTAAATCAATTTTATCTTTTGTATTTATTTTGTAAGAAGAGTAACCAATGCTTTTTTCCAAAAGCTCTTTTAATAAAGTTTTATTAAACTCTTCATCATTATCTTTTATATCATTCAAAAAGCTTGAGAGTGATTGTTTAAAATTATTAAATTCACTCTCAAGTAGTTTCTGCTTAAGATAAGACTTTTTAATTACATCTTTTGGAGAAAACATTTTAAACTTCCACTATATAAAATTCGGTGCATCATTGGCAAACAAGATAATATCGCCCGCTTTTGTCTGAAGAGCTAGGACGTCCACTAGGGCTTCTTTGTTAGGTAACATGATTTTGTTTTTTACTTTAAGATTTTTATCAAATAGATCGGCATTGAGCATCCCTGTTACTATGACTATGTCGAAGACTTCGTTGATTGCGTGGATGAGTTTTAGGTTTAACTCGTCACTGCTCTCAACAAGTCCGGGAGTTACTATAACCTTTCTGCCCTCGTGTAGTGAGCAGAGTCTTACACCTTCTAACATCCCCTCAATGTTACCGTTGTAGCCGTCATCGAGTATGATTTTTCCACCGGCTTTTATGAGTTGGAGTCTGTGTTCTACGGGTTTTAAGAGTTTTACTGCTTTGATTATTTCCTCATTACTCAAACCAAAGCTTTTTGCAATTTTTACCGCGGCGGCTATGTTCATAGTTTGAAATTCGCCTAAAACATCGGTATGAAGTTTTAGAGTCTCTTCACCAAGCTGTAACTCAAAATCTGTTCCCTCTAGAGTGGCATGTGGATTTAAAATTTCATCGCCGAAAAAAGTCACTTTATCATGAGGTTCATCTGTTACAGAGGTATGTATAAAAGCACTTGTCAGTCTAGGGGACTGCATAATCTCAAGCTTAGTTGCAATAATATTTTTCAAAGATTTAAAGTACTCTATATGTGCCTTACCAACCTTGCCGACTACGACAGTCTGAGGTTCAAGAAAGGTAGTTATTTCGTAAATATCTCCGCGCTCTCTAGCCCCTGCTTCACAGACATAAATTTCTGTATCTTGGGGTAAAGAGTTGTTTATATCAGCCATAATTCCGCCCAAAGTGTTTACACTTCTTGGAGTCGCATAAACTCTGAACTTTTTACTTAAAATTTGTGCTACGAAATTTTTAATACTTGTCTTTCCGTAGCTTCCGGTAATACATATAATCTGTAAATTACTCATTTCACTCAGTCTCTTTTTCGCCTCTTTTTTATAGGCTAAAAAAAGAAACTTTTCTATTATTACACTGCCAATGTAAGCAAGGGCTAGCGGCATAAAAACACCGTAAGTTCCACATGCCGACTTGAGCGTGCAAAGTACGTCTTGAAACAAAACCAAGGAGACAAGAAGGATTAAAAATCTTTTTACTCTCCATGTTAAGATTAGTTTTTTGTCGAGTTTTTTGTACCAAAGAAGCAGAGCAGGCAAAATAGCAAAATAAAAAAATATGGCAAAAAACTGTCCGGTTGTATGGTAGGCAACAAAGGGGATAAAAAAGTAGATTATATGCCAGTGTGGCTTATGATGTTTTAAAATAACACGTGAGAGTTTGTAATCATACCACTGCAGGTTTGTAATAAGGTACCAGCCGAGCACTGTTACAAAGAGTACATTTGTGACAAAAGCAGCTAAAATTTCGTAACCTTCCATACTAACGCTCCAAAGTTTTTAAAAAAGTTTTTTCAATATGTTTAGAAATATCATCTGCTTTATTCATAAAAAAGTAATGATCTCCATCATAAACTTCAAGAGTAGCGTCTGTAATAAGCTCCTTGATTTTATATGCGGAGCTAATCGGTGTTGCAGAATCAGACTCGCCCCAGCAAAGAAGTGCTTTTCCGCCATAAGCTCTAAATTCATCAGCAAAATCTTCATTAACAACATTTTTAAAAGTTTGGTACATTGGCTCACTTAGAGCCTTTGCATCCTCTGCTACAAAAAAGGAACGTAGTTTTGCTAAACCAAATATTTTCAGAGTTTTAAAGAGTACTATCTTAAGTTTTATTTTTAAAGATTTTGGGATGTAAATGCCTGCACTTGCAACTAAAACCAACACTTTAGGTTCAAGTAAAAGTGCAACTTTACCGCCAAAAGAGTGTCCTAAAATAATATCTTTTGAGGCATTGATATGAATCATCAGAAGCTCAACAATTCTAGCGTAATCAGCAGTTTTAAGCATTAAATTACACGTACTGTTCCCAAAACCTGGCAAATCAATATAAATATGACGAAAAGTGTCCATATAGGGTGAAAACGATTTCTTCATAAGATTTTTATTACTTCCCCAACCATGCAAAACAATCAAATCTACCTTGGCATGTGGATTAATAATTTCATAACTCATATTAATCGTATGCTGATTGTACTGAATAGATTTGATCGCCATTATTTACCTTTCGCGCTACTGAGTGAGTGAATATAGTCGTATGTTACTTTTACTCTTTTGGCATGTGGAAGCGAGTTGGCAAGAGCTTCTATAGAGCCTTGAAAATCTTCAAATAAGTAGTTTGCCATAGAGCCTGGAATAGGATTTATTTCATTTAAATAGACCTCGCCATCAACAACGAAAAAATCACATCTTATAAGGGCACCCTCAAATAAACTTCTATAGATTTTTTTAAAATTTGCTATAAGTTTTTTCTCTAAGGCTGGAGTAATATCTGCTTTTAAGACATGCTCACTGCGTGAAAAGTCCATATACTTTTTTTCAAAATCTAGAAATTCATTTTTTTGAGGCTCTTCAACTATAGAACAGTGAATCTCTGCGTTTGCCATATAACCGGCAACGTTATACTCTTTTACACCTACTAAAAACGGCTCAACAATCAGACAAGTGTCAAATTCAAATGCAGTGTCAAGAGCATAATCAAGTTCACTCTCTTCTTTAACAATACTAACACCGATTGAACTTCCTAGACGGGCAGGCTTTATGATAACAGGATAAGGAATTGTTATATCTTTGTGTACTTTTGCCGATAAAAGCTCATATTTAACACTCTTAATCTCTTTTGCACTACAGAGCCATTTTGTATATCTTTTGTCATACGAGAATACACTAGCATCAATTCTTGGACCTATATATTTTATAGAGAAAAAGTCTAAGAGGGCAGCAATAGTACCGTCTTCTCCATCAGCTCCATGAATAAGGTTTAATACAGTTCCTTTATATTCCGTAGCACCAAACATACTTTTTTGAGTAAAACAGCCGTTTGCTATACTTAACTCAGGCATTTTTTTATGTTGATTCTTGGAAAAAGTATTAGCCTTCATTTTTGATGCTTCTACTAAATAAAACTTATGGTCTTGATCACAAAAAACAAAAGTTAAATCAAAACTTGAAAGTTTCGCCTTAAGAGTTATTGCACTTACTATACTAATTTCGTGCTCAAAACTAGCACCACCGAATAAAATCGTTAATTTCAATATATTAATCCTTAACACAATTTTAAAAAATAAATAATAATTTTTAGAGTCGCATTATAGCAAGTGCATCTTTAAAAGGTAATAGTATATTATATTGTTTGAAGTAATCTTAAAGACTCTTTTACAAGGGAGGCCGTGTCTGATCCTTGACATGCACTCAGAGCTTTAGATATTTTTGCTTTTGTAAATCCTAAAGATTCAAGAGCTTCACTTGCTTCGTTATACGCTTTATTCTCAGGAGTGCCGGATGATAACATCTCAACATCAAAGCCATTAAGTTCAACCAAAATACGTCCGGCACTTCTTGGACCGATTCCGGGAACTTTTTGAATCGCCTTCATATCTTTGTTATTTATTGCAGATGCGAACTGAAATGGAGAGTAAGTTGAGCATATTGCCATAGCGACTTTTGGACCTACTCCGTTTATTTTAATGAGTCTCTCAAACATTTTTTTCTCGCTCATATCTACAAAACCATACAGCAGTTGAGCATCTTCACGAATAATATGTGAAGTAAATAAATTTACCTCTTCTTTGGGAAGTGCAGAAAATGTCTGCAATGATATAAACACTTCATAAACGACTCCACTTACCTCAACATGAACAAAGGTCGGCTCTTTGGAGATTACATTTCCTTTTAAGCCAACAATCACTCTGAAACTGCCTGTATAACAAATTCACCGCTCTCAAGCTTAACAAGACCGAATATTTTCTCTACAGAACCCTGCTGCGGTTTATAAACAAGTTCTATGGGTGGATTAATCAACTTAAACCTAATCTCGTTATGTCCTATCCAATGCTCTCTGTTTATAACTCTTGCATCAAATATATTATCTTGAAGAGCTAGTGTTTTATTTGTGAGAAGTAAAAGGTGTTCCTCTTTATTTAGCAACTCTTTTGTAATATTTGCTAAATGCTCCTGAGCTTTTTTAAAATTGTTATACTGTTTTACAAATGACTCCGGCATTTTTACGCCATTTTTTTTGTAATGTATCAATCTTTTTTTCACTGAATTAAATGTCTGCAAGTTGTTTTCAAGCATAGTTGTATATTTGTTTATTTCCAGATTGGTATCTTTAATAGCATTCTCAAGCCCTTTAATCTCTTTTTCACTATTACCCAAATCGCCCTGAGAATTTCTTTTCAACAATGGGTCTATCGTAAAAATATTTTCGCTACCCTGAAGTTTTTTAATCTCAATTAGCTTAGAAGCTGTTGCTTTAAGGTAAGAACCACAGAGTTCTACCACTATCTCTCTGGCTTTTACTTTACCGCCAACAGTTTGTCCTATTTCAACTACATCCCCATCAACAATCCCGTGTTCGAGTCTTGTAATATGGATATTTTTGCCATAGGCTGTACCTCTATGCGTATTTATTTTCAGATTGTGTGCTCTTATTTGTGATGTTTTATGAGTCTGACCGCCGACTGTTGCTTTGATTGCATTTACCGTAGAGTTAGGACCGATATTTCCCTCAATCTCTATTTCGCTCACTTCAATATTCATACCTGTACCAATGGCATCTTTCATTGCATCGGTTTCTTTCACATTTATGGAGATATCAGAATCTAATCCCGAAGAGATAGAACCTGTAGTCTTAAAACTTATCTCACCGACATCAAGCTCTTTTTGCACTGAGAAAGTGTCTGTCCCCTTCACAACATAACCACTCACAGTTGCGCGGTACTCTATGGAGTTGGGTGTATTAATCTCTTTTATACTTTCATCGATTTTAAAAGTAGGAGCATTTGTTGTCAGCGGCTCTTTTGATGCCATAAATTCACCTCGGCAATTTCTTCCCGGTTTGCCCTCCTTGGCTTTTACGTACTCAATAATAAGTTCATCTTTTAGTACGCTATGTATAAAACCTCTTGAAGCATAATCTACCTTTGAATGAGCATCAACCTCTTCTTTTTTATTATAATGATATACAATATCATCGTTAATGGTTGCAGTCGGCTCAAAGCCTTGCGCTATTAAAACAGTTTCATTTTTATTGTACTTAGCCGTTTCTTCAACACGAACAAAAGCCGAAATTTGAGAGATCGCATTAGGAAGCATTTCATCAAAAATATTTATCAGTATTCCTGCGCGCACCTTATTTTTGTTAATCAGGGCTAACAAATCTCTCTCAAAGTTTTTACTGTAACTTACTACAGAACCATCTTGTATGCTTAAATAAACTTTACATTTAGTGGCATTAACTCCAATGGCTAAGTTAAAGTATCTATAGGGGTCTTCTTCTGTATTTTTGGAAAATATTTCTATCTCATACACTTGTTTTATCTGAAATTTTGGATTTAACAATGCTTTTACATCATCAAGTTCATAAAGTTCTTCGCCCGATATCTCTTCCCACTCTTTTGCCGAGGCGTCATCACCTTCTTTGGTAAATGTCTGAACTTCTAAAATGGAAAAATCTAAACTTTCAACTTTTATACCATAAGATTTTGCAAAGCTAAGGAGTTCTTTTGCCACATTCTGTGTTTTAACAATAGTAGGGCGAACTTTTTTTAACATTGGTTTATTTTTTTTAGAACTGAAAAATGCCATATTTACACAACCACTTGTAGCTTTAATTTTTTTGAATCTACATTTTAACTAAAAATTTGTTAAAATCATGCAAACAAATAACAAACCCTTAAAAGAAGCCTATGTTTAAAGCCATTTTTACCAACAGTTTTGGAATTTTATTTTCAAGAATTCTGGGATTTATAAGAGATTTACTAACCGCATCAGCTCTTGGTGCAAATATATACAGTGACATATTTTTCATAGCCTTTAAACTCCCGAATCTCTTTCGCCGCATTTTTGCGGAGGGTGCTTTTACTCAGGTTTTTATCCCCGCATTTGCACGTTCGCTTCATAAAGGTGTCTTCTCAGCCAATATATTTCTCATATTTTTATCTATAATTTTTTTAATAACTCTCCTTGTAAACATAATACCCTCCCTTGCGACACAGGCAATAGCCGTCGGTTTTGATGAGAAGACCATAGAGTTAGCAGCACCCTATGTTGCTATAAATTTTTGGTATCTGCCACTTATTTTTGCCGTGACTTTTTTAAGCACTCTGCTTCAGTATAAACACCATTTTACAACCTCGGCATTCTCAACTGCACTACTAAATATTTCACTTATATTAGCTCTTTATTTTAGTGAAGACAAAAGTCAGACAGAGATAGTTTATTATCTAAGTTTTGGTGTAGTTATCGGTGGTATATTACAACTGGCAGTTCACATATTTGCTATACACAAACTAGGGTTTACAAAGCTTTTATGCGGTGGTTTTAAATATTTAAGAGTAAAGTCATACATAATAAAAAAAGATACCAGAAAATTCAGACAGCAGTTTTTTCCTGCGATGTGGGGAAATTCAACTGCTCAAGTGAGTGCATTTTTAGATACCTTTTTAGCCTCATTTCTTGTAACTGGTTCTATTAGTTACCTCTACTATGCCAACCGTATATTTCAACTCCCTTTGGCTCTTTTTGCCATTGCAACTTCCATAGCTCTTTTTCCAAGAGTTGCCAGATATATAAAAAATAAAGAAGAGCACAAAGCAAAACTATTTCTTGAGCAGGCATTTTGGTTTTTAACATTTTTACTCACAGCAAGTACAATCACCGGATTTATTCTTGCACATGAGATAACTTGGCTTTTGTTTGAAAGAGGTGCTTTTTTATCAGGGGACACTTTAAATACTACAGCTGTTTTACAAATGTATATGATAGGACTTCTTCCCTTTGGTCTTCAAAAGCTCTTTTTACTCTGGCTCTACTCCAAAGAGATGCAGATGCGTGCTGCAAAAATAGCTACTTTTTCACTAGCCGCATACATACTTTTTGCACTTTCACTCATCTCACCCATGGGAGTAAGCGGCTTAGCCCTTGCAAGCACCGTAAGCGGTTTTGTAAGCTTTACCCTCACCATACAAGCCTTCGGGACAAAAAACTTTTTTGCTATACTTCTCAACAAAAAAGCGATTTATCTTGTTGGCTGTGCTATTTTACTTACAATAATGCTTCTGCCTTTTAAAGATTTTATAGCTGTTTATATTTAAAAACAGTTTTCTTTCAAAAATCTAAATGAGTATATAAAATCTGTTTTGATACTGTAATGTTTTACTCTAATTTTCTCACGAACTATGTCTAGTACCCAAGGGCAGCCCCCTCCTGCTATCGCAATTTACCTTCTAACTTCTTTTTTATCTGCATAATAAACTCCTGAATTAGAAAGAACATAATGTCCTTTTAAACACTTTATGCACTATTAGTAGGACAATTTAAGTGACTCTAATAAAAAAATAATATTAGATAGAGATAAAGAACTTCAATCTGCTTGGTTTGATAGAAACTATGCAGTTTCAAGATTTCATCTTTTAAAAGCAAAAGAAGTAATCAAAGCTATAGAAGAAATTGAAAAGTTTGAAACTGATTTAAGAAATATGTTTATTTTGAATTCTCAAATAATATCAAGTGATGAACTCAAAGAAAAATCACAAGAGTATAATAATTTAAAAAAAATATTTTATGAAAAAGCATCTACTTACTATAGTACATTAAGTATATAACAAGCACTAGCAGAAACGCCCCTGTGAATAAATCTCCACTTTTGAGATTTAAAATGCGAAAAATAGGTCAGTTGAATGTTACACCTCAGTGAATGTGTGACAGATTGACAAAATGAATATTTTTGAATATAATAGTTCCAATAAGTATTCAAAGGAGTAGATTATGAAAACAGTAACAATGAGAGTAGATGATTCTGTCTATGATATGATAAAACTTGCAGCAGAAGGGCAAAAAAGAAATATTTCAAACTTCATAGAGTTTGCAACTGTGCAATACTTAACATCATCTCAATTCGTAGAAAATGATGAAATGACAGAAATCATGAATGACAAAGAACTTGTCCAAAACTTGATAAACGGTTTAAATGATTTTAAAAATGGTGTTTACTCCATTGTCTAAGTATCAAATTGCTGAAACTAAAACTTTTGAGAAAGTTAAAAAAAAGCTAGATAAAAAGTTGTATTCTAAAATTGAAAATTTTGTTTATCCCCAGCTTAGAGAAAATCCATTTTTTGGTTCTAATATAAAGAAGTTAAAAGACAATTTAGAAGGTTACTATAGATATAGGCTTGGAAACTATAGACTTTTTTATCTTATTGAAAATGATAAGCTTATTGTAGTTATTGTTGATTTTAAACATAGACAGCAAGCTTATGACTAAATTCATTGCACCATAATAATGATTAGATAAATTATAGGAGTTTTATATGCAGACTTTAGCTGTAAATGAAATAATCTCGGCAGTTGATTTTATGATAACCGGTTTTTAAAAGGAAAACAATTAATGACAATTTACGATTCAGCACAAAAGAAAAAACGAGAATTTATACCCCAAGAAGAAGGCAAGGTCACTCTTTATGTTTGTGGTCCGACTGTTTATGATGATGCGCATTTAGGGCACGCCAAGAGTGCTTTGGTGTTTGATTTGCTCACTCGTGTTTTAAAAGCCAATGGTTACGATGTGACTTACGCTAGAAACATTACAGATATTGATGACAAAATTATCAAAAAAGCGAGTGAGCAAAAAAAAGATATAAAAGAGATAACCGACTTTTATACTGAAGCTTTTCATAAAGAGATGCAGGCCATAGGAATTTCACGCCCAAATATTGAGCCCAAAGCAACAGAGAGTCTTGAAGCTATGTTTGAGCTTATTCAAAAGCTTATAGATTCAGGTCATGCCTATAAAACTGCGGAGGGCGATGTTTATTTTGACACTGCGAGCGACAGCGAATACTTGACTCTTTCTCATAGAGTTCAAGATGAAGAGCAGATGCAAAACCGTGTTGAGAGTTCAAGCGCCAAAAAGAACTCTGCCGACTTCGCCATGTGGAAAAGCGTAAGTGATAATAGCCTGACGTATGAATCTCCTTTCGGTGCAGGTCGTCCGGGTTGGCATGTGGAATGTTCTGCGATGATTGAGAAACATTTGGCATGTTCAAATAATAAGTTTGCCGTAGATATTCACGGTGGCGGAGCTGATTTGCTCTTTCCACACCATGAAAATGAGGCGGCTCAGACGAGATGCGCAACTGAGCATGCGCTGGCAAACTACTGGATGCATAACGGTTTTGTAAACATAAACGGCGAAAAGATGTCAAAGAGTTTAGGCAACAGCTTCTTCTTAAAAGATGCACTCAAAGTCTATGATGGAGAAGTTTTGCGCTTCTACCTTTTAAGCACGCATTACAGAAGTAACTTCAACTTCAATGAAGAGGATATGCTTGCATCTAAAAAACGACTTGACAAGATCTACAGAGTTAAAAAACGGTTGTTTGGCTTAGCTGACGCAAATGAAAAAACACCTTTTCAAGAGAAGCTCTTAGAAGCACTAAGTGATGATATGAATGTATCGCTTGCTTTAGCTCAAATCGATGAGATGATTTCAACTGCAAACGAGAGACTAGACACACCGGGCAAACATAAAGAGCTTAAACGTGAGACTATGGCAAACTTGGCTTACATAGAAAAAGTGTTGGGTTTTGGGGCTAAAAACCCTTTTGAGTATTTTCAGTTTGGGGTTAATGAAGCGACTAAAACAAAACTAGCCAATTTAATTGCTTCAAGAGATGAAGCAAAAAAAGCCAAAAATTTTGAAATCTCGGACAAAATTAGAGATGAAATCTTGGCATGTGGAGTTACTCTAATGGACACTCCACAGGGAACTTTTTGGGAGAAGGTGTAGAAATTATTCTTGCAATTTAATTTATTTGCAAGAATCTACTAAAAGCCCCGATTTCAAATCATTGTAAGTCGTTTCGCCCTTGAGTTTTTTAACTATTTCAAGAGCAAAACAAAGTGCAGTTCCAACTCCGCGAGATGTCATGATATTGCCATCTTGCACCACCATTTTTGTTTCACCCAGATACCCCTCTTCTCTTATTTGTTTCTCAACCGATGGGTAACAAGTGTAGCTGTGTTTTAAAACTCCAGCTTTATTTAGAGCAAATGGAGCTGCACAAATTGCACCAATATTTTTGCCCCTCTTGTCCATCTCTTTTAAAAGAAACTGCACATTTTCGTCCTCTGCCAAAGCATGAGTTCCACCCCATCCACCGGGCAAAACCACCATATCAAGTGCCTCTATGTCTACATCTTTAACCTGTATATCTGTTTGAATGCTAATCCCATTTCCTCCTTTAACCAAACGCTCTGCATCCAAAGAAGCAACTAAAACCTCAATCTTCGCACGTCTAAGAACATCTATAATGCTCACCGCCTCTATCTCTTCAAATCCACATGCCAAAGGCACCAACACTTTTATACTATTCATACTCAGCTCCTTGTTTATCATAATTTTACCTTTATTTTAGTATAATCCATAAATTTTTAAAAAGTGGAAATATAATAAATGATACCTTATGACAGTATAAAACCTTTACTCTTTAAACTCCAGCCTGAAACTGCACATCATGTTGCTTCGTGCGTGTTAAGTCTTCCTAATATTTGTCAGATTCCATTTAACTCCTATTTAAGTTCTCACTTCATTAGCGATAACATTTTAAATCAAGAGCTTTTTGATCGTACTTTTTTAAATCCCATAGGTCTTGGTGCCGGCTTTGATAAAAATGCCACTATGATTAAAGGTACACAGATTTTAGGTTTTGGTTTTACTGAAATAGGAACTGTTACACTTAAACCGCAAGATGGAAACCCTAAACCTAGAATGTTTCGGCATGTCCAAGAACAAACGCTTCAAAATGCTATGGGTTTTAACAATGACGGGCTTTTAAAGGTACAAAAGAGACTCAAAAAAATCTACCCTTTTACAACTCCTATGGGCGTAAATATCGGTAAAAACAAACTCACACCTGAGAGTGAGGCTATAAACGACTATACAACTCTTATAAAAGCACTCCACACTTTGGGCGACTACCTTGTTATAAATATCTCTTCGCCAAATACTCCGGGTTTGCGAGACTTACAAAATGAAGAGTTCATAACAAGACTTTTTTCTGAGGCAAAAGCCATTACAAATAAGCCGATTTTACTTAAAATTGCTCCAGACATGACACCTGAAGATGCCGTAGCACTTACGACTATGGCTGTACAAAAAGGTGCTGATGGCATCATTGCCACCAACACGACTATTGACTACTCTCTTGTTAAAAACCCAAAAGATATCGGCGGACTTAGCGGTGCAGTCTTAAGGGAAAAAAGTTTTGAAATTTTTGAGGCTATTGCTAAAGAGCTTTATGGTAAAACTACACTTATTTCTGTCGGTGGAATTGACTCAGCTGAGGAAGCATACAAACGCATAAAAGCCGGAGCATCTTTAGTTCAAATATATAGCGGAATTGTTTTTCATGGTCCCGATATGATTATGAACATAAACAAAGAGCTTATTGAACTTTTACGTGCAGATGGTTATACAAATATCACTCAAGCTATCGGCAGCGATAGAGCATAATATGAAAATTTTTATATTAATAACACTTATTTTAGGAACATTAATGGCATCACCACTACCAAAGTACGAAACACAAACACTTGAAAACGGACTGCAAATAGTTGTAATTCCGCTTTATAATAACACAAATGTAATAAGCACAGATATTTTCTACAAAGTTGGGAGCAGAAACGAGGTTATGGGTAAAACCGGTATTGCCCATATGCTTGAACATATGAATTTCAAATCAACAAAAAATTTGGATGCCGGTGAATTTGACAAAGAAATTAAAAGCATCGGAGGCGTTAACAACGCTTCTACAAGTTTTGACTATACACATTATTACATCAAATCAAGCACGCAAAACCTTGGCAAATCACTAGGACTCTATGCAGAACTTATGCAAAACCTAAACCTCAAAGATAAAGAGTTTCAACCCGAACGCGATGTTGTTATGGAAGAGAGAAAGTGGAGAACAGACAACTCTCCTATGGGCTTTTTATACTTTAAAATGTTCAACAATGCCTACCTTTATCACCCGTACCACTGGACTCCGATTGGTTTTATAAACGACATTAAAACTTGGGATATTAAAGATATAAAAGAGTTTCACAAAACTTACTATCAGCCAAATAATGCCATTTTAATGGTTACCGGCGATGTTGACCCTAAAGAGGTTTTTAAAAAGGCAAAAAAAGAGTTTGGTGGCATAAAAAACAAGGCTAAAATTCCTGAATTTAAGTTCGTAGAACCTGAACAAGATGGGGCTAAACGTGTAATATTACACAAAGAGAGCGAAGTGGAGATGTTAGCAATAACTTTTCATATTCCAGACTTTAAAGACCCTGACCAAGTTACTCTAAGCGTTATATCTGAAATTCTTTACTCCGGAAAAAGTTCAAGACTTTATAAAGAGCTGGTAGTAAATAAGCAGCTTGTAAATCAGGTTTACGCCTATAATATGGAGAACATAAACCCCGGTCTTTTTATATTTTTAGCAGTTTGTAACACGGGTGTAAAAGCTGAGGATGTAGAAAAAGAGTTGTTAGCTCAGATAGAGCTTATAAAAAACAGTGAAGTCACCAAAGAAGAGTTAGAGAAGGTGAAGATTAACACAAAATCTGACTTCATCTATTCGCTTGAGAGTTCAACTTCTGTGGCAAACTTATACGGAAGCTATTTAGTTCGAGGCGACATAACACCGCTTTTAACTTATGAGAAGAATGTCAATAAAGTGACAGTAGAAGAGGTGCAAAAAGTAGCAAACAGATACTTTAACTTCAACAAATCAACAACGCTAATATTAAAAAAAGGTAACTAAATGAATATTTTAACAGGTTCTTCGACGGCA
>Ga0210044_10005261_pt1 | contig 17590 bp, 11 predicted proteins | sample CryGey13umfilter_2_FD_183959 | JGI IMG/M metagenome (GOLD analysis project Ga0210044, IMG submission 183959) | Groundwater microbial communities from aquifer in Utah, USA - Crystal Geyser 4/9/14 3 um filter (SPAdes) (version 2) | ecosystem: Environmental > Aquatic > Deep subsurface >... | reverse complement strand
TACTACCTCGAGTTTTTTGTGTCACCAGACTTAACACATACAGATGTCTGGCGTTTTACAGATGCAGTCGGATTGGCATTGACCGACACGTTTTACTACAAAGAAATCAATCCCCACGAAGCCTTACCTCTGAACCCGGTGATTGAAAACCGGGGCATGTTGATTACAGACACCATTGGCTGGACAAGGATAAGCGGGTGTTATACAGCGAAAGGTGGTGAAAAATATGCCATTATCGGCAATTTCAGGACAGATGCAGAAACCATGATTGAATTAGAAGCCCCTTCATATCCAGCTGTTAACTTTTTCTACATCGAAGACGTCCTCGTTCAAGCCTTCGACCCATTGCCAGATACAATTTTGCTTTGCGACGGAGTGTCCAAAACCGTGAATGCCGGATTTCTATATGCTGCCTACCATTGGAACACAGGCGAAACGGACAGCACGATAAGCATCCAAAATCCAGGGATATATACGGTAGAGGCAACCATGGAAAAGTGTGTTTTGCGGGATACGGTCGTGGTTTTGGATACACGCTACAATGGTGGTTTTCTATCTGATACGATGATATGCCGGGACGAGCCACTGTGGCTTGCGCCGCCCCTGCCGGGCAGCTATCTCTGGTCAGATGGCTCACAGGGTGGTGAAATCACCGTTGCCACCTCCGGCAGCTATACCGTCACCGTCACCAACGAGTGCGGGGAGTTCGTCTTTTCCACCGATGTGGAGGCAATGGATTGTGCCTGCAATGTGTACGTGCCCAACGCCATTTCGCCGGATGGCGATGGCATCAACGACGAGTTGAAGGTCTTTTGGGGTTGTGATTTCGATTACCAGATAAGAAGGTTCGGGGTGTTCGACCGCTGGGGCGGTCAGGTGTATTCCTCCACCGAAGGGGAAGAAGTGCGCTGGGACGGTACAGCCCATGGCAAGCCCCTGCCGGAGGGAGTTTATGTGTGGCTCATGGAATACGATGTAATTCGCAACGGCACGGCGGAACGGCGCATCGGAAAGGGGGATGTGGTCATTTTAAGGTGAGGATAAAAAAGCGAATTAGGGCATGATACAGCGATACATTTTTACCCGTCTTTTGGCATGGTGCTTTTGCATGTTCTGCTTATCCCAACCCATTCGTGCGCAAATCCCTGCCTGCGGCTTTCCACTGATGCCGGGGCCGGAATCTGATGTGCATACCCGAATTGCAGCAATAAATCAAATCCTTGAGGAAGCTGCCAATGAGACAATCACAGCCCGGGCAGACATCGTCATTCCGGTGGTTGTCCACGTGGTCTGGCATGGCTCGGAAGAGAATGTTAGCGATGAAGCCATTCTCTCCCAATTAGAAATCCTGAACCGTGATTTCAACGAAGAAAACGAAGATTTGGCGGAGGTGCCAGATGAATTCCGGCTGTTTATTGCCCGAAAGGGCATCCGCTTTTGCCTAACTGCCGAAGACCCGCATGAATTGCCGGCTCCAGGAATTGTGCGTGTGCAAACGAATGTTGAGGCCATCGGAGCAAAAGAGGCTTTGTATTATTCGGCCCAGGGTGGCAGCGATGCGTGGGATTCGGAGCGGTTTCTGAATATCTGGGTCGCCAATACCGGGGAGCATGTGACGGGGTTTGGGACATTCCCGGAGCAGGTAGCAGCCGAAAAGCAAGGGGTCGTTGTGCATCCGAAATACTTTGGCAAGAACAATTCAAACAGATATAATCTGGGCCGTGTGGCAGTACATGAAGTGGGGCATTACCTCGGCTTACAGCATGTGTGGGGCAGTGACGAGAGATGCGAAACGGATGACGGCGTGCAAGACACCCCGTTGCAACAAAGGAACTACACCGGCTGCCCCGCCCATCCGCAAATCACCTGCGGCAGTGCCGATATGTTTATGAATTTCATGGACTATGTGGACGATGGCTGTATGGTGATGTTTACGCAAGGTCAGATGGAAAGGATGTTGGCAACGATTGATATTTACAGGCCGGGATTGGCGAATCAGGGGATTCGATGTGTGAAAAACAGCGTGACGAAATTGAATGCTGCCTTCCGAATATACCCCAATCCTGCCATCGATGCAATCAACATAAACTTTCCTGACAAAGAGATTGCAGAAACCGGAAGGATGGAAATATACAATGCCCTAGGGCAAATGGTTTTTCAAACAAATACAGTGCTTCGCAACCACATGAATATCGAACTTCCGGTATTGGCGGAAGGTATATATTGGATAAGGATAGGAAAACAGTCCAGACGATTGATTATACAGTAAAGCTATATTATTGTTTTTAAAGATGGCATTTACCTGGCTCACAACTCATACAAAAACTCAGTATTTCCAAAGCTACCCTCTACCGCCGGTTGGACGACCTCAAAGACCGGGGCGCTTTCATTGCCTACGACAGAGAGCGGCAATCCTATTTCTACCGGGAAGGGTTCTTGAGCCTTTTCTTGAAAGTCTCAAAATGTGAGACCGGCGGGGCTTATATTTACACCATTCCAACTTTCAAATCACATCCGTAGCTTGAAAAAAGCGCCGGAACAACCACAACATTAGCCATGAAAAAAACAATTACTTTTTGGCTGGGCTTACTCATCTTTTCCTCCATTTCCGCACAGGAATATGAGCCGACGGCAATTGAGGGGGCGCACTGGGTGATATTCTACATCACCGATGATTCGATACAGCATCATGCGATAGTGATTGAAGGAGATTCAGTTGTCAATGGAGTGGCTTACAAGAAAATCTACTGGCAGGCAATCCACAGCAACGCCATTTCTTTTCAAGACTTTGTTCCTCCTTACCTTACCAGCAAAAAAATATTGATTGGACTGATTAGGGACAACGTATCAGAAGAGAAAGTTTATGCAATCACGTTTGAAACGCCCCACCTCATAACATGCAACGTGGGGGTGGAGGAAGAGATACATGACTATTCTCTTTCGCCAGGTGAATTTCTAACGGGGTGCCTTTATCAAACAGAATCCAGCATAGACTCAGTGAAAATGGAGTTTGAGTGGGGTAAAAATAGAGAGGTTCAATACATTGTAACCGGTCATAGATTTATCGAAGGGATTGGAGGAGAGGAAGGACCATTTTCGAGTAATTTTACTTTCATCCCTGAGGTATTCTTCAAGTTAGTGGAATATTGCATAGGAACCGATGACATGTGCAATCTAATTTCCACTGCTTATGAAGCACCTGCTTTTAAGATTTATGTTTATCCAAACCCTGCTACGGATTTATTAAAAATAGAGTTTCCCGAAGACCATCATGGCACATCCATCGTCTCCATGAGAGATTCGAGGGGGTATTTGATATCAGAGATAGAGCATGATTGCAATGGTGCGCAAGTCATGAATTTACCCGTTGATAAACTGGCGAAAGGAATCTATTTTTTGACGTTGAAAACAGGCTATTCTTTCTCCACTTACAAAGTAGCAATTTATTGATGGCCGAACACGAAAATCTTCAATACTCATCACCATAAAAATCTTTGAAAATGAAAGACAGAAATTTCCTTCGTGTAGGTTTTTTGCAGATTGCCACTTCTGCATTGCCGGGCATCGCCATTAAGGTTATGGTGGCCATTGGCTTTATAGCATCAATAAACAACTTGGCATTTGCCACAAATGAAGAGCCTATAGAACTCTTGGCAGAATTAACCGAAACCATATACCAGAATCCTACACCGCAATATCAAGAATTTGTTGCCAATTTTATTATTCAAAATATCATTATCGAGTATCGGGATGCCTTCCCCGGGGCAAAAACCTATAGGCTAAAAAAGGTAAAGCTAATAGTGCCGGAAAACACATCCTCAATACCTTCATTGAAGCAAATTCTGGATGCCTCTGGTTATTTCAACCTCGTTGAAATATTCTACAGTTGTGAAGTTGCCGGACAAGAATTTTCATTGCCAGCAAATGTCGCCAATTGCAATGACCCTGATGACTATGACGACCCCGGAGCATTGGCTACACAGCACATTGAAAATATGGAACTACCGTGTGCCTGGAGCCTGACCCATGGAAACCCGGCAATATCAGTCGGCGTGATTGACGTGTTTTTTGACTTCAATCATCCAGATTTACAAGGCAAGTTTATTGAAATTAAGGGTAACTGCCAGCAACAACTCAATGTATGCGGGCATGGTTATTCTTCATCAGGAGGAGTAGCAGCAATAGTAAACAATGGCTTGTGTGTTGCCGGTGCAGGCTATAATACTTCCGTAAGGGGTTATTGTGCAGGCACCACTTACTGTAATGCGCTTTATATTCCACCTACTCTTATTTGGACTGCTTACCAAGACGAGAATAGAGTGATAAATATTAGTGCCACAGGGTTGGGGAGTAACCAGACATTGATTGATGTCATAGACGAAATAACTAACAACGGCGTCAATTTGGTCGTAGGTTCTTATGGCAACGGCCATAGTGCTTATGCCAACATACCGGGTGTCATAAATGTTGCCCAATTAGATGTGAACGGCAACTATGTTCCTTATCAGCTCCCCAATGGGGAAACAAACGTGGATATTGGTGTACCAATCCTGTGGATGCAAAGGTTACAATCGCCTTTAGTAGATGTCTGCGGTCTCGGTTCTGCAAATAGTTCTTTAGCCGCACCTTACGTTGCAGGCGTGGTTGCTCTGATGTTGGCTGAAAATCCATGCCTCTCTCCTGCCGAGATAGAAGATATTCTGAAAAACACCTCCAACCCCATTCCCAATGCTGACGAGCCAGGCGACCCCTGGTACAGTACCCTGAACGGTGCGGGCGCCTTGAACGCCTATCAAGCTGTCCTTGCTGCACAAAATACAGTCCCTCCATCCCTGACTGTTCAGTCCGGCCAGACCGTAACCATTTCTAACCAGTCGGTGTCGTATTCAAGCATCACCATAGAGTCTACCGGCACGCTCATCATCAACAACCAGTCCGTCATCTCCATGCACAAGCTCGGCTTCATCACGGTGAAGCGAGGGGCAAAACTGATCGTTGACAATTCAACCCTGACCACAAGTTGCCCAAAGAACTATTGGGGCGGCATCCGGGTGTGGGGGAACAACACCATGCCTCAGCCCGTGGTGTACGATGCCAACGACAACCCGCTCACCCAGGTTTCCCTGACCGCAGACCAGGCCGGGGTGGTTTTCCTGTTGAACAACTCCAGGTATGAAAGGGGGAACTCAATTTCCACACATGCCCTGGGCGTGGACTACCCGACACTTGTTTCCCTGCGTGGGGGCGTGGTATTTGCCAAGAACACGGAGTTTGTGGACAACAGAAGGGTGGCAGAGTTTACCCAGTACCCCGCACCGAATGCTGGCTACACCTTTACCAACACCAGCAAGTTCATTGATTGCCTTTTCACCGAGGCAAGCGGCGATGTGGACGGCAGCATCGGCGTGACCATCTGGGACACGGACGGCATTACCTTCAACAGGTGCAATTTCCAAAATCTCGACACCTACGATGCCGGGGCAATCATAATAGATGGCAACAATTTCCTCAACAACTGGCGGGCAATAACCAACACCGCCACCTATCCCTTTGGGGCTTGGCTCGAAGTGGGCAACAAGGACGGGGCTTTAACCCCCAACTATTTTGAAAGCCCGGACAGGGATTTTATCTATAGTACGGCCACCAATAAATGGGGCGGGCTGAAAGTGTATCACAACGAGTTTTTCGGGGGCTTGGGCGGAATCGGAATCTGGATAGACGGCCCGAGCCAGTTCCAGGTGGACAACAATTCCTTCGAGGGCCTCAGCGGGGCATTGACGGCCATCAACACCGGCGTAAAGAACGAGTGGAAGCAGAACTTCATCCGGTGCAACGCCATCCAGAACACCGTATGGGGCATTGATTTTTATGGCGAGAACAGGCACGCCCAATTCCTTGGCAACCAGTTCCAGAGTGTTGAATCCGACATGATACTGCGGGGCGATGCCTCGAACAAAGGCCGAATCCGCACCAACCAAGGCGGCCCCGGCGCTCCTGCCAGCAACTGCTTTGACACCCCATTCGGCGGCGACATCATCACCGAAAGCGACGCAACAACAGTAAGTTTCCGATATTGGACACCAGAGGAAACTTCGCAGCCATGTCTAATCCCGTTAACACCTGGAAATTACACCATTCCGTACACCTTTGGCGACTTAACAAATTGCAACAAATTGCCTGGTGTTATTGATAATCCGACCGAAGAAGACCTCAATGACATACGCCTGCTGGTTGCCAGCCTGGAAGGACAACTGCTACAAGACCCAAACAACCAAACCTTGGAATCGCAATGGCTGGATGCCCTCTACCAAAAAGAACTCCTGCTTGGCGGGCTGGTAAGGGTAAAAATGGAAGCGGGGAACTACACGGGGGCCGAGGCACTGCTCGCCCAGGAGAACACGTTGGAGGCCGATTATTCCCTTTTTGGGCTGAAGATGGACAGGGGCGCTTATACGGAAGCCCAGTCCTTCCTGAACACCCTGCCGCAAACGACACAGGACGAGACATGGTTTGTCCAGGTACAGCAAATCAACATCCAGCGGCTGCAAAACGAGGAGACTTTCCAACTATCATCTCAACAGGAGGTACTTCTGAACGAGATGGCGGACAGTGAATCCCCCGTCCGGGGCTATGCAAGGGCCATATTGATGCTGCTGAAGGACAAGCATTACGAATGCGAGCACCCGCTCGTCGAACGTTCGGTCTCCAGCCCAAAAGGGGGCAACCCAGACGATGTGCCAGCAACAAAATGGACGGTGGCCCCCAACCCGGCCAACCATTCTCTGCGGATTGATTTTGGAAGGGAAACAGCCGAAGATGCGGTCTTGACGCTTTCTGACATACACGGCAGGTCAATCCTGAAAATGGACATACCCTACATGGTTGGTGCTACCATTGACACCAAAGCATTTCCAGAGGGGATTTACCTGGCGGTGCTGATGGAACACGGGAAGCCCACCGGCCAGTCACGTATCGCAGTACAGCATTAATTCTATCACCCAGAAAGGCAGGGCGGCCATTTCGGCCGCCCTGCCTTTTGCCATTTATGCCTATTTATGAAGACTTTCCAAATAACATTGTTGTTGGCTTTTTGCTTTTGTAGCCTTTCTGCCCAGTCCACGTTTTCATTATCCTATCCAGCCTCGCCAGATACGGCAGATGGAGGGGCCAATATTGTGCTAATGGACGATGGCTACCTGATAGGCTGTGGTACGGTCAACCAACAAAATGGGAAGGAATATTCAGCATTGCTAAAAATTGATTGGAATGGGGATTACGCATGGAGCAAAAGTTATTATTGGGAGCCTTATCAACCTGATATTGCTTATGACAACCCCATTGCCATTGCATCTGACAAAGTTTATATGGTATGTCAAACCGATAGCGATTCTACCCAAAAGAACTTCCAACTGTTTTGTTTAAATCCTGAAGGGGATACCCTTTGGTCTCAAATTTATGCAAAAGATTTTGATGATATTATTTCAGGTATGATGAGCCTCTCTGATTCAACACTTCTACTTTATGGAATGGAAGGTACGACCGATGTATTGAATGTGGCCCGGCTTGTAAAGGTGGGCAAAGATGGCATCGTGTTTTGGGACAAAACATACGGAGATGAGTTTGGGCGAAGTGCCCTAAGAGATGTCAAGGAACTTCCCGACAGTAGCCTGATTATGGCCTCAGTGGTATGCCATTACGGTTCCAATTGCCTTTTGGAGCGTTACCCTGCTCTTACCAAAGTTGACAAAGATGGCAACAAACTCTGGACAAAGACCTACAACGAAAGTGAAAGCTATTTGAAAGCATTGGTAACGCCACTTGATGATGGAGGCTATGCATTGGCTTGGACCCGTGATACATTCTTTTGGACAGTTGACCCTTACCCGCCCGTCATCTATTTTTTGGATTCCCTGGGCAATATCGAAAGCGAGTACGATGGCTTTGTCCGCCCCGGGAATTATTACATGACCAAGCTAAAGCGAATGTCGAACGGGGACATACTGGGGGTGGGCATAACGCTTGATTTCAGCGACGGCGAGACATACGGGGGCTGGTTGTTCCGCATGACCCAGGAAGGAGAACTGGTCTGGGAACGCAAAATATCAGACAGGCGCTACCCTGACTTGTATGGGCAATTTTTTGATGCCATCGAGACGCCTGACGGGGGCATCATAGCCGTTGGCAACATCTCCACCAACGGCTTCCAAAATGCTGAGGTCTGGATAGTGAAATTAGACGGGGAAGGGTGCATGGTGCCAGGTTGCACGGGCGATTCTATTTTTATCACGCCTGTTAAGGACTTGCCTGCTCAAGACAACAGCTTTTTCACCCTGTCGCCAAACCCTTCGGGAAACAATACAAATGCAAGCCTTTGGGATGGCTTGAATCTTCGGGATTGCCGTGTGAAAATTACCAACCTGTCAGGGCAGCTATTGACAGAAATAGTGCCCGCATCCTTCAACCAGCAACTTAGTACAGATGGCCTGCCCAACGGCGTTTACCTCGTTCAATTGGAACAATCCGGCCGCCTCTTGCAAAGCCAAAAACTCGTCGTTATCAGGTAGTTATTTTTTTTGCAAAAGATGGTGCCGCCTTGCGGCATTTTGATTTGCCAAATGAGGGCGGTAGTTTTGCCCGTCATATTTTTTTCACCAAAAACAGCCTGATGCGCGCATTTATCATTATGCTCCTCGCATGGAACAGTTTGGGGCTTCATGCACAATCATCTCCGCCTTATTCAGAAGAAATCGCTGAATTCAGGGAGGCCTACAAACACGATTTCCTACCGGACGAACGTGCCACGCTCAAAACCGGGGAGGATCTCGCAAAATTGCGGTTCTTCGAACCGAACGAAAGATACCGGGTGCGCTGCACCTTTGCCCGCACACAGGACGCCGTGCCTTTCGATTTACCGACATACAGCGGCGTCACGAAACCCTATGTAAAATACGGAGAATTGAGCTTTGAATGGGAGGGTCGTACGCACACCCTCGCCGTCTATCAAAGCCTGCACTTGCGCAACATGCTGGGTCACCTCTTTCTGCCCTTCAACGACCTGACCAACGGTGAAGCCACCTATGGCGGCGGCCGGTACATCGACGTGACCATCTGGGACACGGACGGCATTACCTTCAACAGGTGCAATTTCCAAAATCTCGACTGGGAGGGCATCGTCACCTACGATGCCGGGGCAATCATAATAGATGGCAATAACTTCATCAACAACTGGCGGGCAATAACCAACACGGCCACCTATCCATTTGGGGCATGGCTCGAAGTGGGCGACAAGGACGGGGCATTGGTGCCCAATTATTTTGAAAGCCCCAACAGGGACTTCATCTACAGCAGCGCCAGCAACAAACGGGGCGGGCTGAAGGTCTATCACAACGAGTTCTTCGGCGGGCCCGGCGGAATCGGAATCTGGATAGACGGGCCGAGCCAGTTCCAGGTGGACAACAATTCCTTCGAGGGCCTCAGCGGGGCATTGACGGCCATCAACACCGGCGCAAAGAACGAGTGGAAACAGAACTTCATCCGCTGCAACGGCATCCAGAACACGGTCTGGGGCATTGATTTTTATGGCGAGAACAGGCACGCCCAATTCCTTGGCAACCAGTTCCAGAGTGTTGAATCCGACATGATACTGCGGGGCGATGCCTCGAACAAAGGCCGAATCCGCACCAACCAAGGCGGCCCCGGCGCTCCTGCCAGCAACTGCTTTGACACCCCATTCGGCGGCGACATCATCACCGAAAGCGACGCAACAACAGTAAGTTTCCGATATTGGACACCAGAGGAAACTTCGCAGCCATGTCTAATCCCGTTAACACCTGGAAATTACACCATTCCGTACACCTTTGGCGACTTAACAAATTGCAACAAATTGCCTGGTGTTATTGATAATCCGACCGAAGAAGACCTCAATGACATACGCCTGCTGGTTGCCAGCCTGGAAGGACAACTGCTACAAGACCCAAACAACCAAACCTTGGAATCGCAATGGCTGGATGCCCTCTACCAAAAAGAACTCCTGCTTGGCGGGCTGGTAAGGGTAAAAATGGAAGCGGGGAACTACACGGGGGCCGAGGCACTGCTCGCCCAGGAGAACACGTTGGAGGCCGATTATTCCCTTTTTGGGCTGAAGATGGACAGGGGCGCTTATACGGAAGCCCAGTCCTTCCTGAACACCCTGCCGCAAACGACACAGGACGAGACATGGTTTGTCCAGGTACAGCAAATCAACATCCAGCGGCTGCAAAACGAGGAGACTTTCCAACTATCATCTCAACAGGAGGTACTTCTGAACGAGATGGCGGACAGTGAATCCCCCGTCCGGGGCTATGCAAGGGCCATATTGATGCTGCTGAAGGACAAGCATTACGAATGCGAGCACCCGCTCGTCGAACGTTCGGTCTCCAGCCCAAAAGGGGGCAACCCAGACGATGTGCCAGCAACAAAATGGACGGTGGCCCCCAACCCGGCCAACCATTCTCTGCGGATTGATTTTGGAAGGGAAACAGCCGAAGATGCGGTCTTGACGCTTTCTGACATACACGGCAGGTCAATCCTGAAAATGGACATACCCTACATGGTTGGTGCTACCATTGACACCAAAGCATTTCCAGAGGGGATTTACCTGGCGGTGCTGATGGAACACGGGAAGCCCACCGGCCAGTCACGTATCGCAGTACAGCATTAATTCTATCACCCAGAAAGGCAGGGCGGCCATTTCGGCCGCCCTGCCTTTTGCCATTTATGCCTATTTATGAAGACTTTCCAAATAACATTGTTGTTGGCTTTTTGCTTTTGTAGCCTTTCTGCCCAGTCCACGTTTTCATTATCCTATCCAGCCTCGCCAGATACGGCAGATGGAGGGGCCAATATTGTGCTAATGGACGATGGCTACCTGATAGGCTGTGGTACGGTCAACCAACAAAATGGGAAGGAATATTCAGCATTGCTAAAAATTGATTGGAATGGGGATTACGCATGGAGCAAAAGTTATTATTGGGAGCCTTATCAACCTGATATTGCTTATGACAACCCCATTGCCATTGCATCTGACAAAGTTTATATGGTATGTCAAACCGATAGCGATTCTACCCAAAAGAACTTCCAACTGTTTTGTTTAAATCCTGAAGGGGATACCCTTTGGTCTCAAATTTATGCAAAAGATTTTGATGATATTATTTCAGGTATGATGAGCCTCTCTGATTCAACACTTCTACTTTATGGAATGGAAGGTACGACCGATGTATTGAATGTGGCCCGGCTTGTAAAGGTGGGCAAAGATGGCATCGTGTTTTGGGACAAAACATACGGAGATGAGTTTGGGCGAAGTGCCCTAAGAGATGTCAAGGAACTTCCCGACAGTAGCCTGATTATGGCCTCAGTGGTATGCCATTACGGTTCCAATTGCCTTTTGGAGCGTTACCCTGCTCTTACCAAAGTTGACAAAGATGGCAACAAACTCTGGACAAAGACCTACAACGAAAGTGAAAGCTATTTGAAAGCATTGGTAACGCCACTTGATGATGGAGGCTATGCATTGGCTTGGACCCGTGATACATTCTTTTGGACAGTTGACCCTTACCCGCCCGTCATCTATTTTTTGGATTCCCTGGGCAATATCGAAAGCGAGTACGATGGCTTTGTCCGCCCCGGGAATTATTACATGACCAAGCTAAAGCGAATGTCGAACGGGGACATACTGGGGGTGGGCATAACGCTTGATTTCAGCGACGGCGAGACATACGGGGGCTGGTTGTTCCGCATGACCCAGGAAGGAGAACTGGTCTGGGAACGCAAAATATCAGACAGGCGCTACCCTGACTTGTATGGGCAATTTTTTGATGCCATCGAGACGCCTGACGGGGGCATCATAGCCGTTGGCAACATCTCCACCAACGGCTTCCAAAATGCTGAGGTCTGGATAGTGAAATTAGACGGGGAAGGGTGCATGGTGCCAGGTTGCACGGGCGATTCTATTTTTATCACGCCTGTTAAGGACTTGCCTGCTCAAGACAACAGCTTTTTCACCCTGTCGCCAAACCCTTCGGGAAACAATACAAATGCAAGCCTTTGGGATGGCTTGAATCTTCGGGATTGCCGTGTGAAAATTACCAACCTGTCAGGGCAGCTATTGACAGAAATAGTGCCCGCATCCTTCAACCAGCAACTTAGTACAGATGGCCTGCCCAACGGCGTTTACCTCGTCCAATTGGAACAATCCGGCCGCCTCTTGCAAAGCCAAAAACTCGTCGTTATCAGGTAGTTATTTTTTTTTTGCAAAAGATGGTGCCGCCAGGCGGCATTTTTATTTGCCAAATGAGCACGGTAGTTTTGTCCATCATATTTTTTTCACCAAATACAGCCTGATGCGCATTCTTATACTTATGCTCCTCGGATGGAGCAACTTGGGGCTTCATGCACAATCATCTCCGCCTTATTCAGAAGAAATCGCTGAATTCAGGGAGGCCTACAAACACGATTTCCTACTGGACGAACGTGCCCCGCTCAAAACCGGGGAAGACCTCGCAAAATTGCGATTCTTCGAACCGAACGAAAGATACCGGGTGCGCTGCGCCTTTGCCCGCACACAGGACGCCGTGCCTTTCGATTTACCAACATACAGTGGCGGCACGAGGCCTTATGTAAAATACGGGGAATTGCATTTTAACTGGAAGGGCCTCACGCACACTTTAGCCGTCTATCAAAGCTTGAGATTGCGCAACACGCCGGGCTTAGCTCAGCACCTCTTTCTTCCTTTCAACGACCTGACTAATGGTGAATCAACTTATGGCGGCGGCCGGTACATCGACCTGACTGTTCAAGATGTAGAATCGGAGAAAGTATTCCTCGATTTTAATCGCTGCTACAACCCCTGGTGCTGCTACTCCGACGGTTACTCTTGCCCCATTCCACCTGCGGAAAATAAGCTGGGCATCGCCATCGAAGCTGGGGAGAAAATGTATGCCGGGGGGAAGAAGCATGGATGAATAGACTGGAGACAATGGACGTTAGACAACAGACCGGGGTAGCTATTGAAATAAAATTTGCGGGATTCGTACTTTGGGCAACATGCTCGCAGTTTTTAGATTCTTAATCTATTCCACCTATTGAAGGCCTCTGATATTTCCGTTAACTTGCGCATGGAATTTCTTGAAACCAATAAAACACCATCATGAAAAGACTCCCGATACTTTTAATTTCCATCCTAAGCTGCTGTAACTCCCTCATTGCTCAGCTTAGTTGCGACATTATTCCGACAAAAGACATTTTGGTTCAATTTCAGGCAGGGGTAGATGTCCCGGAATTCCTCCAAAAAATGGAAAGTCAAATTCCCGATTTCACAGGGCTGAAACTAAAAAAAGAGGTGGCCCCGCGTTTCGGTTATTACTTGCTTACCTACGACTACGACCCCGCCGTTATCTCCATGCCCGGTTTTCTGAAAAGCCAGCCAGAGGTCATCAGCGCCGCGTGGAATGAGCGTGTTCAATGGCGCGACAGCATCCCCAATGACCCTCTTTTCTTCGGGCAATGGGACATGGAACGCATCGAATTGCCCAAGGTGTGGAGCATTTCCACAGGCGGCACTACCATGCAAAACGACACCATCGTCATCGCCGTTTTGGACAAAGGGTTCGACATCTTCCACCCCGATCTCGTGGACAATATGTGGAACAACCCCGGCGAGATTCCCTGGGATAACATCGACAACGACGGCAATGGGTATGTGGACGACATACACGGCTGGAACTTCCGCTTCGGCTCACCGGTGTACACCGTGGAGAACCACGGCACATGGGTGTCTGGCATTTTGGGCGCCGAAGGCAATAATTCGACAGGCCCGGCAGGCATCAACTGGCACGTCAAGCTGATGTATTTCGGTGTCGAATTAGCAAGTGAGGTCGTTGAAGCGTTCCAGTACGTGTATGATATGAGGGACCGTTACAACAAAACGAACGGGGCAGAAGGCGCCTTCGTAGTGGTGACTAACGGCTCATTCGGCATGGACAAAGTTCCCTGCCAGGCCCAACCCGAATGGAGTGCCATGTACGACCCGCTCGGTGAAGTGGGGGTGCTCAGCGTAGCCGCCACCGCAAACGAAGACTGGGATGTGGACGAACTGGGCGACATCCCCACGAGCTGCACAAGTGAGTTTCTCCTTGCTGTGACGAATACCGACATAGACGACAACAAGGTGCCGAATGCGGCTTATGGCCTGGAGTCCATTGACTTGGGGGCACCCGGTAAAAATACCACGACTACCCATACTCAAAACCAATACAAAGGTGATTTTGGCGGTACCTCCTCGGCGTGCCCGCATGTAGCAGGTTCCATTGCACTGTTGTACAGCCTGCCATGCACCGACGTAATCACTCTCGCCAAGTCACAACCGGCAGAGGCTGCCCGGCTCGTCCGGGATGCCATTTTCGAGGGCACCGACCCCATCGCTGATTTGCAAGGCAAGACCGTAACCGGTGGCCGGCTGAATGTCTTTAACGCGATGGAGTACCTCCATTCCTATTGCATTGCCCGCCCGGATGAGCGTTCCGCCGGCAATTTCAACGAGATATATTTTTCGGGGAAAAACATCATCCGGTTGTACCCTAACCCAGTCTCCGAAACGCTGCTCATAGATTATGGTACCGATGATTTCAACACCTTCTCGCTGCGCATTTTCAATACCCTGGGACAAGAGGTGCGGTCTCCAGCCTCCAACGCTACGACCCCATTTAAAGGCCAAATATTGGAAATAGATGTGAGCACCTGGCCCACCGGCACCTACTATCTGAGCCTTTCCGGCAATGAAAAAAACTTTACCCACAAGTTCGTAAAGTTATAGGCACAATGCCCTCCACAGTTTGGAACTATTTTACTGCAATTATTTGTCTTTCTACCCGAAAGGACTATTTTTGCACCCGCCTTCGAAAATGCAGTTTTTTGATGGTTTTGAAATGGCAATATTGGCTCCGTAGCTTAATTGGATAGAGCACTTGACTACGGATCAGGAGGTTGAAGGTTCGAGTCCTTCCGGAGTCACTTTTTTTGAAAGAATTGAATCCTGGCTCCGTATCTTAACCGGACAGAGCATCCCGGCCGCAGGCCGGGAGGGTTAAGGTTCGAGTCCTTCCGGAGTCACTTTTTTTGAAAGAATTGAATCCTGGCTCCGTATCTTAACCGGACAGAGCATCCCGGCCGCAGGCCGGGAAGGTTAAGGTTCGAGTCCTTCCGGAGTCACTATAAAAGGTAATATATTGAGAATGGGTACATTGGCGAAACCGTCAATTTCCTAATTCACCGAATAACTATAAGAAGATGTCAAGAGTTTGTGAACTTACTGGAAAGCGCCCGATATCGGGCAACAAAGTATCCCACTCCAATCATAAGACGAGGCGCCGTTTTTTGCCCAACCTGCAAAAGAAGCGTTTTTTCGTTCCCGAATTGGACAAATGGATAACGCTCAAGGTTTCATCAAATGCCATACGCTCCATCGACAAGTATGGTCTTTACGCCTTTGTAAAAAAATTACAGGCAAAAGGCCAGGCATTGGATGTTAAACTTTAATTACCCGAACTATAATAAAGTAGAAAATGGCTAAGAAACAAAAAGGCAACCGGATTCAAATTATCCTTGAGTGCACGGAGCAAAAGGGTTCCGGCGTGGCAGGCATGTCTCGCTACGTGACCCAAAAAAACCGGAGAAATACGCCGGACCGCCTCGAGTTGAAAAAATTCAACCCATTCCTGAAAAAAATGACCATCCATCGCGAGATAAAATAGTCTCGGATTTGAGGTTAGGTTGTTTAAAATTTTAATGTTCACTTTCAATCAGCGCTAAATCATGGCAAAAGTTTCCAAAAACGCAAGGGTAGGTAAAAAGACTGTAATCGCAGGTTCAGGCCGTGAACACGTGAAAGTCATCAAAAGCATCAAAGACCCGAAGACCGGCAAATACACCTACAAAGAGGTGATGATTCACAAAGACAACGTGAAAGAGTTTTTTGAGAAAAAGTAAAACGCTGAAACTTCTTTGAACAATTTGAAGCAAGGCTTTTCTTAAACGAGTTTTAAGAAAAGCCTTTGTCGTTTATTCGCGAGCCATTCACACCATGAGTTTTTTTAAAAAGTTTTTTACAAAAGAGAAAGAACAGGAATTAGAAAAAGGCTTAGAGAAAACCAAATCCGGGTTCTTCGACAAGCTGTCAAAAGCTGTAGCTGGCAAGTCCACCATTGATGTCGGGGTGCTCGATGAATTGGAGAGCATCCTCATTTCCTCGGACGTAGGGCTTGATACCACCATCAAAATAATCGCCAGGATAGAAGGCCGCGTAGCCAAAGACAAATATCTCAACACACAGGAGCTGGACTCCATCATGCGGGACGAAATCGTCCAGCTATTGGAAGAAAACAACACCCAGGATCAGGAAGATTTCGACACACCACCCGGCAAGAAACCCTACGTAATGCTCGTAGTGGGAGTGAATGGCGTGGGCAAAACCACGACTATTGGCAAGTTGGCCTACCAGTTTTGTCTCAAAGGAAAAAAAGTGGTCATTGGCGCCGGCGATACTTTTCGCGCTGCCGCAGTGAACCAGTTGAAGATTTGGTCGGAGCGCGTGGGTTGCGATTTTTATGGCAAAGGAATGAATGTTGACCCTGCTGCCGTGGCTTACGAAACGGTGGATTTTGCCATAAAAAACAATTGCGACGTTGCAATCATTGATACGGCTGGCCGCCTCCACACCAAAATCAACCTGATGAACGAGCTGAGTAAAATCAAACGTTCGGTCAGCAAACGCATGGATGGTGCCCCTCACGACGTGCTCCTCATTCTCGATGCCACCACCGGCCAGAACGCCATCGAGCAAGCAAAACAATTCACCGCTGTCACCGAAGTTACCAGCCTCGCACTCACAAAATTGGATGGCACAGCCAAGGGCGGCGTAGCCATTGGCATTTCTGACCAGTTCAAAGTGCCCATCAAGTACATAGGCGTCGGAGAAGAAATTGAAAAGTTGCAAGTATTCAACAAACGCGCCTTCGTGGAGTCTTTGTTTAAAAAATAAACCTTCCTTCTAATAGCCGCCGTAATAGCGGCGCAGGAACCATTCTAACGACAGCATTCCCAGCAAAAGGAAAAATATCCACTTGAAATGAATAACCGGCTGTGTGTGGGTGGAGGAGTACATGACTGGTTTGATATCTTTTCCCAATAAGTGCTGCCCGATTTGAGCGAGCTGATTGGGTAGATAAAACGCACCACCGTATGCTTCACTCAAACGCCGCAGCATGGCGTGGTCGGCCGTGGTTTCGTACACTTCAAGCTGAATGGGTTGCACGCTGAACTTCCCATCGTAAACGAGATTTTGACCGTTGAGAGTAACCTGCGCTTTATACCGGTAATTGCCAACGGGGAACACCCCGGCGGTCAGGGTGTAGGCTTTGATGGTTTTGTTGAAGGTATAATTAAAATCGCGGCCATCGCTGTTGGTAATCTTGAGGCTCACATCTGGTTCGTTGACCAACTCATAGCTTTCGTTGTACAATTCGGCATCGAGTACCACCGGCTCGTTTTCATTGAAGAT
>Ga0210044_10005259_pt1 | contig 17597 bp, 31 predicted proteins | sample CryGey13umfilter_2_FD_183959 | JGI IMG/M metagenome (GOLD analysis project Ga0210044, IMG submission 183959) | Groundwater microbial communities from aquifer in Utah, USA - Crystal Geyser 4/9/14 3 um filter (SPAdes) (version 2) | ecosystem: Environmental > Aquatic > Deep subsurface >... | reverse complement strand
CCCCTCACTCGGTATCATGCTGAGTATCATCATGATTACTGCAATTATTATAATGGACTTTATGACTACACCTTTGATTTTTCTGGTTTTTTTCATTTGAATCCTATTCATTTTTTTCTCCTTTGGTGGATAAATCTTCCTGTTTTGGGATAAATTTGGGATAAATTTTAATCACCTCTTGACCTACCCGGCGTAATGGCAAGGAGCATTATCACTACTGCAACTGCTATGAATGATTTTAAGACTATATTGTTGATTTTTCTAATTTTCATTCATCACCTCTTATTGGATACATGAGCTGTCTAATAAAGATTTTGATTTTTAATTTTAATAAGTCCAAACAGCTACCTCCTTCCATTTTGCATTAAATCTTCTAAGTACTGCTACCACCTTTGGATATTTTTCTCTTGGTATAAGGAGAACCCCTCTGCCCGGCTTCTCTATTCCAGCCTCATTTACTATGCCTCCTGTTTTTGTCTCATATTTTTTACCCTTATATTTAGATGTGGATTTACTCCCAAAAAATGCCCTGTTTATCCTCATTTTATCCTTATACTCGATGGAAGATAAATCATATGATATCAGGAGCTTTGGTTTAAGTGCTAATTCCTTTGTTGTGAGAGTAATAGGTCGTCCATACAGGACCAGTCCTTCACCAGCCAATGCACCAGCAACCTCGGGCTCTTTAGATAATTCCTTTATATCCAAATGTGTTAGCTGAATATCCTCAAAAGCAAAGCCAATGATTTCACTCATGACTTTTTCGTTTTTACTAGAGTAAACAACTGCAATATCAATATCAGAATCCTTATGCTCTTCGCCTCTAGCTACTGAGCCGAATAGTATGACCTGAAGAACTTCTGGGAATTTTTTAATTTTCTCAGCAAACTCAACAGCTTTTCCAAACTTATTCACCAATTATCGCCTCACAAATCTTTTTTATTTTAAAATACGAATCCTTTACAATTCTGGATATTGTGCCATTCCTTCCGGAGCCATAGATGTGACTGGGTCTTAGCCTCTCAATTTTTCCAATTAAATCTGAGACCTCTGCACTTTTTTCTCCAAGCCCGCGTTCTCTTTTTAGATAGCCCTCAATCAGGTTGTGCTTGATGTCTTTATCAATCCTCAGTTTCCCTAACTTATGCAACGATGCATTAATACAGTGTGCAGCTCCTAAAACACAGTTTTCAACTATTGTTTCATGATCTTCTTCATCATCGAGTTTGAGCATTGTATTTTCCAATTTTTTGATTTTCTCAAGATGCCCTTCAATTCTCATCGTTATAGATATAGCAGAATGTGTATATAGTTTTTTCTGTTATATACGTAACGATTAAAGAATTGTTACAAGTATAACAGAAACAAAAAATTTAACATTCTGTCATATTTGTAACATGATCGGAGCAGATTAGGATACAGAGTATTCATTTTACTAACCTCAGCCTGAAGATTTTTGACGAAAAACTTCGACGAAACAATTTCAACGGCTGAGTTTGCTAACCTCAGCCTGAAGGTTTCTGACGTAAAATTTCGACGAAACAACCTCAACGGCTGAGTTTACCTTATAATTTTTGGCTGGAAAGTTTTTCCTGGTTGCTCTCGACCATTTAAACTTCATGCTACTCTGCCCTTCATTATCTTTTTTCTAATGCCTTCCGCTTCATGTTTCGTCTGCTCTATTATCTGTGAAGGCGACAAGCCCTTGGTTTTTTTGTAATTCTCTCTCCTTATTTTATGTATCCAATCCAATGATTTATACTTCCATTTACTCATGCTCTACACTTTTTCCTTTATTATTGCAAAGTTTATTGTTTCCAGAGGTTTTTTCGTTATTCTTTTTCCAACATCCAGTATCTCTATTGATACTATTCTTCTGTCCTTTGCATAGTCAATGATGATGCCGTCATATTCTATGCTCTCCTCTATATCCACATTCTCCAGAAACTCAACATTCATTATATCGTGTTTCGGCTCATATTCTATTCTCATTTTTCTTCCCTCCAGTATCTATCTATTTGTGATGTAAGATATGCAGTAATAACCACTTTTTCCTCATCTACCTCATCACATATAACCCTTGGTAACATTTCTTCATCCTTTTTACGATAAATCCTCTGAAACACCCTTCTCCCCATGTATCCGCTAACAATTTGACCTGGTGATTCCACTGTCTCTTTAACCTAATCAGCAGAGATTTTACGTAGCTTCATCTTTTTTAATGCAAGGGGAATGATTTCAATATTCATGTTTCCCCCTGACTAGGCATCACACTGAGCAGCATCATAACCACTGCAATTACTATGAATGACTTTAGGATTATGCTGTTGAGCTTTTTATTTCTGTTTTTTTTCATTTTCATTTACCTTTTTAAGTTGTTGCTTTCCTGGAAAGTTCTTTCATCCTTTTTCTGCCAAGAGCGCTTTTCTCCTTTATAGACTTTAATATTTCTCCCTCACTCATATTTCTCCATTCATTCCAAAGTTTCACTCTTATCCTGTGTATTTCCCTCATTTCCTTAGGCTCCTTCATTCAATCACCTCCTCAGGTGAGCATGTAGTTATCAGAGGCATATTCATCCTTTTATTTATTTCGTTAACCATAATCTGAGTCTTTAATTTGACAATATGCCTAAGATTCCAGCTAACAACAGCATCCATTTTATTCACTACCGCTATGGAGATGTGTAATGCATCCGCATAATATTTTTCAGGGATTATCTTCGCCTCAACGTATTTTCTCGCGAATTCCTCAGCCTTTCTATCAGTTTTTAACTCAGTAAGATCATATTTTTTTATAAGGGGGAACAATTGTTTCTGCTTCTTTTTTGGGGATTCAGTAATCTCCCCAATAACAACATCTGAGATGTATGCATCATATCTTCCTTTTTTAATCAATCTGAAAAGATTTATTGTAGCGTTCCTTTTTACTACATCTTCAGCGTATATAAAATTTAATACAGATGTATCTAGATAAATCTTTAACTTTTTCATACCTTTACCTCCCTCCTAGCCTCATTCGACATAACGCTAATGAGCATCATAACTACTACTGCGATTACTATGAATGACTTTATGACTATGTTGTTGATTTTTCTTGTTTTATTCTTTTTTCTCATTTTACTCTCCCTTTTTTCGTTAGTCATTTATTAGCACTTTTCATTTCCAAATCATTACTTTCATTACCTATTCATTACTTTTTCATTACCTTTAAGACATAGGTAACTGTTCTACCGTTTCCTTCAACCGTGAATACGTCCTTTCCGACGACATCAGATAATTCCAGATAAGCAGTCTTATTGGAAACAGCATTAAGTTCCTGATATTCCTTATTCGTAATCTTCCCTTTCCCCTTTACATACATCACAGCCTTAATCTGCCTGTCATTCAAGCCGAGACTGCGAAGATATTCCTCCGTATAAATATCCTTTCTAAAGATCACTCTGAAGCCCTGATGCTCTTCAAAATGCGGCTCAGGAAGTCCTGCTTTTATGCATGCCCTTCGCATCTTATCGATGCCGCTTCCCCACTGTTCAATCCACCCAATGTCATAGAACACCCCCCCTATCCCTTTGTTTCGAAGCACTGACGAATGGGGCTTGTAAAGATCTTCGATAGTAATACCAAAAGGCAGTCCCCCGGGACTCCAGACAATCAACCTATCATCGTATATTCTGATTTCGGTATTCGATGGAATGGTATAGTCCCTGTGGCATACTGCGTTAATAACAGCCTCCCTTAAAGCCTCTAAAGGATAATCCCAGATTTGCTCCCTTGCTGGCTTTCCGGTCATAACGAATCTCACATTGATATTTTTGCGTATGAACTCCATAGCTTCATCTACTTGCTCCATGATTGTACCTTCGATCATCCTATCATCAATAACAATAGTCTCTTCTTTGAATCTGCCGCAATGTATTGCAGCCTGCGAGAGGAATAGTTTTTCATCTTTGCCGAAGAGTAGAACTGCTGCCCAGGTAGGCTGCCCATCTTTTATCAACTTGAGTTTTTCAAGAACCTGCAAAGGTTTTTCGTTCTCTTCTATCTTTCTTCTACCAGTTTCATTGGCTTTTCTGATGTATCTTTTAACCTTATCAAAATCCATGTCTTCAGTTACTGCATCCCTTGCCGGAAGTTTATCCCAGCTCATGTTGGTGGAATGAAAATGCATCTGCCCGATCTCCTCCGGTGTCATCATGCGATTGCTGGTTCCAACACGTCTAAAGCATCTGCCCTTTACAGAAACAGGTTTAATGGGAAATTCTTTAATTCGAATTATAACAACATTCTTACCTTCTATTTCACTCCGTTCAATTTCAGGAATGATTCGGGGCTCTGTGCTCTGGGAAATCTGGTTTGCCCAGTCATTCATCGTTCCTTTTCCAATCTGAACACCATTTACTTCGCCTTTATCAGACACGCCGATTAGAATAATTCCTCCTTTCGTATTTGCGAACGCCCCAGCCGTTTCTGTTGTTTCCCTGTCAAAATTTTCTTTGAACTCCACGCCAGTACTCTCGCCTTTTTTTACCAATTCCCTCAGCTCATCTTTGATCATTTTCAGCTCCCATTATAAGTTATAGTAGTTTCGTTCACTTTTCTTTCCTCACACTGCATTACGCTGAGCAGCATCATTAGCATGTTATGGAATTTGCCAAAGCAAATTCCTAACATCTTAGGAAAAATGCAAAAAGCATTTTTCCGTAAGACTGCAATTACTATGAATGACTTTAGGATTATGCTGTTGAGATTCTTGGTTTTTTTCATCTTATTCCTTCCATCATGTCTTTCTGCTTAAATACTTTTTTGTTACATCTGCACAAAATAACTGTTTTTTTCTGGTTTTTGTGCTCTCGTAACATATCTGTTCACTCCCATACCTTTCTTATCGAGTACTTAACCCCAAATTTTTCAAGAATGTTTGTTATAGCATCTGCTTTCTCAGCTGAAACTATTATTGTGTTCAGCCCCAACTTTTCTTCTTTTTTAACAATTCCCTCCTTTTTTGTAAGATATAATTTCCCATTAATTGTAGTCCTGCTTTTGTATCCATGTAAAGCTCGATGAACCCTAACCTTTTCCTTTCTCCCCAAGTTGTTCATTGAGTATGTTATAAGCATCTTAGGCTCTAAAACATCTTTCAGTTTCAGCATTGCTAGATTCGGCTTTCCCCAGATAACAACACCTTCTTTTGCGGTGTTCCAGAGAAAATCCACCTCATTCGGCTCAATATCATTAAGGTTTGAAAATACAAATGATACTGGGTTTGGACATGGATGCTTTTTCATAACCTCTGCAGAAATCTGATGTGCAACCTTTGATTCTAACCCCAACTCGGGGTTGTGGTCTGTGTCGAACAGTAAGAGTATGTCTATATCGCTTTTCTTATGCATCTCACCTTTTACTATGGAACCATACAGTATCGCAGAAACAAGATTTGGTATTTTTTCTGCATTATTAACGAAATCCGTAATTACCGGCTGAAATTTTTCAGGAATCATTCAGTCCACTCCTCAACCTTGCTTATTATGCTCAGACATTCCTTTACTATTTCACCATTTCCTTTTCCGCCATACCATCTGCCATGTCGTAGACTGCCAAGGCGGTCAAACATCTCCCCAATTTTGTCCTCCCCGTATTCCCTTAAAAGTTGTGATACATTCGTATGAGTATCCTTGTGAATTCCGTATTTCTTATCCATACCATATGCTATCAGATGATGAGCAACACCGTATGATTGTTCTACAATAGCTGCTACATGTTTATCTGCATCCTTCTCCGCCAGGATGCGTATACTTTCCATAATCTCTTTTGCCCGCTTATAATGCTGTTCACCCTTCATGTTCTATCCCCGTTTAAATCCCCTGCATAACTCACATTCCAACCAAATTCATCTGCTTTAGAGCCAACACCTGACACAAGCTCGTTTAATGATGCACTCCCTCCTTTGGCAGTTTTTTGGGCTTGTTACACAGGAAAATATGATTTTCCTGCTCACAAGAAAATTCCTTTGGAATTTTCTTGTAGACAAAGTTGACATAGTTGCCTTTTCTTTTGTCAACATGGTATATTCGTGAGCGAAGCGAACGAATATACGAGGAGTTGCCGAAGGCAATTCCGAAGTATATTATGTCAACTTTATTTAAACCTTACGCTCCCCTCACTCGGTATCATGCTGAGTATCATCATGATTACTGCAATTATTATAATGGACTTTATGACTACACCTTTGATTTTTCTGGTTTTTTTCATTTGAATCCTATTCATTTTTTTCTCCTTTGCTGGATAAATCTTCCTGTTTTGGGATAAATTTGGGATAAATTTTAATCACCTCTTAACCTACCCGGCGTAATGGCAAGGAGCATCATAACCACTGCAAATACTATGAATGATTTTATGATTATGCCTTTGATTTTTTTGTTTCTGGTTTTTCTACTATTCATGACAACCTTTCCTTTATATACTGACCGAAGAGTTTGCTCTCTATAAAATATTCCTTGTTTTCTTGCTTAATAATACCTTTTTCTTTCAGCCTGGCTAAGCATGGGGACAGGGAGCCTTTCTTGATTTTGGATTTATTTAGTATTTCTGAGAATGGTAAAGGCTTTGAGCCCGTCAAAGCAGATAATATCTTCTTTTCTATCGGTGAAATACTTTCGAATTTTCTGCTAAAAATATCTCTGCTAATATCCGAAAAGGCCTTACCAAAGCCCTTTCTAAAAGCCTCACAATCAAATTTCTTCTCTGATCCTTCAAAAACATGATTTGAGATTTCTTGAATATAATAAGGGTGCCCTTCTGATACAGCTGCTATTTCTTCAACAACATCTTTTTCATAATCCATGCCAACATTTTCTAATGGGATCTTAACTGCCTTGATACTTTCCTGCTCGTTTAGGTTATCCAAAATCGTAGGCTCAAAGAACCTGATTAAAGGCTCGTGTACTTCATACATCTTATCGAATAGGGCATTCGTCCCAGCTACTACGAACATCACTTTACAATTTTTTTTAGTCAGATGCATTGCTGTGTTTCTCAACAATAGCATGCTACCTTTGAAATCCTTTATTAAATCTAAATCATCTATGGTTACTAATATGGGTTTATTTGCTTTATTCCATATTTTTCTCAAGGCCTCTTCCAGAGAAAGCTGTGCCTCGCCTGCAGATTCAAATTTTAACTTTAACAGCCCTAAAGAAAGCACTAACTCTTTAAATTTTGTTTTTTGTGTCTCTATATCGGTTTTCAGTCTTCTTAGCAGGTTAGAAACAAATGTAGGGGTATCTTCCACAGAAGCAATTGTTGATATAACAAAACAATCATTTTCAGAGGCAATACTTTCGAATTTTGTTAGTAGAGAGCTTTTGCCTATTCCCCAGCCACCTATAACAGCCATGTGCATAGGCGTGTTGGTTACTGTCGATTTCAATTTCTTCTCAAAAGTTTTTATTTGCTCATCCCGCCCGGCAAAATAGGGTGGAAATAGGCCTGAGCCTGGTCTGAACGGATTAGGATACAGAGTATTCATAGTATTCACCTTTTTGTATACTATGTATTTTGTGCATATAAAACTTTTTCTCACCCTGCACCACACTAATTAGCATCATCACTATGCGACGGAAAGTGCTTCCGCACTTTCCCAGCATCTTAGGAAAAATGCAAAAAGCATTTTTCCGTAAGACTGCAATTACTATGAATGCTCTCAAGACAAGTCCTTTGATTTTTCTGGTTTTTTTCATTCTCTTATTCACATTTCTCATTATGCCTCTACCTCATACTCCTACTCTGAGATGTGTCAGGTTTCTTTTTTTTAGAAATTTCTCTACCCTTTCATGGATTAACCTAATCCTTTTCTCTGGAGACAGATGTTTTGTTTCCTCATAGATTTTCTCCCTAATCTTATGTATTTCCCTCATAGCTTTCGGCTCCTTATATTTATACCTCACAATATCACCTCCTCAGGCGTTCTAATATCAATTTCTTTACACCCTAATTCCTTATTGATTAAGTTTACTCCTTTCACTGTTTTTAATTTTACCATATGCTCCAAATTCCAACTTACAAGGACATCAACTTCGTTAACTGTTGCTATTGCAATATGGAATGCATCATTTCTATACTTAATAGGTATTAGTTTGTGCTTAAGATATCTTTCTGCCAATTTCTCACATCTTTGATCTAACAGGAGTATTCCCAAGTTAAATTTTTTTATTAAGTTTGCGAGTTTTGTTTTCTTTGGCTCTGGGGTTTTGTTAATCTCATCAATCACAACATCAGATATAAACGTGTGAAACGTTTTTCTTTTAATTTCTCTAAAAAATTTTTTAGTAACCATCATCTTATCAGGTACATCCTCAGCATACGCAAAATTTAACACTGACGTGTCTAAATAAATCTTTAACTTTTTCATATCTTTACCTCCATCATAAGGTATGCCTCATCCTGCACAACGCTAAAGAGCATCATCACTACTGCAATTACTATGAATGACTTCAATGCAATGCTTCCGAATCTATTTTTGTTTTTCATGTCCATTGCTTCCCTTATATCACCTTTATCAAACCTCTACCACTATTCCATTCGGCTTAAGATCAAAACTTACCTTCTTCCTTCGTTTTAGATGATATATTTTCTCAATAATCTTCGGAAACCTGATTGCAAGGTTGTTCCCGACCAAACTAAGCGTTGCCTCAAGTTTCTCGCCGTCTTTCACAATTTTATTGTACTCCAGAATGGGCTGTATAACCTCCTCATCAAATATGACCTCACCGCAAGACAGACACTTCCATCCATTAATAATAAAGCCATGGAAAGCCTCTTCTATCTCAACACATTCTTTCTTGCATTCACTACATATTACCTTTTTCATTCATATCACCTCTTTTTATATGTGAACTTGCCGAAGTGGGTTAGAAGGTAGTAATCCTCTAACCCCGCAACTACGGCTTTGTACACTTTGTCTCCTTTCCGCCAGCATTTTTCTATCACGTTTCCTTTTCTTTTGCCCCTTGGGCATGGGTATCCTTTCTCCAAGATATTTAACACATCCCAAAGATCTTTTCTGTATCTCCAGAGCTCCTCCGATGAGGTTTTCGTGGCCTTAATTTCTTTATTTTTGTACCTCGGGAAGACCTTCATGAATATCCCTACATATCAAATATAGATATCCAGATATAAATAATTTTGGATACTCCTGTCAGTTTTTCCTGGATTTCTGCAAAGTATTTATGAATCATGCTATCTGCCTTATAGCACCCAATCTCTCCCTAAGGTGCTTATATGCCTTGTACTCAAAAAGCCAGTCAAACCATTCCGGTTTGTCACCCAGCATGCCTTTCTCAAACTTTCTGAGAAACGTTTCTGTTTTCATTTTGTATTTTTTCTCAAACCTTTTCAACCTTTCCTTGCACACCGGCAGACCAAGCCTGAGCACTTCTTCCTCAAACAGCACCGCACTTTTTATCAGCTCCGATTTTGCTATCACCATTTTTATCACCTACACAGTTTATAACAATTATAACAGGATATTAACCTTTCCGTTATTTTTGTTATATTTTTACCCCCACTCGGCATAACACTAATCATCATCACTGCAATTACTATGAATGACTTTAGGATTATGCTGTTGAGCTTTTTATTCTTATTCGTTTTTCTCATCTTACTCTCCTTTTCTCATTAGTCATTTATTAGTCATTTTAGTCAACTGATAGGTAACACCTTTTCCCACTTTAATGCAATGATTCCAAACCTATTTTTGTTTCTCATATTTTGGTCCTACCTATTCTTTCAACCTTAGCCATTCTGCAAACAGAGGATCTTGATGGATATACCTACCTTCCCCTACTTTCTCGATTATTCCTATATCCATCATTCTTCGCAGGTAGGTTGATAATGCATCCATTTTGTAATTTAAAGACCTGCTTATTTCCGAGAGCCTCTCATCCCCTTTGGCAATAGATATCGCTATGGCTTTGGATTTACCCTGCAGCTTTGACTCAGTTTCCATGAAGTGAAAAGTAAGCAGGTCATACATTGTTTTCCAGCATTCTTCCTGCTCTTTTATGGTGATGTTATAGATGTTGTTTGTTTTTGCATATGTGAAGGATGCTAAGGCAAAGGCTTGAAGATAAAGAGGATGACACTTTGTTCTTTTGAGCACCTCTTTAACAACATCTTCCTCCACATTAACACCAAATTTGGATAGGTTTTTGATTATTTTTTCACCTTCAGCCGCATCAATTCCGAAAAGGGATATAGACAAAAAGAAACCGTAGAAAGGAGCTTTTCGGAGTGTCATTTGTCTTGTAAGCGACTGAGCAGAGCAGGATATGATATATCTCACATTTTTTGTTTTTTGCATGTTGCTTCTCAACGCCCATTCAAACTGTGTATTCTTTAGGGTCTTTATTAGTGGAAATTCATCAAGAAACACAACGCATCTAACATTGTGTTTTTCTGCTAATTTGTCCGGGTATTGTAGTGTTTCCTCTATAATGTTTGTTACTTCGCCCTTTCCCTGCTTATAGTCAAACCATGCCTCAAGCACACCCTTATAACTTATGTGTACTGTTTTCAAAAAATCTAAAAATCCGGTCCATGAACCTGATAGAAACCCTACTACTTTTTTTGAGACGCCCTTATCGAACTTCTTATCAAATGCTTTCGTGACCTCTATTAGATATTTTGATAAAAAGTTTTCCTCGCTGAGCGGGCAGATCCCTGAAACATCTACGAAAATAGGGATAGTTTTTTTATCAAGTCTTAACGCCAACTCTTCCATTAGAGAGGTCTTCCCTATTCTCCGTGGACCTGATATTACATAGTTGTTCTGCTTATCTTTGAGCAATGTTTTTATTTCCTTTACCCGGTCATGGAACGCCTTTCCAAATACAGGTGAGCCAACTGTAAATGCTTGCATAGTTAAACATACCATTTATTAACTTAAAAGTTAATAAACTTTTTTGTTAATAAACCCTGAAAATTACAGGGTAGTGTAATTTTTGTGACTTTATAAATTTTTTCAAATCTCATTCTCTGTCCAGCCAAAAATCCTCCTGCAATCCCACACTCCACCCTATTTTCCGCAGTGGGGAGCGGAATGGGGGCATTATCCCTTTGGGATGACCCCGAATGGAGCAGCATTAATAAAAATGCAAATGCTGTGCGGGCAGTGAACAACGATGGTGCACAACAGATAGATTTCGCACATCTACGATATCACAGTATCGCCCTGTCCGCACCTTCAAACAAAATGCAATTTGCGACCAGGGTCGTAATTTGTCCAAAACAAGGTTTTGATTGCAGGTCTGTGAGCAGTAAAACTATAAATCAGGGTATTTAAATGTTTTGAAAATGTAAAATTTAAATACACCTGACAACATATACATAATTGTATAAATTACCATGCGGTTGAGGCGTATGCCTTTCAGTCCGAAAGGACCTCCGCATGGAGTATTAATTATAAACAAAACTCTGGTATTTTATCATCCAACTCTATTTTTTCGTTGCAGTTTCTTTCCAGTACATAGGACAACGTTTTTTTGAATGCTGCTATTGTCACTCTCTTTCCCAACTGACTGCGGATATATTTTATTACTGGGACAAAATCCTGGTCTCCACTTACAATCATTGCTTCATCATACTGTGGTGCTGTATACTGAATTGTGGTTGCTAAGTCTATATCAATAGTCTTGGACTTATGAGGGGGCAATTCCACTGGTAGATTACATTTTTCACAGTATGGTTTGACTTCAGAATGGCAAGTGGGACAGTATATTTTCGCTTGTCTTTCTACAAGTGGATATGTGTGAACAAGTATCCCGCTCCTTTCCAAATAATCGTGATACCTCTTTTGCTTCAGGTTGCTTGGGTCTTCGGATGAGAAATAATGTACCTGAGCAACATTACGCCCGGTTGAAAGAAGTTTTGCGAGTTTTAACGCATCCACCTTTTTACCTAAACAATTTTTTATTGTATGGAAAGTATGACTTTCCATACACTCAAAAATTTATTTCATAAATTTTCTCGCATACAGGAAGACATTTGAGAAGTCTATAAATATCATTACTCTGTTGTCTGCCATAATGCCAGTATTGCAGTGATAGTTTAATAACGTTTTCCAGGGCATTTCCGAGGTAAATAAATAAGTTTAGTTATTTCCAATTTCACCCCTTTTACTTTCTCATTATGAAAAACACCCGCCTCCCCTAATTCTCCCATCCACCACCACTCCCCCCCCTATTTTTCGGGATGGGAGCGGAATGAGGGCATTATCCCTTTGGGATGACCCCGAATGGAGCGTCGTCGTAAGAATGCCAACGGTGTGTGGGAAGTGGATCATGTTTGTGCACAGCGGACAGATAATGCATGGACCTGCTTATGAAAAAGCTGTAACCTCCTTCCATGACGCATAAATGTGTGTTATATGCATTTTCTGCATGTAAAACTTTCCCTCATAGCCTGTTCCAGTCGGTATAGCACCAATGGATATCTGAAACAGTTCAAACATTTTTTGTTACATTTGCACAATAATGGTTTTTTTCTCTTTTTTGTGCTCATTTCGCTATTATCGCAAAACCATTCTCATCAACCACTAATGGGAAAAAATTTGTGGCGTGTTTTGTTTCCCTCATTTTTGCGATGTTCACAAACCTGCCAACAGTGTTACCCAGTCTTTCTATTGCAAGATGGATAATGCCGTCACTGAGAAAGCTTTCAACCTCATATTTCCCAAACTCCTTCCTGCTCTGAGGCATCTCAGTTATAATAAACGTAGTAATACCAAGGTTTCTCAACCCTCTGAAGAAATGAAAAATCTCAGTTCTAGGGTCCTCTATTGTCGTAAGTGCATACAGTGCGTCAAGGGAGTCAATAATTAATATCTCAAAATCTATTGTCTTTTTATAGTTTCGTATCTGTGTGAAAAGCGCATCCATCCAGTTTCCTCTTTTAAAAAGTGTTTCCTTACTTCCTCTTTTTATTGGCTCCCTCAGCTCTATTAATGTGACAAGCTCTTTAACATCCTTTATGTTCATCCCAAGTTTTCTCATCTGCCTGAGCAGGCTTCCTCTCTCCTGCTCCAGTGAGATGTACAGTCCTTTCACGCTTTCGTTTTTGGCTGCGTTGTACAGTATGTTGAATGTGAAAGAGGATTTCATTGAGCCTGCTGTGCCGCATACAAGCACCACGTATCCTTTTGGCACGCCTCCTTCCATCCTCTCATCCAAGTCTTTTACATAAGTCATTACCCTTCCTTTGACTTTTTTTATCTCAGGCATGTAATTCTTCTCTCATTTAATATCTATTTATTGTTTATTAAATGCATATCTGGGCATATAAAATTATCGCAGATTATCTTTCCTGAGCAGGTAAACCATTATCATTATCATACATAAAACAATGCAGAATACAATTATTAAAATCCTGTTGTATTCCTCAGTGTCTGCCTTTATTTGCGGTGCTGCCGGTTTTGGAAGGGCTTTAAAGCCTGTTGGTGTTGTGCAGTTCTGGTATGTTTCACCCTCCCCAAGAATTGTAATAAATGTGGTGATGTTTTTATACCCGTATTCCCCACCTTCAATCTCTATGTACAAAGTATCATTTATCTCCCATTCAGTGAATGCTGTGCCATCCTCATGTTTGAGGTTTGCTAGATCAACACACCAGTAACCATTAAACACCATGCATGATAACGCTGTTGAGTTTCTCTCATCATGCTCAACTGTTACATAAACCATTGTTCCATCAGCATTCTCCCCATTGTCAAGAAGCACCTGACCAACCAATAGGTGGGATGGAATTGAAATCTCCTCACTGATTTCTGCTGTTCTGAATGTGTAATATGAGCCACTGTTGCTGTCTACAATGTTACCTGATACAGTCTCAAAATAATATGCTGTGTCAGGGGTTAAACCTTTCAGCTCAATCCTCATAACACAGTTCTCCCTTCTGCTGTTATCCGTTTCCGTTAAATTCAGAGCATCAGTACTGACACCGTAATGCACTGCACCAGTACATTTTTCATCCGCAACCCATGAGATAACAACACTTGAACTGCTTATATTTGATATTCTTGGATTCTGTTTTCCCTCTGCATTCACAGACATAGGCAGCAAAAACAGTACAGCAACGCAGAAAACAAAAATTTTTCTCATAGCCCCACTCCGTATTTTTCGGAGATTTCCGTTACCTTCTCTCTGCCAAACAGCGGAGCAAGCATGTTTGTTTTTTCAGCAAGCTCCTTGTACGACAGTATTTCTGCGTTCATTCTCAGCAGAACATTTTTGTATTCAGCATTTGGGAAACGTGTTTTTATTTCATCCTTCACTGGCAGTTCATTGCATATTATTTCAAACAATATGTTCGGGCAGATGCCGAGCACTGCGGCTTTTTTGTTCAGTTTAAACACAAACCCTGTGTTTTTCAGCATTTTCTTAGCGTCTTTTTCAGGCAGTTCTTTATAAATTATGTTCAGCAGAAGATTGAAATCATCCCTGAGTTTTGAGCCCATCGCTTCCTTTGGCAGAGTCCTCAGTTTTCTCCTGACATTATCCATGGACACAATGCCATTTTCCACACTCAGCATCCTTGTGTATTCACCGCCTGCGCTGATCATCCTGAACCTGTCAGCTCTCAATGCTTTTATGCCTTCTGTGATGCTTAAGAGAATGCGCCTGTAAACCTTTAGGGATGCATCTGCATCATCCTTCGGCAGAAGCTCCTCCTTTATCACACTTAGGAATTTTCCATCAGCAAAACCATATATGATGTCTGTTTTTGTCAGGAAACTCTCATGTTTTTTGATGATTCTGGTGAATATTCTGTCCGTTTCTCCTGATACATGATTGAGGGTTGAGTATATGCTGTTCATAACAGGGAGGAAATCCTCAGATAGGTTTTCATAACCTTTTTCCATGTACTCTATTGTTTTTTCGCAGACATCAAACAAATTCAGTGAGCCCATTTTTTCAAAATGCACATCAATGTTTCCATCCCTGAATGATGCGATTTTCCCCATCCCTGTTTCTTTGAGGTATCTGTTAAAATCAGAGAAACTTCTTTTTGATGTTTCTGATAAGAGTTTGTTCAGTAATCTTGTGTATTCGGGTTTTTCCACAAAATCTGGCAGGGTAATGAATAGTTTGTGTTTCAGGATGCTGTAGCCAACCAACGCAGCCATAATTGTGACAGCCCAGCTGGTCATCGGCGGCACATAGATTACATTCCAGGACATGGGTATGGCATCACAGGACAGGCTGAGGAGCGTTACTGTTGCTGCGCCCACCACTACCCATTTTGTCTGCCTGCGCCTGAGCCCAGAACTTTCATTGTATGCTCTCAGCAAAACATAGAAGCCGTAAACAATGAATAGTGCCACATATACTACGTAAAGGTAGAATGCCAGGCCAATTCTGGAGTAGAAACCCCAGTGGGCCCTGTATACTGTTTGAATAAAAAGTTCTGTGTTCAGCAGACCTGCAAAAATAAAGGATGGAATGTAAAGCACAAATACATGTTTCCCTCTTGCGAGTACTGATGATGATTCTTTTGGGAAAACCATGGCGAAATGAACAAAGGCAGCAGGAACAAAAACCATGGCGAGAACCGCGATTTTGTACCAGAAAAGCATTGCTTCCTCATCCGCAGCCAACAGCAGAGCAAATGAGCCAAACGCAAAAAGCGCAAACAAAAGCATCATCAAAGCAAAAACCCTGTTCACCCTGTCCTTTATGTTAAGGGATAATATGTATCCTCCTAAATACAGATTGGAGAGAATTGCAATCAGCGATATCATCGCATACGGGTTCAGTTCATACATCATTGTTCTGCTCCCTCCTGCAGCATTTTCCCCACATCCGCAATACTTATCCCATCACCTGTGAAGTTTAAACGTAAAACATTTTTTGCATGTGCTGTGCCTCTCATTTTTTTTATTCTTAAAAAGTTTCCATAGCTGGAGGGATTGTTTAAGGGTTTTAGTTCCATTGAGATAACGCCGTCTACCATGTAGTCTTCAAGCTGTGTTATGGGTGTGTCGCTCTCCTCTCCTATAATGATAGTGAATACTTCTAACTGGCTAAGGGTGGAAAAAAATGCGTAAAGGTATTTCCTGTACTCTAAGAGAGATTTGAAATTGATGGATAATGGTAATGGGTCGATAACAATTCTTTTCGGCTTATTTTTCTTCACAAACTCTACAATATCAATCAGCATTTTATTCGGCCATTCAGAATCAGCAGTCCTGCTAAAATCCCAGAAACTAATAAGACTGCCCTCAACAAGTTTTTCATCATAGAAGCTGAGACTGGATAAAAATCTTTTAAGTTTAAAAACCGGCTCACCCATGCATGTCATGTAAACACCGTTCTCCCCTTTTCTGCCCCCATGAAATAATGACTGCATGGCAAGGGTTGTCTTACCAGTGCCTGGAGCCCCTGTTACAAGTATCACTGATGATGAGGGAAAGCCTCCTTGAAGGGCTTTGTCAAGACCAGGTACGCCGGATTCTATTCTCTCCATTTTCCCCCCCCTTTACCTGAACTTCATTTCCACACTCTCAGGCTCACCAAGCACCTTTTTTGCAAGCTCAACTGTTATTTCCTCGGAATGGATTTTTGCATACGCCATAACCCTTGTCAACCCGCCTTTTACGTTCCTTATGTTTGAGTTGCATTCCGATGAAATATAATAGAGGACTTCAAAATCTATTTTCATCCCTTCCTTTTCAGCATCCCTTTTGAGTATTATGATTCTTGTTTCAGTTTCAGGGTCAAGAATATGGGTTACAAGACCACCCTCAAACCTTGACCTCAGCCTGTCATTAAGCGATGGTATGTCTTTCGGCGCTCTGTCACAGGCAATCACAATTTGTTTCTTTCCAAAGAACAAACTGTTGAATGTGTGGAAAAATTCTTCCTGAGCAACAGGCTTGTCCGAAAGGAACTGTATGTCATCTATGAGTAAAACATCAACATTCCTGTAAACATTTCTGATTTTTTCCATCACTGCTTTGTCCTTTTCAGAAACTGTGAACTCATAAATCAGTTTTTCAGAGGAAATATATTTCACGTTTTTTTCAGGGTAATGCTCCTTAACATAGTTACCTATCGCATTTAGGAGATGTGTTTTTCCAATACCAACATCAGCATAAATCAGCAGTGGGTTGTAAACACCGCCTGGTCTTTTAGCAACTGTCAGGGCAGCATCAGCAGCGAACTTGTTGCTGTCACCGATGACAAAGTTGTCAAACGTGTACTCCTCAAAAAGCATTGACTCCTCAGAAACTTCAGCAGGTGTTTTTTTCACCTTTTTAACCTTCGGCATTTTTTTCTTTACAGCAAAAACTATGCCTATTAATATTATTATTGCTGATGCGCCTATGAGAAGGATTTTGTATTCCAGGAGTTTATCCCATAATGTTGGTTCCTTCATTTCCTCAGGCGTCACAAGCCATATCCTTGTACCATAAAAGGTTCCTGTGGTGGTCAAAGGAAACTCTTTGTATCCTCGCCCGAGCGTTCCCCCTTCCGCTGTTATCTTTGTTGTGTCACCTACAGCACAGTTCATGGGATTGCCATTTTTATCCTTCAGATTTGCTAG
>Ga0210044_10005255_pt1 | contig 17607 bp, 10 predicted proteins | sample CryGey13umfilter_2_FD_183959 | JGI IMG/M metagenome (GOLD analysis project Ga0210044, IMG submission 183959) | Groundwater microbial communities from aquifer in Utah, USA - Crystal Geyser 4/9/14 3 um filter (SPAdes) (version 2) | ecosystem: Environmental > Aquatic > Deep subsurface >... | reverse complement strand
TCGGATCCTTGCACATGGCGTCCAGAAACGTCCTCGGGACATACGCCTCGAGCCCGATGTACGCACATTGACCCGTGCTGCCCGCGCCTGACATCACCCCGCCGACCTTCCAGGTGCCGTTGCGCAGAAAGAGCACCGGTCCACCGGAATCGCCCACGCAACCGGCCTGATTGTAGGGCTCGCCGTCATCGACGAAGTGCGAGTACTTGAGGAGGCCACCCGGCGCGACGTCGCCCACGATGTCGGCGTAGCCATAGCGCCGGCGCGTGCTCGAAACCTCGACGGGCGAGTAGCCCACGATGGCCACCTTCTCCCCCACGAAGCTCGCGATGGTCGACGGCGTGGGCATCTCGGCGACGGGCAGCACCGCCATCGGCGTGCCCCCGAACGCCTCACGCGTGTGGACCACGGCCACGTCCGGGACATACCCGTTTCCGAGATCGGTGTCGCGAGGGAACCAGACGTAGTCGATGGCGTACAGGTTGCCCTGAAACGGATTGAAGCCATCGTGCGCCGTGGCGCTCGAGTTCAGGATCGGACCATCCGCCCCCTCGTCGGTGCTGGTGTCGAACGCCGGATACTCGGGGTGGCACGCCTCGATCAGATTGCCCTGGGAGTCCTTGAGCGCGTCGGCGCAGGAGAAGCAGTGCGCCGCAGTCAGGATCAGGTGATCGGTGATGAATGCCCCGGAGCAGGTGTAACCGTTGCTGCGTAGCAGACGCACAGCGGCCGGAAACAACCCGCCCGTGTCATCGATGCCGTTCTTGATCGCGCTCGACAACGCATTGACGGAAACGGCATCTCCGCCACAGGCTGCTAGCACGAGCGGCAGCAACCAGACCGACCCTCTTCTCTTCTCTTCTCTTCTCTTCTGGGCATCATGTGCTCCCCCGTGATGCTGGTGGTGTGCCCCCCATCGGGCAGGTACGATCCAGAATACCCTGGGGTCACGGGCTCAGACAACCCCGCGCAAGCCCCGGGTATGATCGCTGGATTTGGTTTTGCGGGGTTAGCTGCATGCGGAGGCTCGAATGCATAGACGGTCACGGACTCATGGTTCAGGCTCGGACGCGGGTTTGATCCCCGAGCGCCCCGGGGCACAGACAGTGCTCGGGTCGCCGCGGGAGAGTTGAGGAGGCGATACGGCAGGCAGAGGCCCCGCGGTTGCGCCCGCTCGGGCGCGGTGGCATCGCGGATCCCCGGCACCACGCGGCGCAGCGATCGGCCACCGCGTCCAATCGGGCGCTCGAGATGATCGGCCGATCACCCTGAGAGCCTGAGTCGACGCGGTGACCGCCAAGGATCGCCTCGCCTGGCATCCGCCTCCCCACCAACGGATGCCGTTGGTCCGCGGACCGATCTGCAGCCCCTCCACTGCATGCAGCCGAGCTGCTGCACTTGCCCAAAGATGAGTGGCTCGAATACGGCACCGCTCGCCTCCACCAAAGCAAGGAGAGGCGCTCAAGCTGGTAGAGGAGATTCGAGAAACGGCCCTCACATGGCCCGGATCCGCTCCCACATCTTCGGCGCCAGCTCGCGCGACTCGGCCGCCAGCTGCTCCACGTCCAGCGACCGGATCTGCTTGTCCTGCATCAGCACCTTGCCCCCGACGATGGTGGTGTCCACCGTGGCGTCCACCATGCCGAAGATCAGGTGCCCGAGGAAGTTGTCCGCGGTCATGGGGGTCGGGGGGACGTAGTCCAGGATCGCGATGTCCGCGGCGGCGCCCACGGTGAGCACCCCCAGGCCCAGCTCCGGGAGGTGGCGAGCGGCGATGGCGGCGTTGTTTTGCAGCAGCATGCGCGGCGCCTCGAGGAAGCCCACCCGCGGATCGAGGTTGCTCAGGCGGTGCACGAGGTAGGCGCAGCGCATCTGGGCCAGCATGTCGGAGGACATGCCGTCGGTGCCGAGGCCCACCAGGATCCCCTGCTCCAGCATGTTCAACACCGGGGCCACGCCCACGGCGTTGTTCATGTTGGACTCCGGGTTGTGCACCACGGCGGTGCCGCTGTCGCGCAGCAGCGCGAGCTCCTCGTCGTCGATGTTGATGCAGTGGACGAACAGCGACTGCTCGCCGCAGATGCCGCGATCCACCAGCCGCTGCACCGTGCGCATGTTGAACTGCGCCAGACAGTGCTCCGGATCCTCCGAGCCCTCGGCCACGTGGATGTGGTAGCCCGCGCCGAGCTCCTGTCCCAGGTCGCGGCAGCGGGCCAGCGTTGCGTCGGACACCGTGAACGAGGCATGGATCCCCACCATCCCCGACAGCCGCTCCCGCTGCGCGGCGGGGCGCTGGCGCAGGCGCTCCAGGAAGCGCCGGTTCTCCGCCACCCCCGCACCCTTCTCGTTGCGGTCCGACACCTCGTAGCACAGGCAGGCGCGGATCCCCGCCTGCAGCACGGCGTCGGCGATGGTGTCCAGGCTGCCGTCGCGGCAGGAGGGGCTGGCGTGGTGGTCGATGATGGTGGTGGTCCCGTTGCGGATGCACTCCGCCAGCGCCAGCTGGGCGCTGAGCCGCACGTCGTCCATGCTCAGAGCGCGGTCCAGCTTCCACCACAGGCGCTCGAGAATCTGCTGGAACGTGTAGGCCGGGTCTCCGGGAGGGGCGAAGCCCCGGGCCATGGTGCTGTACAGGTGGTGGTGGGCGCAGATGAAGCCCGGCAGCACCACCTTGCCCCGAGCGTTGAGGATCGAGTGGCAGCCCGGGTAGCGCTGGCGCAGCTCCTTCGTCGGCCCCATGTCGCCGATCTTGCCGTCGGCGATGTACAGCGCCGCGTCGTGCATCACGTGATTGTCGTCGCCCAGGGTGACCAGCGTGGTATCGGTGATCAGCAGCTCGTCCATCTCAGCCCTCGCTTTCGTTCAACATGGCGGCCTCCTCGGCGGTGCGCTCCCGCATGGTGATGGCCGAGGCGAAGCACTTGAGCGCGCAGATGCTGCAGCCGATGCAGCGGCTGGCGTCCGTGGTGGGGAAGCCCTCACTGTCCTGCGAGATGGCGAGGTAGGGACAGCGGCTGCAGTTGCCGCAGCGCAGGCACAGGTCACGCGAGGCCTGGGACACCTTCTTGCGGGAAGGCAGGTCCATGAAGTCGGTCACCGCCTGCGGCAGGGCGACACCACACAGCGCCTCCACCGAGCCCAGTCCGCGCTCGGCCATGAGGTAGCTCAGGCCGCTCTCCAGGTGCTCGATGATGCCGTACCCGTCGCGGGTGACGATGGTGCAGAACTGCACCGTGCGCGCGCCCAGGGCGAGGAAGTTGGCGGCGGCGCGGTAGTCCATCGGCCCGCCGTTGCCCGAGATGATGACGCCGAGCGGTGCGGCCTTGGCCAGGGTCAGGTAGCTGATGGGCAGCACCCCGGAGCCGCTCATGCCGACGATCACGCCCTCGTCCCAGCCGCCTTTCGAGATCGCCGCGCCGGGACGGAAGGCCAGCGTGGGGAAGGTGTTGGCCAGGGTGATGCCGGCCTTCTTCGTCGGATGCCGCCGGAGCAGCTCCCGGATCGGCCCGACGATGGACCCGATGGCGGTCACGGCGCCGGTGAGCTTGAACAGCTTGGGGACGCTGGCGTCGCCCGCGCACAGGATCCAGTCGATGATCTTGACCGTCAGGGCGGCGTTCTGCGACACGATGTCGCCCTCGGTGCCGTCGCCACCCTGGGGGCAGGAGAGGCTGTACTCGATGCCCATGGCACCGGCGTTCTCCAGCTTCTGCGTGTTGCCGCGCCAGGCCCGGGCGTCGGCCTCGTCGTCGCCCGTGACCGGTCCGCCGGTGGAGGCCATGGTCAGACGGTCCGGGTACTCCCGAACCAGCTGCTGCACCTCGCGGCACACGCGGTCCAGGGGGTGTCCCGAGACGTTGTCGCAGTTGGCGTAGGTCCCCTTGCCGAAGGCGAACATGTACTCGGCGGGGATGTGGATCGGGAGGTTGTCGAACGCGGTCTTCATCACCCCGCCGGCCCAGCCGGCGTGGTACGCCTGCCGCATCTGCTCCAGCCCGTCGGTGGGTGGCGCGGCGGAGAGCAGCAGCGGGGAGCGGATGGTGCGCCCGAAAAAGTCGGCCTGCAGCGGGACCGGCAGCGGGTTCTGGCCCGCGAGGAGGACCCGGCTCTTGACGTGGCCGTTGACCCGGGGTTCGGGCGCGATGGCCGGCGTGTCGGTGAGGTAGGCGTGCGCCTGCTCGGCGGCGGTCTTGCCCGCTCCCGAGGCCTCCACCACGGTGGTGGGGCCCTCGACGTAGTCCCCGGCGCAGAACACGCCCGGTCGCTGGATCGGGCGGATGGCGGCGCGGTTGCCGATGGCCACGATCACGGTGTCGATGTCGTCGCGTCGCGTCTCGGTGCCGCGGATCGTCTCGATGGCGTCCAGCGAGAAGGCTCGGCCCTTGAGCTGGACCTTGACCGTGGAGATGCCGCTGATCTCCCCCTGCTTGACGTGGATCTTCTCCACCCGCGTCCGACCGCTGACGTCCACGTTGCTGCGCAGCAGGTCGTCCAGCTCGGAGGCCGACAGCGGCATCTCGCCCACGGTCTCCAGCGCCACCATCTCCACCCGCTCGGCGCGCTGAGCGCGCGCGGTCATCGCGGCATCGAACGCCGTGGCGCCGCCGCCAATGACCACCACGTTGCGACCGTGCAGGTCGTAGGCCGCCGCGTGCTCCAGGTAGCTGGTCCCCGCCAGGGCCAGGTCTTCGCCCGGGATGGAGAGCTTGATCGGGGCCCACAACCCGAGCGCCACCACCACCGCGTCATACTGCGCCAGCAGCGCCTCGGGATCCTGCTGCGGGCTCGCCAGCCGGGTCTCGATCCCTCCCAGGCCCAGGGTCCATTCGATGTCGCTGTCCAGCACCTCGGGCGGCATGCGGAACGGGGGGATCGCGCGGCACATGCCGCCCAGGACTGGACCCTGCTCGAACAGGGTCACGTTGTGCCCCCGCAGGCTGAGCTGCGCCGCGGCCGCGAGCCCGGCGGGCCCGCCGCCCACGACGGCGACGCGCTTGCCGGTGCCGGCCCCACGCTCCAGTTGGGGCATCACCCCCAGCTCCTTGGCCCGCTGGATGATGGTGGCCTGCACCGCCGGGATGTTCACCGAGTGGTCCAGGAGACGGTGCACGCAGGCCGCCATGCAATGCTTGTCGGGGCACACCAGCCCGCATACCCCACCCAGCGGATTCTTGCCCATGATCAGGGCGGCCGCGCGTCGGAAGTCGACCGGCTGTGCGAGCTGTGCGGCCTTGATGAAGTCCGCGGGAGAGCAGTCGCAGGGGCAGGCCTCCTTGCATGGCTTCTCCTGGCAGAACTCGCACTTGGCCACCTCGGCCCGGAGCTGGCCCGGGGTCAGGAAGAAACCGCCGTCGTAGACTCCCTGCATACTGGGACTTCTTGCATCAGCCACGTCTCGCTCCTTCGTTCGTGAAACACGGTGGACAGGAGCAACGCTACAACATTGTTCCCGCCGCATCCAGACGCGGGGGCTGAAACATGAGACCGCCCGGGTGGCAACCGGCGAGCGCTTCCGCTAAGGTACGCCACAGGAGGAGTCCCGTGCACACCAATACCAGCGTTCGCCACCAAACCTGTCTTCTGTCGGCGCCGTGTCTGGCGCTGGGATTGCTGCTGCTCGTGGGGGGGTGTCCACGGAAGGACGGGGACACCAGGGAGCCGGCGCCCAAGACGGTGGTCGCCCCCGCGCCCAGGGGTGACACCGATCCCGCCACGATGGACATCCCACTGGACGAGAGCAAGCCCGACGATCCGGCGCGGATTCCTGGACGGCCCAGGGCGGTGCCGCCCCGGGTGGCGGTGCGCTACATCCTGCTGGCGTATCGCGGGGCGCAGAAGGCGCCCGAGACGCCTCGCAGCAAGGAGATGGCCCTTCGTCGGGCCAAGCGCCTGTCCCGCGTCGCGCGCAAGCAGGGAGCGGACTTCCTCGACCTCGCTCGGCGCCACTCGGATGTGCCGCGGGCGGAGCGCGGGATGCAGGTGACGTTTGGCAAGGGCGAGATGGCGCCGGCGTTCGAGGAGGCGACCTTCGCCATGGGCGAGGGACAGGTGTCCGACCCGGTGCTCACCCCCTTCGGCTGCTACGTCATCATGCGGGTCACGCCCGAGGAGTACTCCACGGCCCACATCCTGATCCAGTACGAGGGGTCGAAGCAGGCGCCGCCGGGCATCAAGCGCAGCAAGAAGGACGCGCGGGCGCTGGCGGACCGGGTGCACGAGGCGGCGACCAAGGAGGGGGCCAACTTCGCGATTCTCGCCGAGCGCAACTCGGACAGCCCGTCCAAGGTGCGGGGCGGCGTGATCAAGCCGCTGGTCCCGGGCCAGGAGTCGGAGGACTTCAACAACTACCTCGCCGCCGTGGCCCGGCTCAAGGTGGGTGAGGTCTCGCCGGTGGTGGAGACGCCCTTCGGGTTCCACGTGATCAAGCGCCTCGAGCTGGAGCGGATCCAGGCCAGCCACATCCTCATCTCCCACGATGACGCCGCGGGCTCGGGCCCCAAGGAGAAGCGGAACAAGTGGGACGCCGAGAAGCTGGCGAAGAAGGTCCTGGCGGAGCTGCGGGGCAAGGACTCCGCGGCGGTGTTCGCCGACTTCGCGCGCAAGTACTCCGACTGTCCGTCGGCGGAGAAGGGGGGAGATCTGGGGTTCTTCGCCCGGGGGACGATGGTCCCCAAGTTCGAGCAGATCGCGTTCGGCCTCAAGGTGGGGCAGATGTCCGACGTGGTGGAGACGAAGTTCGGCTATCACATCATGCTGCGCACGAAGTAGCGCCAGGAGGGGGCCCCTTGAGCGAGGATCAGCAGGGCACCGAGTCGCCGTCCATGGGATCGTCGCCCGATCTGCCGGCGCGGCTGGTGGACAGCCTGCCTTCGATGCTGCCCATCCTGGTCTCCAGCATGGGCCCGATCTTCCCCGGGATGATGAGCCCCGTGCTGCTGCCCGGGGAGCGCGAGCAGCGCACGCTGGAGCAGGCCACCACGCCCTTTGTCGGGGTCGTGGCCCCGCGGCCCGAGGCCGCGATCCCGCCGATCAACGTGGACGTGAAGCTGCTGTACGACGTGGGAGTCGCGGGGCGGCAGATCAAACAGATGCGATCCCCCGACGGGGTGCCGGGGGTAGTGGTGATGTCCAGCCGCCGGATGCGCATCCGGGAGTTCATCCGGTCGGACACCATGCTGCTGGCCAGGGTGGAGTACCCGGAGGACGTGGTGCGCGACCAGCGGGAGGTGGATGCGCTGCTGCACCGTGCACGCCAGAGCCTGCGTCAGCTGCTCAGCCTCGATCCGGAGGCGCCGGAGCAGATCCGCGGCGTGGTGGACGAGTTGACCGACCCCGGGGCCTTTGCCGACTTCGTCGCATTTCATCTGGGCAAGGATGTGCCCACGCGGCAGGCGGTGCTGGCCAGCTTCGAGCTGGACAGCCGGCTCCGAAGCGCGATGCTGCTCATCGAGCGCGAGCTGGATCTGGCGCAGCTGGGGGCCAGGCTGCGCGACGAGATCCGGCTGAAGATCGAGGCGCGCCAGAAGGAGCACTACCTGCGTGAGCAGCTGCAGGCCATTCGCCGCGAGCTGGGCGAGGAGGTGGACCAGCGTGAGCTGGACCGACAGAGCTACGCGCAGAAGATCGAGGCCGCCGGCATGCCGCAGCACGCCCGGGACCGGGCGAACAAGGAGCTGGATCGGCTGGTGCTGCTGCCGACGGAGGCCGCGGAGCATCACCTGATCCGGACCTACCTCGACTGGCTCGTGGAGCTCCCGTGGTCCAGCCTCAGCGGTGAGCGGCAGGACATCGGACGCGCGCGGCGTATCCTCGACGAGGACCACCACGGGTTGACCGAGGTCAAGCAGCGCATCGTCGAGTTCCTGGCCGTGCGCAAGCTGAACCCGACGCAGCAGGCCGCGATCCTGTGCCTCGTGGGGCCTCCCGGCGTGGGCAAGACCTCGCTCGGTCGCAGCGTGGCGCGGGCCATGAGCCGCGAGTTTCACCGGGTCTCGCTGGGGGGGATGCGGGACGAGGCCGAGATCAAGGGCCACCGTCGGACGTACGTCGGCGCCATGCCGGGCAAGATCATCCAGGGGCTGCGGCGGGTGGGGACGCGAAATCCGGTGTTCATGCTGGACGAGCTCGACAAGCTCGGCGCGGACTGGCGCGGAGACCCGGCCAGCGCGCTGCTGGAGGTGCTGGACCCGGCGCAGAACGCCGGGTTCGACGACATGTACCTCGACCTGCCCTTCGACCTGTCGCAGGTGATGTTCCTCGCCACGGCCAATGTCTCCTCGCAGATCCCGCAGCCGCTGCTGGATCGCATGGAGTTGATCCACCTCTCGGGCTACATCCCGCAGGAGAAGCAAGCCATCGGCCGGCGCTACCTCCTGCCGCGGCAGATCACGGCCCATGGCCTGAAGCGCGGGCAGCTCAAGCTGCTGGCGCCGGCGCTGCAGGCCATCGTCGATGGCTACACCCGGGAGGCCGGGGTCCGGGAGCTGGAGCGGATGATCGGTCGGGTGTGTCGCAAGGTGGCGGTGCGGGTCGTGGAGCGGCCGGGGAGTCGAGCGCTGAAGCAGGTCGTGGTCACACCGGACAACCTGGAGACGTTCCTCGGTCCGCGGCGCTTCCGTACCGAGCTCGTCGAACGCTGCAGGCGACCCGGTGTGGTGGTGGGCCTGGCCTGGACACCCGTGGGCGGCGAGATCCTGTTCATCGAGGCCAGCTCGATGGCGGGACGAGGAGTGCTCAAGCTCACCGGCAAGCTGGGCTCGGTGATGAACGAGTCGGCGCAGCTGGCCTACAGCCTGGTGCGCAGCCGGGCCACGCGGTTTGGCATCGACGAGCAGCTGTTCCGGGAGCGGGACATCCACCTGCACGTGCCAGCCGGGGCCGTGCCGAAGGACGGTCCGTCGGCGGGAGTCGCGCTGACCATGGCACTGGTCTCCCTGCTGTGGCACGGGCGGGGCCGCGCGGTGAAGGCGCGGGTGGCGATGACCGGCGAGATCACCCTGCGCGGCAACGTGCTGGCCGTCGGGGGCATCAAGGACAAGGTCATCGGCGCGCACCGGGCCGGGGTCAAGACCGTCGTGCTGCCGGCGGACAACGAGCCCGATGTGGCGGAGATCCCCGCGCAGGTGCGGCGTGGGCTGCGATTCATCCACGTGCGCGACATCGAGCAGGTGGTGGCGGCGGTTTTCCCCGGACACGGATAAGGGTGCTCTCGCGGATGAGGTGCGCCCGCTTGTCTCCACCCGCCTTCGGATGCATGATCCAGGTACAGCGGGGTGCATGATGTGTCCTAGACTTCAGCGCGCGGAGCGAGGGAGCCGCGCTCGCGTGCGGAGCGGAGCACGCGAAACAAGACTATTCGTGGCGCTTGCGCTCCTGGCGGCTCCCGGCTGCACCCGCACCAATCCCGACTTCACGGGGGGCGAGTCGGGCACGCTCAAGGACATGAGCCAGGCCGAGCACCCTCGCGACGTGGGCCGCCGCGAGGCCGGCCGGCCGGACCTGCGGCCGGATCAGCTGGTGAATCCGAACAAACCCCAGGGCGTCGACGTGCTGCTGGTGGTGGACAACAGCGGCGGCATGGCCTACCCCCAGCAGTGGCTGGCGCGCGACGTGACCACCCTGATCAAGGGCCTCGACGCGCTCCCCGGCGGCCCCAACTACCGTATCGCGGTGACCACCACCGACATGGGCGTGGGTGCGTATCAGAACGCCGGCTGCAGCGCGACGGGGGACGCGGGCCAGCTGCTGGTTCCCAACAGCTGTCCCAAGCCTCAGGGAAATGTGAGCTACGTTCAACGTGTGGGCAACGCCGTCAATGTGCAGGGCTCGGTGGACCAGGCGGTGGCGTGCATGATCAAGGAGCAGGGGAGCGACGGCTGCGGCTTCGAGCAGCCGCTGAAGGCGATGAAGGTCGCGCTGGCGAACAAGAGCTTCGTTCGCAGCGCCGCGGCCCTGGCGGTGGTGATCCTGACCAACGAGGATGACTGCAGCGCGGTCTCCAACACGCTGTTCAACCCGGCGGCCGCCACGCTGGGGCCCTACGCCAGCTATCGCTGCTTCCAGTTCGGGGTGCTGTGCAACGGGGCGCAGCCGCCCCTGAGCCAGACGCTGATCGGCGGCTGCATACCGGGGCAGCAGTGGTTGCACGATGTCCAGAGCGAGTACGTGGAGCTGCTCCAGACGATCAAACCCAAGGGGTGGGTCTCGTTGCTGGTCATCGCGGCCCCCGCCGCGGATCCGGTGATGGTGGTGCAGACCAGCAACTTCCCCCCCGGCTTCACGGTCAAGCAGTCCTGTGAGGTGGGCCTGGTGGATGGCTACCCGGGGTTCCGGCTCGAGGACCTGGTCAACCGGTTCGGGGCATACTCCGGCTTCGCCTCCGTGTGCGAGACGAGCTACAAGGCGGGGCTGCAGGGTCTGGTGCTGCGGATCCAGTCGGCCTTCTGACCTTGACATCCAGATCCCTCGGCCTATCGTGCGAGGAAGGTGACACATGGGACGTGACGACAAGTCGGATTCGAGCAGGCTGGCCTGCGAGAATCTGGATCAACAGATCCTCCAGCAGGAGGAGGTGGACGAGACGCTGATGGATGCCGTGGCGCGCTGCCTGAGCGAGGACGTGATGCGTTTCGCCATGGCGCGCTGCGGCGACTCCCGGAGCGACGTGGAGGACATCTCCCAGGACGCGATGCTCGCCGCCCAGCGCTACCTCAGCAGCTTCCGCGGTGATGCCTCGCTGCGAACCTGGTTGTACAAGCTCGTGCTATCCGCCTGTTCGCGTCGACGCCGGGGCCGCAAGAATGACCCACACCTGCACCGGCCGCTGGACGAGGAGTGGCAGGGGGCGGACCCGTCAGATCCGGAGGTGGTGCTGCTGATCTCGGAGCGAATGCAGGCGCTGGAGCAGGCGCTGGGCGAGCTGCGTCCCGGTGACCGGGAGATGCTCGCGGCGGTGGAGTGGGAGGGGTTGTCGCTCGAGCAGCTGGCGCAGCGCACGAGCTTGACGGTGTCGGCGATCAAGTCCCGGTTGTTCCGCATTCGCCGGGAGCTGAAAGAGACCGTGGCGGCGCGGTTCGGGCACGCGACGGAGCACTGACCGCGCGCCCGCGATGTCCTGGTTTCACTACGTCGAGATCCTGGCCGTGGTGGCGGGCTACCTGCTGGCCCTGCTCACCATCCTGCGCATCGTGCTGCAGCGCCGTGAGCCCACGGCCACGCTGGCCTGGGTCCTGGGGATCATCCTGTTGCCCTACCTCGGCGTGGTGTTCTACGTGCTGGTGGGGCGCCGCCGGCTCAATCGCCGCGTGCGCCAGCGTCGCGTGCGCGCCGCGGTGCTGGAGCCGCACCTGGACCGGGTGGGGGTGGGGGTCGCCGATCTCGTGGTCCCCTCGGCGCCGGACTATCTGTGCCAGCCACAGGAACGCGAGCTGATCACGCTGAGCAACCGCATCGGGCTGCGCTATCCCACCTGCGGCAACGACGTCAAGCTGCTGGTGGCGAATCGGACGTACGACGCGCTGGAGGCGGCCATCGAGCAGGCCACCGATCACATCCACATGCTGTACTACATCTTCGAGCAGGACGGCACCGGCGCTCACTTCCGGGATCTGCTGATCCGGAAGGTGAAGCAGGGCGTGACGGTGCGCCTGTTGACGGACGGCGTTGGCTCCTTCGGCGCCTCGATGTTCATGATCCCCCTGACCCAGGTGGGCGGGAAGTTCGCCGAGTTCCTGCCGGTGGGCCAGCTCTCCCGACGCTGGCACCCCAACCTGCGCAACCACCGCAAGATCGTGGTGGTGGATGGCAAGGTGGGCTTCACCGGGGGGGTCAACATCGGCGATGAGTACACCGGGCGCAAGCGCCGGGTCGGTCCGTGGCGCGACAGCCACATCCAGATCCGGGGTCCGGCGGTGAACCACCTGCAGGAGGTGTTCGCCGAGGACTGGTTCTTCGCCACGGGGGAGGATCTGATCGACGAGCGGTGGTTCCCGGAGCAGGAGCCGCTGGGGGACCTGATGGTCCAGATCATCGCCAGCGGCCCGGACACCGACACCCAGCCGCTGCACCGCATCTTCTTCACCGCCATCACCTCCGCCCAGTCCCGGGTCTACCTCACCACACCCTACTTCGTTCCGGACCAGGCGGTGCTGGTGGCGCTGGAGACCGCGTCGCTGCGGGGCGTGGACGTCAGGCTGCTGCTGCCCCACCGCTCGGACATGCGGCTGGTGCTCCACGCCGGTCGGTCTTACTACCAGGAGCTGACCGACAGCGGGGTGGAGGTTCACGAGTATCTGCCGGGCGTGCTGCACGCCAAGACGATGGTGGTGGACGATCGCTGGGCCACCGTCGGCTCGGCCAACATGGACATCCGCTCGTTCAAGCTCAACTTCGAGGTCAACGCGGTGATCTACGGCCCCGAGTTCGCGGGCCAGCTGGCGCAGCAGTTCGAGCAGGACCTGACGCGCTCGAGGGAGATCACCGCCGAGATGCTGCAGAACAAGGGACTGGGCAGCCGCATGGCCGAGGGGCTGGCCCGGGTGCTGTCACCAGTGCTGTGAGGCGCCAACACACGGGAGAGGCAGATGGACGGTCAGAATCCCTACAGCCCACCAGTGACGTCGGTCGATCCACCAGCGGGCGCTTCGTACCAGGGGCTGGCGGTGCGATACGAGCCGGGGGCGGGCCGGGCCACGGCCAGCATCGTGTTGCTGTACATCGCGGCCGCGGTGGAGTTGCTCGGCGCGCTGGGCAGCGTCTACACCATCGTGATCATGGGCCGGGTACGCCAGGGCGGCGTCACCGGCGCCGATGCCCTGGCGCTGGGCGTGGTGGGCGTCGGCGACGCGGTGCTGACGCTGGTGGTGCGCATCGGCTGCGCCATCGCCTTCAGCATGTGGTTCTACCGCGTGTACCGGAACCTGCTGGCCTTCGGTTTCAGCACGACCTACACCCCGGGCTGGGCGCCGGGCAGCTTCTACGTCCCGTTCCTCAACCTGGTGCGGCCGTACCAGATCGCGCGGGAGATCTGGATCATCTGCGCCCCAACGGTGATCGAGCCCGCCGGGCCGGGCGTGCCCTCCGCCACGGGCGAGGTGAGCTCTCCGCAGCAGGGACACGGGCTGGTCTCCGGCTGGTGGGCCCTGTTTCTGGGAAGCAACATCGTGGCCACCATCGGGTCCCGCATGAGCGGCGAGACGCCGGACTCGGTTCAGGTGATGAACGGTATCTTCATCGTCGCCTCCCTGCTCTCCATCGGCGCGGCGTTCGCCTGCGTGAAGATGATCAACGGCATCGAGGAGCGGCAGGCTGGCTGTGCCCGGCAGCAGCAGGGCCCCGAGGCGCAAGACATGTACGCGCGATGATCGTGATCCTCGACTGTCCGGCGTTTCTCGACGGTGCGGAGATCGCCGCCGCGCTGGCGGCCCGGATGGGCGGCCAGGTGGTGGACCTGCACGCCGTGCTGGGCCGGGGCGCGCTGGACGGCGAAGGCACGCTGGAGCAGCAGCTGCACCGGGCGCTGGTGGCGGGCGTCGTCGGGCTGCAGGACCGCGGGGCGCGCGACGTCGTGGTGTGGTTCGTGTTCCACGAGCCGGCCGCGCTGGCCCGCATGCGCGAGGTGCTGCGCCCGCTGGACCCGGTGATCCGCGCCGTGCGTCTGCGCCACGACCTGGACGAGCTGGCCCGACGTCACGACACGGGGGACGCCGAGGCGCTGTCCGACACGCTGGACCTGTACGATCAGTGGCGCGCCGCGCGGGGAGCGGGGCTCGACGTCGCGGCGCCCTGCGAGGCCGGGGCCGCGGCGGCGGCGCTGTGGACCGCGCTGCAGGACGGCTGACATGCTTGTGCGCCGGGACTGCATCAGTCGGGCCCGGGCAGCGCGTTCCACCGCTCCACGTCGGGCGAGACCGACAGGAAGGGCCCGAAGCGGCGCCGCAGCACGGCCCGCCCCGCGTCGCTGATGGTGGGGAAGGACAGGTGCAGCTCGCCCAGGTTGGGCAGGGCGGCCAGCGCCTCGGCGCCCTCGTCGGTGATCTGCGGGGCGTCGAGCTGGAGCCGCTCGAGGCGGCGGCCCGCCGGGCTGAGGGCCAGCTCGGTGACGGTGGGGCCGTTCTGTTCGTAGGCCGTCAGGCGGCGGAGGTGGGTCAAGGTGTCGGAGCGGGCCACGACCTGTCCGGGGGCGTTGGCGTAGTTGTTCTCGCCGCAGACCAGCTCCACCAGCTTTGGGGTCACGGCGAGGATCGCCCGTAGTCCCCCCACGCCCATCCAGTTGTAGTACAGCCGCAGCCGCTCCAGCCCCGCCAGGTGGGGACAGGCCGCCAGGGCCACGGCCCCGGCGTTCTGGCACTTGTTGTTGGCCAGGTCCAGGTCGCGCACGGAGGCCAGCAGGGGGCTGGCGGCCAGCGCCGCGAGCCCGGCCGCGCCGATGGTGTTGGCGCTCAGGTTCAGCACGCGCAGCTCGGGGAGGCGCGCGGTGGCCAGCGCCGCGAGCCCATCGTCCTTGAGCCCGCAGCCGGTCAGATCGAGCTCCTGCAGTCGGGCCAGCGTGTCGTGCGCCGCGGCCCTGGTGAGCAGCCCCGCGCCACGCTCCCGGATGGCGCCGCCGCGCAGGCCGAGGGCCTCGAGATGCGGCAGGGCCAGGGCGCCGAGCAGTGCCTCGAGGCCGCGGCCCAGCCCATTGCCCCGACCGGACAGATCCAGCCGCCGCAGGCCGGCGTAGCGCGGCGCCTCCACCAGCGCGACCAGGGCCCTGGCGTCGAGCCCGCAGGCCTCCAGCGTCAGCGCCTCGAGTCCACCCAGCCCCTCCGCCGCGGCCAGCGCCCGCGCGCCTTCGACGCTCAGCTTGTCCTGGGCGATGCTCAGCCAGCGCAGGTTGTGAAGCGCGCCCAGCTCCGCGACCGCGGCGCCCACGCGCGCCTGGCTCAGGCTCAGGGCCTCGATGTGGTCCAGTCGACCCGAGCGGCAGAGCAGACCCAGCCCCTCGGGTCCCAGCCCCGACGGCGCCGTATCGCCGCTCTCGCTCGGCGCCATATTGCCGATCTCGCTCAGCACCAGCTCCCGGCAGTCCCCCAGGGCAGCGCAGCCGGCCAGCGCCCGGGCCAGATCGAGGTTGAGCTGACCGCAGAGGCTGAGGTGCTCGAGGCGCCGCAGGTGCGGCGAGGCCAGGAGATCGATCACGGACTCCGCCGGCAGGGGGTCGTCAGGGCTGTTCAGGCTCAGCGCGCGGATCTGGCCCAGCGCCGGCGAGGCTGCCAGCAGCTGCAGGTCCGCGGCGGTTGCCTCGAGTTCCAGGGCGCGGATCGGCGCGGCCTCCACCGCCTGCTGCAGGAGGGGCACGATGTCAGCGCCCACGCCTCGCAGCAGCTCCGGGAGTCCGCGCGCGAAGGCGAAGCATATTGTCGTGTCCGACGAGCGGTTGAACGGTCCGACACGTCGCAGGTCGCGGCTGAGGGCCAGCCCGTGGTGGCCGAGCTGGGTCTCCACGGTCTGCTCCAGCGTGGCGCGGTGCGGATCATTTCGGTCCAGCAGCCTCAGGGCGCAGTCCAGCTGGATCGACTCGCCATGCAGGGCGCCGTGCTCCACCAGCAGGTCGGCGTAGACCCGGCGCGGGTCCAGGTCGTCGGGGTCGGCGAGGATCTGGCGCATCAGCGCCTCCGCCTGGGGCGGCAGGGGCCGGGGGACAACGGCTGGCTCCGGGGGCGGAGCCAACGGTGTCGTCGTCTTCTTCGGTGTCGCCTTCTTCGCCGCTGCCTTCTTCGCCGTCGCCTTCTTCGCCGTCGCCTTCTTCGCCGTCGCCTTCTTCGCCGTCGCCTTCTTCGCCGTCGCCTTCTTCGCCGTCGCCTTCTTCGCCGTCACCTTCTTCGCCGTCGCCTTCTTCGCCGTCGCCTTCTTCGGTGTTGTCTTCTTCGGTGTCGTCTTTGCCGTCTTCGGCAGCTTCGTTCTTGTCGCCATCGTCACGCCTTCACCCACGGCTGCAGTCGTAGCGGTCGATCCCCGGCCGGTCGCCGGGCTTCGCAGCGGACCAGCGCTGCTCGGGCCTTGCTGATCAGGGCGAGCATGTCCATGGCGGTGATCGTATAGGTATCTGCCGGTCCGGCGGCAAGCATTACCCGGACCACAACGGCGAGGGCGCGGTCGACGGGCGCTCTCTTCACGGTGGGCGAACGAAGCAACCGGGTGTGTGCAGCTATGCTGCACACCGCCCACCCGACTCGTCGATTGCCCCTTTACGGATTCCAGGCCCGGGTCGCGACACCGTCGGTGGTCGACGGAGAACGTGGCGTCTGGCGCTCGTCCCGGGTGGTACAGCCCGTATCCGTCGCCTGGCGCGTTTCGCCGCGTTCTCGTCGAGAACGGGCCGTGAGCAGCGCATGGGAGGGTCGAAAAACCCGCCTGCTACACTGTTCGTACACGAGGGTTTCTCGACGGAGAGGAGCATGGACAACAACAGCACTCCTGCCAACAGCACGACGCTCGGCCCGTGGGATCGACCCGGCCCCGACGGCGGCCCGAGCCTGTTCGAGCTCGACCGCAGCCTGGCCGAGCTGTCGGCTCACATCGACGCCGCGAAGCACGAGCAGCTGAGCCTCATCGCCGAGTTCGATCGACGGGAGGGCTGGGCCCTGGGCGGCTTCCGCTCCTGCGCCCACTGGCTGGGTGTTCGCATCGGTCTGGGCCACGTCGCAGCCCGGGAGCATGTCCGCGTGGCCCGCGCCCTGGAGCATCTGCCGCTCACGAGCCAGGCCCTGGCCCGGGGCCAGGTGAGTTTCAGCAAGGTCCGGGCGATCACCCGCATCGCGACCCCCGAGACCGAGGAAGACCTGCTGACGCTCGCCCGCTCGGCTCCCGCCTCCTACGTCGAGAAGGTGGTGCGGGGCTACCGCCGGATGGAGCGCGCGCAGCTGGACCTGGCGCAGAGGCAGCACGAGGGCCGCTACCTGCGCACGATGACCGACGAAGATGGGATGCTCGTGATCCAGGGGCGGCTTCCACCCGAGGTGGGAGCCGTGCTGTTTCAGGCGCTGGAGCGCGCGGAGGCGGTGGTTTCCGCGGAAGCGGGTCCCGAGCACCGTGGCGGGGCTCAGAGAAAAGCCGACGCGCTGGGGCTCGTGGCCGAGCAGGCGCTGTCGGCGCCGGGGCCGTCGCGGCGGGGCGAGCCGTTCCAGGTGGTGGTCCACGTCGACGCCGAGGTACTGGCCGATCCCGTGGGTCCAGGACAGTGCGGCATCGAGGACGGTCCCGCGCTGAGCGGCGAGACGGCGCGGCGGCTGTGCTGCGATGCGCCGATCGTGGCGATGGTCGAGAACACGAGGGGCGAGCCGCTGTCCGTGGGACGCAAGAGCCGGCGGGTGTCGACGCCGCTGTGGCGCGCGCTCAGGTCGCGGGACCGGCAGTGCTGCTTTCCGGGCTGTGACCGGCCGGGGCGGCAGGTGCACCACGTGAAGCACTGGGCCGACGGGGGCGAGACGTCGATGCCGAATGCGGCCGTTGTCTGCGACCGATGCCATGATCTGCTTCACGAGGGCGGATTCACCGTCCAGGGCACGGCGCCAGATGGCCTCACGTTCCGCGATCCGCAGGGGTGCGCTCTCGCGCTGCATCTCGAGC
>Ga0210044_10005254_pt1 | contig 17610 bp, 16 predicted proteins | sample CryGey13umfilter_2_FD_183959 | JGI IMG/M metagenome (GOLD analysis project Ga0210044, IMG submission 183959) | Groundwater microbial communities from aquifer in Utah, USA - Crystal Geyser 4/9/14 3 um filter (SPAdes) (version 2) | ecosystem: Environmental > Aquatic > Deep subsurface >... | reverse complement strand
CCACCCGTACGACAATGCCTCTCCGATACGAAATGTTTCCATAATATTACAAATTAAATAAATTATATTGAGCGGGTAAGGAGCCAGCCTAAGGTTTACCTGCCGTAGGCATGGCGGATAAAAATCTCCATAACAATCAATTTGAGCGGGTAAGGAGAATCGAACTCCTCGCTTAACCTTGGGAAGGTCACGTATTACCACTATACTATACCCGCTTTATAATGCTCTCAGGAAATTTATCCGCCATGCCTACGGCAGGTAAACCTCTGGCGGAGTCGTGTATTACCTGCCTGCCTATACACCGAAACTAACCACTACTTGTCTATACGACAGACGAGTCCCCTGCCCGCTTTTCAAACCAGTACCATTGTACTCTATATAGGTTACCTTTTCAAACCGTCCTACTCCTGATACACTAAGAGGGCTGTTTTAATTCGTTTTTTATCCTCTATGCATTTATCTTTAGCTTCATTTTTCACTCGTAAACGCATCATTATCATCACTCTTTTCAGTCTCTTCATAGGAGGAGGCATTTTTTTGTTTTCCTATGCTATGACACACAAGACAGAATTTGCTGCGAACTCTTTCAACCTTTTCCAAAAAGTTTCGAAGCTTCTCCCTATCGCTCCGGATACGAAGAAAGAAATCGAGGTAGTGAACAAGCTCATCGAAGCCATAACAAAGCAAGACGATCAAACACATACGTTCCTCATCCTCCTTCAAAATAGCGATGAGCTCCGCCCAGGTGGAGGATTCCTCGGACAGTACGCCATCATCAAAACGAAAAATGGTGAAGTCACATCAACCCTTGTCGAAGATGCCAATCTCCTTGATCAGCGTATTTCCGCCGATGTACCTACCCCCTATCCATTCGCACGCAAGATACAACTCAAGAAATGGAAGTTTCGCGATTCCAATTTTTCACCTGATTTCCCGACCAACGCAGAGAAGGCACAGTATTTTTATCGTCTGGCCGGAGGACGCGAAGCATTTGACGGTGTCATTGCTGTCAATTCCCCCACCTTCAACAATATCCTCGCTCTGACCGGACCGATTCAAATCGCTGGTGATTCCAATATCTATACCAGTACCGATGGTGCGCAGAAACTCGAAGACCGCGTAGAAAGAGCCTACCTCGGAGAGGACGTTCCTGCAGAACTCAAGCAGGCACGAAAATTGATTATGAAAAAGATTGCTGCAGAAATTATGAAGCGATCGGTCACTGTTCCCAATATTCCGAAACTAGCAGAATTTGCCCAGACAGAACTGCGCAACAAAGATGTGATGCTTTTCTTCAAAGATCCTACTCTTCAGTCACTCGTAGAAAGCGTCCATTGGGATGGGAGCGTTTCCAAAGACTGGAACAACGATTATCTGATGCTCGTGGATGCCAATATGGGAGCACTCAAAACGGATTTCTATATCAAACGCTCGCTTGAATACACGGCTGACTTTGCAGGAGAGAAACCGACAGGGACAATTGTTTATACCTATCAGAATACCGCTCCCTACGGCAACTGGCGCACCAGCGACTACCACACCTATCTCCGCGCCTACGTCCCCAAAGGATCCATCTTCCTCACTCGCTTTATGATCAACGCTGTCACCACCAAAGAAGCTTTCAATAAAACTTACTTCGGTGGATTTGTTGATGTAGAAATAGGACAAAGCGATGTCCACACGACTCTCACCTACGAACTCCCCAATACAATTACTGCGGAAAATTATCATCTCTTGATTCAGAAGCAATCTGGCGTCGGCACGATTCCTGTCACCGTCCACCTCAAAACCAAAGATGGTAAAACCTACGACCAAACTACTGAACTGAAGAAAGATCTCAACTTTTCCATCCAAACAGTAGAAGAGAAGAAATAGATTGGCATGTAAGAATAAACAGCGTTATTTATCATTCATTTCCCATCACGTTTCTTCCCATTTTCTTTTGGAAGACTTGTTTCCCCAAAGCGGGCATGCCTGCCTGCCGGCAGGCATGGTTTTTTGCTTATTGAAAAGTAAAAAGAGCGAAGGGGAAACAGGAAGGAGTAAAACGGGCTTCGGTGATCGAGTGTGCTCCCAAAAGAAAATAGGAAGAAACAGCTGTAAATAATACTCGCAATTCTTACAATTTACATTGTCAGTAAAAGCTACTATACTCAGAGATATGGAAGAAAAACTCTACAATATACGTCATTCTTTGGCTCATCTGCTCGCTATAGCGGTGCTCGAACACGATCAGGATGCCAAACTCTCCGTCGGCCCTGTCACCGAAAATGGTTTCTATTACGATATCGATTTCAGCGAGGGCAAGACTCCTACACCGGAAGATCTGAAAGCCTTCGAGAAAACAATGCGCAAACAAATCAACAAAAAACTTCCATTCATACGCAAGGAAGTTTCGATAGAGGAGGCTCGCATACATTTTGCCAACAATCCCTACAAGCTTGCCATCATCGACGACATCGAGAAAAGCGGTGAGGCTGTAAGTCTCTATTCTACCGGTGACTTCATCGACCTCTGCGAAGGAAGGCATGTAGAGAATACCAGTGAAATCGATGCTAAATCATTCACTCTCACCCACTTGGCCGGTGCCTACTTCCGCGGTGATGAGAAGAACCCGATGCTCACTCGTGTCTACGGGACAGCCTTCGCTACCGAAGCAGAACTGAGAGCATACCTCACACAACAAGAAGAAGCTAAAAAACGCGACCACAAGAAGCTCGGTGTTGAGATGGATCTCTTCATCTTTTCAGACTTGGTTGGACAAGGACTCCCTTTGTGGACTCCTCGAGGCACTTTGGTTCGGAATCTTCTTGATGATTACGTATGGGAACTCCGCAAACGCTACGGGTATGAGAAGGTTGAGATTCCTCATATCACCAAAAAGGACTTGTACGAAAAAAGTGGTCACTGGGACAAATTCAAAGACGAACTGTTCCGTATCACGACTCGTGAAGGACACGAGTTCGCTATGAAACCTATGAATTGTCCTCATCATACACAGATCTATGCACGAAAATTAATGAGTTATCGTGAGCTCCCTCAACGATATGCCAACTCAACAATGTGTTACCGAGATGAACAAACTGGTGAGCTAGCTGGACTTTCTCGTGTACGTGCCTTCACCCAAGATGATGCTCACGTCTTCTGTCGCTTCGATCAGGTGAAAGGAGAATTTCTCAAAGTATGGGATATCATTCATACATTCTACGATACATTTGGATTTGAAATGCAGGTACGTATTTCCAAACACAATCCAGAAGAACCAGATAGATTTCTCGGCGATAAAGAGCGTTGGCAAACGGCTGAGAATATTCTCGAAGAAATAATCAAAGAAAAAAATGCCGATGCCTTGGAAGGAATAGGCGAGGCAGCTTTTTATGGACCCAAACTCGATTTCATGGTCAAGGATGCTCTCGGGCGATCATGGCAAGTAGCGACGATACAACTCGATATGAATATGCCAGAACGTTTCGATTTGACTTGCATCAATGAAAAAGGAGAAAAGGAACGCATTGTGATGATTCACGCGGCCATTATGGGATCCATCGAACGATTCTTGAGTGTTCTCATCGAACACTATGCTGGAGTCTTTCCTCTTTGGCTCGCACCGGTTCAAGTCGTCGTCCTTCCTATCGGAGAAAGTCATCAGGCGTATGCCAAGGAAGTGTCCGATGCTCTCAAAGAAAAGAATATCCGTGTCGACCTTGACCTCGACAATGAATCGCTTGGCAAACGTGTGCGGAATGCCAAAGTGGCCAAGATCCCCTATCTCATCATCATTGGTGACAAAGAAGTAGCGGGAGAAAACATTACGCTCGAACATCGAGGCGAAGGATCGCTTGGAACAAAAACTCTGGAAGAATGTATCACCCTTTTTGAAACGATTATTCGAGATAAGGCCTAGTATTGCGAGAATATACAAAGTATGTTATAAAAAGAATAACGGGAAATATCCGTCACTTCGTAATCGGAAGATATGTTTTGGGATGGATTTTTCCGTTAAAGGGGGCTCTTTTTACCGAAGAGCAAAACAATGACAGAAACTGGGAAGGAGTAAGTGAAAATGACACTAAGGATGCAAGCAACGGCATTTTGGACGATAGTGGGAGATAGGCATATTCCCATCAACATGCCCTCAATGCCAGGCATCGACGATCAACTCATCGCCGAAGAAGAGTCTTTGGAAGCAGCGAAAAATGACGAAGAGATCGAAGTGATTCTTTATCAGCGTTACAAACAACCTATATTCTTCGGATAGTGTCTTACATGAAAAATGCCCAGTTCCTCAACGAGAAACCGGGCATTTTCATTTTCTTTTTTTATGCCCTGTTATTTTTTTCCGTTACAAGTCGTCTCATTCCATAAACCACGTTTCTCATTTTTTGCCGTAGCTTCTGCCTGATGAAAGGTATCTTGTTTGGAAATATCAGGCTGATACGATGAAACAAAAGCATACCCTTCTCTTACAAGAAGTTCATTCACAAAAGTTCCATCAGCTAAATAAACAAAACGGAGAAGCCTACCATATGTATCCCGATCAGAAACATCTTTCACGAGTCTTAATTCTTTTCCTTCTACAAGATTCTTATTATAGGCTGACGCCTCTTTACCAAAACATTCTATTGCACTTCTCGGGTCGACACTCTCTGGGGTGTTGATACCGATATATCGCACTTTCTCTCCATTCTCCATTTCTATCGTATCTCCATCTACCACCCTTCTCACTCTTCCCTTCTCCTCTAAAGAAGACTTTTGTGATGAGAAAAAAAGCGTCTTCCATTTAGGGAACGATACACGCGCATCATTTTTCGAAACAGTATCTAAGAGAAACAAGAGAAGGAAAATAGTGCCAACGAAAAGTATTCCTAATATGAGGATGCTCCGTTTTTTCGTCATCATACTTTACTGTGCAAAGTGCCTCTTATGATTGAAACGTATCGTTTTTCTCTCAGACTCATGAAAATGCTGTTCATAAAAATATTTCACTATCTCTGTCATCATAAAATATCCAACAAGGAGCAAGACAACTGTCTGTATCATTTCCTTAGTCGGATGAATAAACAAGAAAGCTTCTTGACCAAAAGAAGAGAACGGGACTATGAATGCAAAACATACCACCCCCAAAGAGAGTAGTGCGAGAGAAAGTGGCATTCTCCGTGAACGGAAAAATGGAAGATGCGTCCGAAAAGAAAATATGAGAATCACTTCGGTGGCAATACTGAGAAGGAACCAGGCTGTTTGGAGTACTGCTGGATCCATATGAAAGAATTTTCCAAAAAGCATAAAATCAAAAACTGAACTTACGACACCAAACAAAGTAGCCATAAGAATAACTGAATGCACTTGATAATTTTTCGGCTGTTTCAAGTCTCTTGCATCAACGGTATCAGTGGCAATAGCTACCATCGGGAAATCAGATAAAAGATCAAGAAGTAAAATCTGTACTGGAAGGAGTGGCACAAAAGGAAGGAACAATGATGCCAAAGCAACAGAATAGAAATTCCCAAAGTTTGAGGTGAGTGTTATTTTGAGATATTTCAAAATATTGGCAAAAATAATTCGTCCTTCTTTGATGCCATCGATGACCGTTTCAAGACTTTTCTCGAGCAGAACGACATCGGAAGCCCCACGAGCGACATCCGATGCTTCTGCCACCACCAGTCCGACATCAGCCATCTGGAGTGCGGGTGCATCATTGACGCCTTCTCCCAAAAATCCGACTTCGTGTTTCTCTTGCAATATCTTGATAATCTCATATTTCTCTCTCGGAGAAATGCGTGCGAAAACAGCATTCGAGAGTATCACCTGCCGTTTTTCGACATATTTCATCGTCGCAAGATCACTCCCTGTTATCACGTCTTCCGGACGTCGTAAAAGTCCGACAGCGTAACCGACAGCACCTGCCACTTCCTTGCTATCACCAGTGAGAATTTTCACCTGTATATTGAGAGACTTCGCTTTCTTCAGGGTATCTTTGGTTGTTTCTTTGAGTGGATCAAGAAAAGAAATGAGTCCTACAAATTCAAGTTGCTGTTCTTCATACAAGGTGTATTCTTGTTTTGTGGAAAATGCTCGTTTCGCAACAGCCAACACTCGTTCACCGAGAGTGCCTCTCTCCTTCATCCACGCAAGAGATTTCTGAATAACAAAAGAATCGACATTTTTGGAAAGTCGCAGAATCTCCTCTGGTGCACCTCGTACGACAATTTCTCTTTCACCTCTGGAATTTTCTACCAAAACACTATTTCGTCTCCGTTCTGGATCGAAAGGAATGATATCGATTCGCCGAACATTCTTCACGGATGATCGTTCGAAAGGAGAAAGTTCTTTCCATAAGGCTTTATCGAATGCATCGTGCAAATCTTTTTCGTGAAGTGGCGTCGTAAGAGAAGCAATAACAGAGAGAAAAAGGCAACGGCGTTTATCAGAAGACTGAATCTGACTGACGGAGAGAATATTTTCCGTCAGTGTCCCTGTTTTATCAGTACAAAGAATTTCGATGCTCCCGAGGTCTTCAATAGCTGAAAGACGCTTGATGATGACTTTCTTTTGAGCGAGTCTGAGGCCTCCGCGGGAAAGTGCTACGGTGACGATGGCCGGCAATGCTTCCGGGATGACCGATACGGCAAGTACCAAAGAGAAAATAAGAAGCTCGGTAATATTCACGCCTTCTCCCTTGATGAATATGTTTGCAAGGAATATCAATACCAGTGTTATGAAAACGAACTTCATTATGAAACGGCTGAAGTCTGCGATACTCTTTTCAAAACCTGTTTCGTGTTTTGTTTCTGTGACCAATGAAGCGATATCACCCAGTGCTGTTTTCTCACCCGTAGCGAAAACAACACCTTCTCCTCTTCCGGCAGTCACCACTGTTCCTGCAAAACCGATATTCTCTGCTTCGAACATTTCAGTTGGTGACACTGATAAACGAGTCGCTATTTTATGTGTAGCAATCGATTCACCGGTCATAACACTCTCATCGAGATTGAGTCCGCGACAAACGGCAAAACGCATATCGGCCGGCAAACGATCACCTGCCTCGACAAGGACGATATCTCCAGGAACGATGTATTCGCTCTCTATGCTCATCACCACACCACCTCGTCTCACGCGGGTATGCACCACGAGATATTTCTTCAGCAATTGTGTGGCTCTTTCTCCGTGATATTCCTGATACATCTCGAGACCGATATTGATGAGGATGAACAAAAAAATAAGACCGGATTCTATACGGTCGCCCAAGAAATAAGAAAGCCCTGCCGCTCCGAGGAGGAAATACAAAAAAGAAGAATGCAAACGTCGCTTGAACATCTCGAAAAGTGAAATCGATTTCTCATTCATTCTGTTCTCTCCCAGGGTGTGCAATCGCCCGAGAGCAACCTCGGTCAAGAGACCCGATTCCCGGCTCTCAAGTTCCGAGAAAACCTGCGCGACATCCTCTGAAGCTATCTTTTTCCACTCCATATTTTTTTGTTTTCACTGCTTGTTCGCCAATTGGCGGGAAAGTCCGATCAAAGCTTCAAAATCATCATCCTCCGCTCCTCTATTGTTCTTCTCGTGCCCGCATTTCTTGCAACGATGAGTCATTATATATCCGGTGCTTTCCAGTCTCAAAGCTATCGGCTCCATCAATCCCCCACAGAGAGACAAACGGTCTCCGGGGGCGATGTCCACGTGTTTGCTCCAGAGACACTTCGTACAATGATTCGTATACCCGTCTCCAGACACCATAACCCCACAATTTTCACATTGAAAATCTTCTTTCCGTCGTTGAAATTTTTTATCTTGAAAAACAGGCATTGCAAAAAAATGAATAGTATCTTATATGGTTCATTATATCAAGAATCCTCTTCCAAAGCGAAAGATACTTATAAAAAATCAATCCCTTCTTTCTTTTTTCATTTAAGAGAGACCTCTTACTACAAGAATCTTCCTGGGAGAGTTGAAGTTTTTTCGAGCATGGTGCCATCGCATCGACGGATCGAAAAAGCTTCATAAGAGAAGTTCGAACACTTCACAAACGAATGGCTCCCGGGAAGGTTGCTTGTAGTCAAGAGGACTGAAGATGGCCTAACAGAAGACATTCTTCCTCGTTATTTTTTTCCGGAAAGGATACGATTGATAGCATCTTCATCCTGACAAGAATACTTATTGCTAGCAGAATAGAAACGTTTCTTCGGTCCACGACAACCTCCATTGTCCTTATAGAGCGTCGCCAAAACAGGCATCAAGAATCCCGTGCCTCGGGCGATAAACGATGTATAGAGATTACGCAGTGTCGATTCGCGATCACCTTTGTCCATTCGTGTGAAAACACTCATATCGTCTCCCGATTTACCGCTCCAATCGAGATGTACGAGGACATTGTTCGCCAGACTGGAAAATTGAGGGTGCCAGAGAAGTGCCCAACACCAATCTCCCGGCTTCTGCCACCAGCGTGAGAGACACGGCCCGTTTTCAACGGTGCCGTTTCCGCTCACTCCAACCCCGCCTTCGATATAATCAAAAAGACGCAGATATTTCTCATCAGTGATATCATTCGTCTGAGCACCGACGAAAATTTTCATACCACGAAAATCGGCATACTCACGCATATCCTGAATAACTTGTGGCATCACGCTCTCTGCGAGGTTCCCTGCATCCTGATAGAATACTTCTCCGAAAAGAAAACTCTGCACGCCCATATCCATCGCCTGTTCCGCTATGTACTCTACATATTTACGGTATTCTTCCTTCGTAAGTGATGGCTTGCACGTATGTTCGCCCCAATAATTCTTGCTCCCACTGCGACACATATCGCTGAAATTGAAATCGCGGTTCTCTCTTGGATAATGATATTTTGCCCCTGTATTGATGGCTTCCGCGATGAACATACCATACAGAGTGTTCGGTTTCGTTACTTTTGATTGTATCTTTCGTGCCAACTCGAAATCCGGCGGACGAAGCCACGTCTCCAAGGCTCGATGCAAATAATAACATTTCGAGCGATTGATAAGCGCTATGGAACTATTCAGATCTCCCCCATATCCTGAGAGAAACCCATCAGCCACACAGCCCTGCTTCTTCATCCGATCCATCGATGGAGGTGGCGGAGGTGAAAGTATCGGGAGTTCTTTCTCCCCCTCTTTTTGCGGAACATTCCCCTCATCCAACGTCGGCTTCTCATCCACCCATTCTGAAAGTTCCGGTACTGATACTCCTTCTTGTGGAGCAAGTGCTGTCTCACTCTCTGTATGAAAAAAAGGCGAAAAGAAATAGAAACTACCGAGAGCAACAAATGCCAGTGGAACTGAAAAAAAGATATGTTTTTTCTGGAACTTCCTTGTGCGTTCCAGTGGATAGAGTGGAAGCATAGCAGTTCTTTTTAGGTACCCTCCATTATACACCTCTATCACCAAAGAGGAAGCATCCGAATGACAACAGGACTTTTACACACAAAAAAAGTCCTCAAAAATCCATTTCGGATTCGAATCATAAAGCGTTGTCTTCAAGGGAGATGCCTCGTCTCGTATGATGCTTGCGGGCTACTCGTACGCGAGCCAGTTCTTTCTCGAAGAGAGCTGATGTACGGGCATATTCTTCATCATTCATAGTCAGCTGTTCTTTCTTCAACGCCTCAGCCCGTGTCCGCGCTTCTTCTGCTCTGACGAGATCGATTTCTTCAGCTCGCTCTGCCGTATCAGCCAGGATAGAGAGGGTATTATTATGAAATTCCACGAAACCACCCGAAGTGGCCAGACTTGTTTCCTCGCCGTTCTGTTTTTTCCGAAAGATAATTTCCCCGGCTTGCAAAGCACCAATATAAGGTATGTGATTCGGTAAAATAGTCACTTCTCCACCCAAAACCGGCAGTGTCGCTTGATACACTGTTTCTTCGATAACTATTTTTTCCGGAGTGACGATTTTGAATTTGATCATATTCATTCTCTCTATAAGATTGTTTTATTGATATTCCTTTCCTGACCCACTCACTTCCCAGCGGGAAGTTCGCTCTGTGGAATCCTCCCTCTTCCGCCTCTGGCGGAAACCCTTCCCGTCCGGATTCCAACGGTCAGAAAAGAAACATCAATCAAAACAATCTCCAAACAACTCGAGTATACATTATTTCCGTCCTTCAGCTATCACTTCTTCGATCGAACCTTTCATATAGAATGCCTGCTCAGCAATATCATCGAGCTCTCCAGAAAGAATCTTCTCAAAACCGGCAATCGTATCATCGAGCTTCACATATTTTCCGGTTGCTCCGGTGAACTGTTCAGCCACGAAAAACGGCTGTGAGAGATATTTCTGAATCTTTCTGGCACGAGCAACGGTCTGCTTGTCTTCATCGGACAATTCTTCCATACCAAGAATGGCGATGATGTCCTGTAAATCTTTGTATCTTTGCAGGATTTTCTGCACATTTCGTGCTACGATATAATGTCTCTCTCCTACAACTTGAGGGTCGAGGATGGTCGAGCTCGAATCGAGCGGATCAACGGCTGGATAAATACCAATTTCAGTCAGTGCACGATTGAGCACCACGGTCGAATCGAGGTGAGCAAACGTGGTGGCCGGAGCCGGGTCGGTCAAATCGTCAGCTGGCACGTAAACCGCCTGCACCGAAGTGATCGAACCGTTTTTGGTCGATGTGATCCTTTCCTGCAACCCTCCCATTTCTTCGGCAAGAGTCGGCTGATATCCTACGGCACTCGGGATACGTCCGAGGAGGGCCGATACTTCCGAACCTGCTTGCGTAAAACGGAAAATATTATCGATGAAAAGAAGCACATCTTTGCCTTCGTCATCACGGAACGATTCGGCCATCGTAAGCGCGGTCAGAGCGACACGCTGACGGGATCCCGGAGGTTCATTCATCTGACCGAAGACGAGTGCTGTCTTATCGAGCACACCTGATTCTTTCATTTCAAAATAGAGGTCATTACCTTCACGGGTACGTTCCCCGACTCCGGCAAAAACAGAATATCCGCCGTGTTCGGAAGCGATATTGCGAATCAATTCCTGAATCACGACCGTCTTTCCGACACCGGCTCCTCCGAAAAGACCGACTTTACCGCCTTTCATAAATGGACAGAACAGATCGATTGATTTGATGCCGGTTTCGAATACTTCTGCCTTGGTTGATTGTTCATCAAAGGCTGGAGCCATTCTGTGGATAGACCTCCGCTTGGCATCGGCAAGCCTGCCCACCTGACTACCCTCTGGGTTGTCAGCGCGGCCATCAATCGTATCACCGAGGACATTGAACATCCGTCCCAGAACCGCTTTCCCAACAGGGACAGAAATAGGAGCTCCTGTTGCAACGACCTCCATACCACGACGGATCCCATCGGTCGTGCCCATAGCAATCGCTCGTACCCGATGACCGCCCAAATGCTGATGAACCTCTACGACGAGTTTCACTCCACTCACACTGAGCTCCAGAGCGTCATACATATTCGGAAGCTTTGATACCCCTCCGCCCGAGACGAATCCGCCTTCGGCGGAGAATTCCACATCCACCACCGGCCCGATAACCTGGATTATTTTTCCAACGGTATTCATAATTTCACAATTACATTATTACACTGTTTCATCGCTCAATAAAATTATAAAACAATAGAGCTATTCAACAACTTCCGACTATTTTTGTACTGCAGCCATACCAGCCGACAATTCCGCTATTTCTTGAGTGATCTTACCTTGACGAAGCTGGTTGTAAGCCAGTGTCAGATCAGAAACCATATCCTTGGCAGCATCAGTGGCATTTCTCATCGCCATCATACGGGATGATTCTTGCGAAGCATTGCTTTCGAGCACGGCGTGATAGAGTTCCATCTCGATCAATCGTGGAATCATCTGCCACAGTACTTTTTTCGGCGTCGGCTCGATCACGTATTCGGCATCGATGAGGACAGTACCCTCTTGCTTCTCGTCCATTTCATGCATCGCTTTCTTCGTATCTTTGATGGCGACCGGCAAGAGCGCCCGCACTTTCACTTCCTGAGAAAGCATAGAAATATAATTCGTATACACCATCACCACGCGATCGACACGTTTCATCTCGAACTCCTCGATGATAACTTTGGCGATAGCCCGCATACCGAGAATGGTCGGCACCGAAAGGACATCAGGAAAAGAAGCGATAATTCTTCCCCACTTCCCCGGAGTCGCCAGCATCCGTCGCACAGCGTTCTCTCCTTTCTTTCCGATAGTCAAAAATACTCGCTCTCGATCAGCATCATCTTTCAATGTCTGACGCAAATGCTTCACTATTTGGGCATTGAATGCTCCACATAAACCGCGATTGCTCGAGATGACCACATAGAGCTCCTTTTTCACCGGGCGTTCTGTCAGAAGGATATGTTCCTCGCTTCCCACGGCACGTTTCAGCTGTTCGAGCAGTTCGACAGCGCTCTTGGCATACGGACGGATGGAAAGCACGTTCGCAACAGCCTTACGCATTTTGACAGCCGAAATCATTTCCATGGCACGGGTGATTTTCCCCGTACCTTTCACTCCCTTGATCCGTCTTCTGATGTCTCGTGCGCTTGCCATACTATTTTTTCATTAAGCGTTCTTTGAAAAATATTCCTTTTGCGACCCTCTCACTCCCCAGCGGGGAGCTCGTTCTATGGAATCTTCCCTCTTCCGCCTTTGGCGGAAACCGTGCCCGTCCAGATTCCAACAGTCTCAAAAGAAATATTTTTTCAACGAACTTCCAAAAACTATACCGTAAATCCTTTCTTAAACTCTTCAATGTTCTTTTTCAACAGTTCTTCCACTTCAGGTGTCAGCGCCCGCTCCTTCACTATCATCTCGGATACTGCTTTCCCTTCATTATTCAAATACGCGACAAATTCTTTCTCGAAACGATTGATTTCCTCGACGGCAATGTCATCGACATACCCGCGAGTGAGGGCATAGAGTACCGCTACTTCTTTCTCGGCCGGCAGTGGTGAATATTGAGGCTGTTTCAATATTTCCACGGCTCGCCTTCCGCGTTCGATGAGCGTCCTCGTCTTCTCATCAAGATCGGATCCGAACTGAGAGAAGGCTTCCAACTCACGAAATTGAGCGAGATCCAAACGGAGTGTTCCTGATACCTGTTTCATCGCTTTGATCTGAGCTGATGAACCCACACGTGATACAGAAAGACCGACGTTCAGTGCTGGACGAATACCCTTGTAAAACAAATCGCTCTCCAGATAAATCTGACCATCAGTGATTGAAATCACGTTCGTCGGAATATAGGCCGATACATCGCCTGCCTGAGTTTCGATGATAGGGAGGGCTGTCAATGATCCGCCACCATTTTCTTTGTTGAGTTTCGCACTCCGTTCAAGTAGACGGGAATGGACATAAAACACATCCCCCGGATAGGCTTCGCGTCCTGGCGGACGACGGAGAATGAGGGATATCTGACGATAGGCAACCGCGTGTTTCGAAAGATCATCATAAATCACAAGCACGTCCTTGCCTTGATCCATAAAATATTCTCCGAGGGCACAACCGGCGTATGGTGCGATGAATGAAAGAGCTGAAGGATCAGAGGCACCGGCAACGACTATTGTGGTATATTCCATCGCGCCACTCTTCTCCAATTCTGCCACGATGCGGGCTACTTTAGATTCCTTTTGTCCGATAGCGACATAGATACAGATGACTCCCTGCCCTTTCTGATTGATGATCGTATCGATGGCAATGGCTGTCTTGCCTGTCTGACGATCGCCGATGATGAGTTCACGCTGACCTCGTCCGATCGGGATGAGGGCGTCGATAGCCTTGATACCCGTCTGAAGCGGTTGATTGACCGATTGACGCGTGATCACACCGGGAGCGATCTTTTCCACGGGATAATAGCCACTTACTTCGATATCTCCCTTGCCATCAACAGGTAGACCAAGAGGAGAAAGAACTCTGCCGATCACTCCCTCGCCTACTGGCACTGACAAGATTTTTCCTGTGTTTTTGGCAATAGCACCCTCACCAAGGATCCCTGTTTCATCAAGGAGCATCACCCCCGCCTCACCTTCTTCAAGATTGAAAGTTACACCAACAGCACCATTTTCAAACTCCACCATTTCTCCTGCCATCACTTCTGAAAGTCCGGCCACACGAGCCACACCATCACCGATTTCAAGCACCGTGCCAATGGCCTCAACTTTCGCCTCGTGATGAAATTCAGAAATGTGTCTCTTTAATTCTTGAATCAATGGGTTGCTCATAGAAATAACTTTTAGCAATTACGTCTTTAAAAAATATGTATCATAAAAATATCTATCTTTGAATCACTCTTTCAAGAGCCAAGAGCCGAGTTTTCACAGTCGCATCGTATAAGACTTCATCTGTCTGGAAACAAACACCGCCAATATTATCCTTCTGCATCTTATAAGAAAAAATAATTTTCTTCTTGGGGAAAATATTTTCTGCTTTCTTCACAAGAGATTGCTTCATCTCGGGAGAAAGTGGATGCGCTGTAATGACAGTAACAGCAAGACTTCCTTTCCGCAGTGCTTCTCTTCTCCCTAATTGTTTCAAAATAGCGCCAAGCTTCTTCGATTCACCTCGTCGCCTCAGAAAATCAGCAAAATTCTGAGCAAGAGTAGTTGCTGGAAGAATGTTCTCTTGTGAGAGCTCTTCGAGTGCCTGTACATATTGTGAAGCAGTTGGACGCATAGATTTTCTTACTTCACCATCTCTTTGATCAGATTTTCATCTTTTGTCGCGTCTATTTTTTCACGAAGAATTTTCTCAACAGAAAGAATAATCAACTCACCAATTTCTTTTTTCGCTTCTGTCATCACGGTATTTTTCTCTTCGTGAATTTTCACAGTAGCTTCTTCAAGTAGACGCTCCACTTTGGCTTTCGTTTCTTTCTCGCGTTCACTATCGCGTTTCCTGGCTGATTCTTCAGCAGAAACGATAATGTTTCGGGCTTCGGCACGAGCCTCTGTCAGAACAGCTTTCTCTTTCGCCTCCATCTCACCAAGTCTCACCGTGGCAGCTTCAGCGTCCTTCAACCCTTGTTCGATGCGAGCAGTACGTTTCTTGAGAAAATCAAGCATCGGCTGATAAGCATAACGACGAAGTATAAAGAGCAGTATCAAAAAATTGACCGCTTGTGCCAGAAACAATTTCCAATCAATACCCAAATTCGACAAAGCCTCCATAGAAATCTTTAATTACATTTTCTAACTGAAAAGGATCATCAGAGAAATAACCAATGCGTAAATTGCAATGGCTTCGGTAAAAGCGATACCAAGGAACATTGTCAGTTGGATCTTTGATTGAGCTTCTGGATTTCGTCCGATAGCCTCCAAGGCCTTGCTAAACAAAATACCCATACCTGCACCAGGCCCGATGGCACCTAATCCGATAGCAAGGGCCGCACCCACCATTTTTGCTGATTCTACGTCCATACTCTTTATGCTTATGAATTATGTATTATGATGACAACTAATTATTTATTCTAAAGTATTTCGCTTCATTTGTCCAACTCGCGTATTCTAATGTTCTGCCGGCAGTGTTGCCATTTTGAGAAACACGAGGGTGAGCATAGCGAATACGGCAGCCTGAATGAATCCAACGAACACTTCGAGAAACAGAAACGGCAATGGAATAAAATAGGGAACGAGATGAAGCATCACGATGAGCAGGATTTCCCCAGCAAATATATTTCCGAACAAACGAAAAGAAAAAGAGAGAAACTTCGCGAACTCACTGACAAGTTCCAGAAGCCCTACCACTGTCCCGAGCACGTATGGCTTGTGAAGCGGACTCACAAAGAATTTTTTCCCATACCCGAAAAATCCCAGTGTTGCAATACCGGTAAACTGTATCGTCAGCACCACCATAAGAGAAAGTGCCAGCGTAAAATTAAGATCGGCTGAGGTACTACGTAAGAAGGAAACAATCGTCGTGTGTCCATCTATGCTGTGTGCAAGTCCAATCGTTCCCATACCCGGCAAAAGTCCAACCCAATTGGAAAATAAAACGAACAAAAAAATGGTGGCAATAAGGGGAAAATATTTTCTTGCCTGTGTCTTGTCTTCTGTCACACTCTCAATGAATGACAGAAGTCCCTCGACAATGAGTTCGAAAACATTTTGCAACCCACGAGGAACAAGCTCCTTTCTCTGCACGACAAACCGTGTTACGACTATCAATCCAAGACTCACCAAAAAAGCGATCAGAAAAGAGTTTGTCACAGGGAAAATTCCCAGCATAAATAATTTTTCCGCGGCGATTGATATTTCCACCCCGTTAGAGATAATAGTTATATTCCTAACAACTTTTCTTTCTTCTCTTCTCTTCTCTTAGACTCGTTTTGCTAGATATATTCCATCAGAATCTCTAACGGAGTCCATAAAATTCGAATAAAAAGCGCTTCTATTCTACCAGCAAGTGAACTATCAGTCAAACAAAAATATTTTAGAGTTTTTCCAACTGTAATTCGAGTCCTCTTTTCTCTTCCTCGAGTTTCATTTTTTCTCTCAGCAAGATATTTTTCTCAGCATTTGTTTCTTCTGCAAGTTTCGCTTGCAAATCTTTCGCACCCTTGATCCTTCGTCCTGCTTCCATACGTCCTACCAATACTTCTATTGAAGCTTGTATATGATTGATCTGATCACTTATTTCAGTGATAGCGCTTTGCAAATTTTCTGCTTTCCTTACTTTAAGTCCTTCAATAAATTCACGTTCTACCACGCGTCCCCCGGCAGCGCTACTCTCAAAACCAGGCCGCTGTTTTCTCGGTATGTATGCTTTGTCTGATAGATCCTCTACCGCTGATAATTCAAAACCTTCCATAAACAATGTGTTAATAATATAGCGAACACTCCTATTATACCATAGCAAATACCGTTTTCACACTCTCCCTAGTTGTTTCTTCTATATCACGCAGTGTTTTCCCTTGTACTTCAGCAATCTTCTGTGCCACTTCCAAAACAGCACTCGGTTCATTACGTTTACTTCTCTTCGACTGTGGGGCGAGAAATGGGCAATCTGTTTCAACAAACAATCTTTCCAAAGGAATCATTTTTACCGTTTCTGTAAGATCGGATCTTGTCCCCACGAGAGCTCTCTTCACTGGATAGGTTATGTTCGCTGTAAAAGAAAAAAAGACGTTCGGCAAGCTGAGAAATTTTTTCGTCACTTCAGTATCACCCATATAACAGTGCAAGATACAGGATAATTGATGAGCAATAAAAGATGTGCGATTTTTAAGAACATCAAACATATCTTCATAAGCATCACTGCTTCCAGCAGAAGAACGACAGTGAATAATGAGCGGGAGACGAAGCTCTTTTGCGAGCGTAATCTGTGCAAGAAACCCTTCTTTCTGAATCACCTTCTCTTGGTCGGTTATTACTGTTCCTTCTTCGTGAGTGTAATAATCAAGACCACATTCCCCGATAGCGATGACTTTCTTCGATGATTGAGCGATGGTTCTCAACGCTTCGATTTCTCCTGTTATTCCTTTTTTCTCTTTTACCAATTCATTGAAAAAGTGTGGATGGAGTCCGACACTTGCAAAAAGTTCATCGTATTTTTCCGTCAGTTTTATACTTTCTCTGCTTTCTTCCAAAGTACATCCAATCACAAACATTTTTTCTATACCAGATT
>Ga0210044_10005253_pt1 | contig 17612 bp, 11 predicted proteins | sample CryGey13umfilter_2_FD_183959 | JGI IMG/M metagenome (GOLD analysis project Ga0210044, IMG submission 183959) | Groundwater microbial communities from aquifer in Utah, USA - Crystal Geyser 4/9/14 3 um filter (SPAdes) (version 2) | ecosystem: Environmental > Aquatic > Deep subsurface >... | reverse complement strand
GATCCCACAGCGGCGCCATCCGCTCACCCACGTGGCGTCCATGGGTCAGGGCCACTTCTCCCAAGGTGAGCTGTTGGCGAATGTGGCGTGCCATTGCAAGCGCAGCGCGGGCGTCGGCAAGCTGCCCCAGGCGGTCGAGCGCCGCGGCCTCCAGAACGCGCGCGAGATAGAGCGTTGAATCATGCCGGCTCGCAGTCCGCGCCTCGGCCAGGGCATCCTCGCCCCAACCCTTCAAGGCGATCGCGCCGACCGCCTGATGGTAATGCGCCCAGGCATCCTGGTTTTCCGGGCGCTGGCGTCGCACACGCGCAATTTCCGCGCGCCTGAGTTCGGGTTCGAGCTCCGTGATGAGTCCGCGCACGATGTCTTCTTGAAAGTCGACAGCATCTTCACGATGGCTGTCGAAGCGCCCGCTCCACAGGACATGCCCCGATGCCGCATCCGTAAGCTGTGTCGAGATCCGCAGCACGTCCCCCACCGGGCGCACGCTACCCTCGACGACGAAGCGCACGCCAAGCTGACGAGCGACTTCCGGCAGGCTGGCAGGTTGTCCGCGAAAAGCAAAAGACGATGCGTGGGAAATCAGCAAGAACCCGGGGACACGCGCCAATAGCGCAATGACGTCCTCGGCCAAACCGTCGGCCAGAAGATTCACATGAGGGTCATCCGCCAGCACGTTGAAAGGCACAACTGCAATCGTGGGCCGGTCCGCGAAGGCTGCGGAGGCCTGTTGCGTCGCGCTCGAAGACGAAGCGACTTCCTGCCGCACCTCAAACGAAAAGCGATAGCCGCGTCCGGGAATCGTGGCGATGGCCTTTCGGCCCAGGAGTTTGCGCAGCGCCGACACCTGAACCGACAAATTGTTTTCCTCGACCACCAAGCCAGGCCAGACGATTTCCAGCACCTCGCTTTTCGTCACGACCCGATCCCGGTGCGCCAGCAGGCACAGCAGCACATCGAAGGCACGGGCGCCTATCGCCGCCGGCACACCCTCGGCAAGCAACAGGCGCTCCGCCGGCCGGACTTCAAAGCGATCGAAGAAATAGCGGTTTTGCAAGCGCTTCCCCGTAAAACTGCATTTTAGGGGCTTTTAGCAGGCATTTAGGAATTTCAAAGGACGGGGCGGTTTCGCAGGGAAGATACTACAGCCATTGATCGGCAACGTTTGCGTGTCGAGATCAAACTGGAGGCAAGCCATGACCCATCCCATTCCCATTCGCAAGATGGCCTTCGAGGTACCGGTAGCGGAGGACTTCAATCCGCTTTACATCGCGGGCAACGCAACCCTGTCCTATATGCATACCGCCCTGGGCTTGTACGTCGTGCGCCTGGAACCCTTCATCGTGAAGTCCCTGCGCAAGGTCCTGCCGCAGATCCGCGACGAGGCGCTCAGAGAGGAGGTGGATCGCTTCTGCCGGCAGGAGTCGCAACATCACCAGAAGCACGCCGATTTCAACGAGCTGTTTCTGGCGCGCAAATACCCCGGGCTGGAGGCGCGGATCAAGCGGCTGCGCGATGATTTCGACGGCTACCTGCGCCACAGGTCGGAGCGCTTCCGTGTCGGCTTCGTCGAGGGCTTCGAGTCCTACACCAGCCAAAGTGCGCTGACGCTTCTTGCCAGCGGTCTGTACGAGCACAAGCGCAGCGAGCCGCGCTTTGCGGGCCTGTTCAAGTGGCACCTGCTAGAGGAGATCGAGCACCGCAACGTGGCCTACGACATCTACCAGCACTTGTACGGCAGCTACCTGGTGCGCGCGGGCATGTGCTGGATGGCGCAGCAGCACATGTTCCGTTTCTTCGCCGACTGCCTGCGCATCATGTCGGCGGCCGAGGGGGAGCGCGGTGGCGCACGTTACCGCACCACCTTCAAGCACCGGCTGCTGTTCACCCGGGTTGACCCTTTCGTCAAACGCCTGCGCACCATGTTGCCGGGATACACGCCCCGTCACCTCCGCATAGCGGCCGATTTCGCCGAGCTATCAGACCAGCTGAGCGCGCAAGCCGTGAGCGTGCAGTAGTTCAGCGTTGCCTGTTGCCGGAGAACTGCCGGATTCTTCCCCGGACAATCTCCGCAACCACGCAAAGCAGCGACGAAAACAGCGTCGCGATGCAGAGGAAGGAAAAGAAGCCGACGACGGAGGCAGTGAGCAGGTTGATCAGCAGCCGCTGCGGCGTTTCGATGACGAAGTCGACTTCGAGGCCGCTCGCGGTGCGCCAATACAGCACTTCCGGCCGCCGCGCCTGCACGTCGCGCCAGATCATGAGATCGAGGAGCACGAGGTTTTCCAGGCGAGGGCCGCGCGGCTCGCGCTCGCCGGCAGGATGCAGCGCGAGCGCCGTGTCGCTCCAGTAGAGCTTGGGCGCCTTGATGAGGCGGCGCGTGCGGTTGACGGCATAGGCTTGCAGCCGTATGGCCTGGTAGCTGGCCTCCATCAGATTGAGGAAGCGGTGCACCTGCGGCTGCACGATGCCGACATCGCGCGAGAGCTCGGTCTGGTTGAGCAGGCCGCCGATGCGCAGGCAGGCGGCACGCATCAGGCGGCGGAAATCGGGCAGGTTCTCCACTGCCCGCAGCGCCTGGAGATCGCGCTCGAGATAGGTCTGCACATAGCCGGAAAACCACAGCGCGCGCGCCTCGTCGTCGGCCAGGGTATGCGCGGGAACCGGCAGGCCGCCCAGCCGCGCCGCCGCGCGCCAGTCTTCCTCGCCGCCCGGATCGGCGGCAAGGATCGCGCGCCAGCCGGCAAACGGCGTCGCCAGCAGTTCGCTCCACGGTCCGGTGCGGCCGAGGCCCTGGCGCTCGCGCCGCGAAAACGGCCAGAGCGTGACATACACCGCCCGCCCGGCCAGCGTTTCCGAGATCCGCTCGAGCATCAGCAGATTGGCCGAACCGGTGAGCACGAAACGGCCCGGTTCGCGCGCAGCCCCGGCATCGACCGCGCGCTTGACGGCGGTGAGCAGATCGCGGCTGCGCTGGATTTCGTCGAGCACCAGCGCGGGCCGTGGATGGGGACCACGGGCGTGTCGGCCAGCGCCTCGACCAGGCCGGGTGCGGCGAAACGGGGATGGAGACGGTCAGCGGGCATGCCGGCCATCTGTAAGCTTGTATTCCGGCTGATTGCAAGGATATGTGCGGGCCAGTTGAAAGTCGGCATGCCGGCCGCCTGCAAGTTTTCAGTGCCTCACGTTACCGCCCGGCGGATGGCAAACGGCGTCCAGCGCTTGCCGCGGGGGCGCGTCCCGTGCTATCTGTAGCGCCGTCCAGCGGAGGAACGCATGCGCGTGCTCGCGACCGTCGGCCTGTACGTGGCCGGAGGCATCGCCGCCCGGATGGCGGAAGACATCGAAGCGGCCGGCCGGTGATACAATTATTGAACGTTAAATAGTCTCTGCTCCCCGGCGATGGAAAGGTCCTTCCGCAGCGAAGTCGAGCGCCTCCGGCTGGGCCGCGGCGAGACCTTCCGCGGCGAGGGCATCCTGGCGGTCGCCAAGGCGTTGCTGCAATCGGGCGTGTCCTACGTCACCGGCTACCAGGGCGCGCCGGTCTCGCACCTCCTGGACGTGTTCGCCGATGCCAGGGAGATCCTCGACGAGCTGGGCGTGCACTTCGAGACCGCGGCCAACGAGGCCGGAGCGGCGGCGATGCTGGGCGCCTCGATCAACTATCCGCTGCGCGGGGCGGCGGCCTGGAAGTCGGTGGTCGGCACCAACGTCGCCGCCGACGCGCTCTCGAACCTCGCCTCCGCGGGGGTGAAGGGCGGGGCGCTGGTCATCGTCGGCGAGGACTACGGCGAGGGCGCATCGATCATCCAGGAGCGCACCCACGCCTTCGCCATGAAGTCGCAGATCTGGCTGCTCGATCCGCGCCCCAGCCTGTCGCGCATCGTCGATCTGGTCGAGGCGGGCTTCGAGCTCTCGGAAGCCAGCAACACGCCGGTGATGCTCGAGCTGCGCATCCGCGCCTGCCACGTGCACGGCAGCTTCACGGCGAAGGACAACCGGGTGCCGCAGTTCTCGCGCCGCCGGGTGCTGGAGCAACCCGCCTTCGACTACTCCCGCATCTGCCTGCCGCCCTCGGTCTATGCCCAGGAAAAGCACAAGGTCGAGGTGCGAGGGCCGGCCGCGATCCGCTTCATCCGCGAGCGCCGGCTGAATGAGGTCTTCCCCGGCGAGGTCGCCGAGATCGGCATCATCCTCCAGGGCGGGCTTTACAACGGCGTGATCCGGGCGCTGCAGAGTCTCGACCTGGCCGATGCGTTCGGCGGATCGCGCATTCCGCTCTATGTGCTCAACGTCACCTATCCGCTGATCGCCGACGAGGTGCTGCGCTTCTGCAAGGGCAAGCGCGCGGTGCTGGTGGTCGAGGAAGGCCAGCCCGCCTTCATCGAGGACGCGCTCAACTCGGCTCTGCGGCGTGCCGATGCCGGGGCGACCGTGGTGGGCAAGGACGTGCTGCCGGCCTGCGGCGAATACACCGGCGAGGTCATGCTCGGCGGACTCGCGAAGTTCCTCGACCTCGCGGTGGCCGACGGCATCGATCTCGGCCGCGTGCGCGAGGCGATGGAGCGGATCGGAGCGCCCCGGCGCCGCGCGGCGGAACTGCTGCGCGAGCCGCTGCCGGCGCGCCCGCCGGGTTTCTGCATCGGCTGTCCGGAGCGCCCGCTGTTCGCCGCGATCAAGCTGGCCAGCCGCGAGAGCGGGCCGGTGCACATCGCCGCCGACATCGGCTGCCACACCTTCTCGACCCTGCCGCCGTTCAACCTCGGCAATTCGGTGCTCGGCTACGGGCTCGGGCTTGCCAGCGCCGCGGCGGTGGGCCCGAACCTCGCCTCGCGCACGATCAGCATCATGGGCGACGGCGGGTTCTGGCACAACGGGCTCGCGACCGGGGTCGCCAACGCCGTCTTCAATCATGATGACGGCATCCTGATCATCGTGCAGAACGGCTATACCTCGGCGACCGGAACCCAGAACATCCCGTCCTCGGGGCGCAACGCGCTGGGGGTAGTCTCGCACATGACGATCGCGAAGGCCCTCCAGGGCCTCGGGGTGGCGTGGGTGCGGAAAGTCGGGAGCTACCGCGTCGCCGAGATGGCGTGCACGCTCGGCGAGGCGATGCACACCGGCTACTCCGGCCTCAAGGTGATCGTCGCGGACGGCGAATGCATGCTCGAGCGCAGCCGGCGCGAAAGACCGCTCGCGGCGCAGAAGGCCGCGCGGGGCGAACGGGTCGTCCGCACCCGTTTCGGCGTCGACCCGGACGTGTGCACCGGAGACCATTCCTGCATGCGGCTCTCGGGCTGTCCCTCGCTCACCCTGCGCGGCAATCCCGACCCGCTGCGGCCGGATCCGGTCGCGGCGGTCGATGACGGCTGCGTGGGCTGCGGACTATGCGGAGAGCTCGCGCATGCTGCCGCGCTGTGCCCGTCCTTCTTCCGCGCCGAGATCGTGCGCAATCCCGGCCTGCGGGATCGCTGGATCGATCGCGGCCGGCGCGCGCTGATCGCGATGCTCGGCGGATGAACGCGGAAACCCCGGCGCAATCGCGCCCGCCTCGGCCGCTCTGCATCCTCATTGCCGCCCTCGGCGGCGAGGGCGGGGGCGTGCTCGCCGACTATCTGGTGGATGCCGCCAGCGCGCAGGGGTTTCCGGTGCAATCGACCTCCATCCCCGGAGTCTCGCAGCGCACCGGCGCCACCACCTACTACGTCGAGATCTACCCGCGCAGCCGCGACGAACTCGGCGGGCGCGAGCCAGTGCTCTCGCTCATCCCCGGTCCCGGCAATGTCGATGTCCTGATGGCTTCCGAGCTGGTGGAGGCCGGCCGCGCCATGCGCGCGGGCTTCGTCAGCCCGCAGCGCACGACGCTCGTCGCCTCGACCCACCGGATCTACGCCATCGAGGAGAAGATCCGCCCCGGCGACGGCCGCTTCCGGGACGAGGAGGTGCGGCAGGCGGCCAGGCAGCTCGCGCGCCGCGCGCTGCTGCTGGATCTCTCGGAGCTCGCGGCGCGCAGCGGCGCGGTCATCAACACCGTGCTGTTCGGCGCCGCGGCCGCGAGCGGCGCGCTCGGGCTCTCGCGCGAAGCCTGCGAAGACGCGATCCGGCGCGCCGGCAAGTCGGTCGAGGCCAGCCTGCGCGGCTTCGCGGCGGGCTGGGCGGCGGCAGCAGCCGGTGATGCCGCGACCGGGAGCGCCCCCGAGGCCGCGCCGGGAGCGCCCGGGAAAGCAGCCCCGCCCGAGGCGCCTGCGCTTGCGCCCGCGCTCGCCCGGCGCTGCGAGGCGGAGTTCCCCGAGGAAATGCAGCCCGTGATGAGGCTTGCGCTCGCGCGGTTGGTGGACTACCTGGACGAGGCCTACGCAGCCTCGTACCTGGACCGGCTGCGCGGCCTGCTGGAAGCGGAGCGCGTCAGCTGCGCGCTCGCTGCTCGGGCCGCGCCGGGGCTCGCCGTTTGGATGGCCTATGAGGACATCCAACGCGTGGCCGCGCTCAAGAGCCGCGCCTCGCGCATCGAGCGCGTGCGAGGCGAGGTGGGTGCCCGCCCCGGGGAGCCGGTGCGCATCTTCGACTACTTCCGGCCGGGCATCGCGGAGCTGGCAGACGTCCTGCCGCCGCGGCTCTTCGCCCGGATCGAGGCGTACGCGGGCGCGCGCAAGCCGGGCGGCGGCTGGTGCATCCAGGCGAGCAGCGCGAGCGGCCAGATCCTGCTGCGTGCGCTCGCCTGGGCTGGGCGATGGCGCCGTTCGAGCGCGCGCTTCGCCTCCGAGAATGCGCTGATCGAGCGCTGGCTGGCGGCACTGCGCAGGCACGCCGGCAGCGACCGGGAACTCGCGCTCGAACTGGCCGGGTGCGCGCGGCTCGTCAAGGGCTATTCGGACACGCGTACCCGCGCGCACGGGCATCTCGCACAGGTGCTGGAGATCGCCGAGGCCCCCTCCCCCGGCGCGGGCGCAGGCGAGCGCGTCCGCGCCCTGCGCGAAACCTGGCTCGCGCAGGCCGACGGGGAACCTGGAGGCGGCGGGACGAGCGCATCCGGCCGGGGGCCGGCAAGCACGAAAGTCCAGACCGTGGTATTTATCCCCAAGCCGAAACCCGCCGCGGGCGGCAAGGCGGCCTCCGGGTAGTCCGGGGACCACGGCCGTGGCGGCGGGTGCCCCGCTATCGCGCCACGAGGAGCCGCCATGTCCGAACAGGTCATCGTCGAAGTGCAGGATGCGATCCTGCGCATCCAGATCAACCGGCCGGAAAAGAAGAACGCGCTGCTGCCGCCGATGTACGCGGCGATGGCGCAGGCGCTCGAAGCCGTCAATGCCGATCCCGACGTGCGCGTCGCGCTGATCCACGGCATTCCCGGCGCATTCACCGCGGGCAACGATCTCGCGGACTTCCTCGACAATCCGCCCAAGCGCTCGGACGCGCCGGTGTTCCGCTTCCTGAACGCGCTCACCGGCGTCCACAAGCCGCTGATCGCCGCCGTCTCGGGGGTCGCGGTGGGCGTCGGGACCACCATGCTGCTGCATTGCGACTTCGTCTATGCGGCCCCGGATGCGCGCTTCCGCCTGCCGTTCGTGCATCTGGGCCTGTGCCCCGAGGCGGCCAGCAGCCTGCTGCTGCCGCGGCTCGCCGGCCATGTGCGCGCGGCCGAGGCGCTGATGCTGGGTGAAGCCTTCGACGCCGAAAAGGCGCGCAGCCTCGGACTCATCAACGCGATCGTGCCGGCCGAGCGCCTGCTGGAGACCGCGATGGAGGTGGCTGGCAAGCTGGCCGCGCTGCCCGCGGGTTCGCTGCGCGCCACCAAGTTCCTCATGAAGACCGCGCAGGCCCAGGAGGTCGAGCGCCACATGTCGCTGGAGGCCGAGAACTTCAAGCTGCGGCTCGATTCGCCGGAAGCGCGCGAGGCCTTCAGCGCGTTCCTGGAAAAGCGCAAGCCGGATTTCTCACGCTTCGCCTGAACTCCTCCACCTGCCGCACGGAACCCGAAGATGCGCGAAGCCGGACCCCGCACCATCCGCCTGAAGGACTACACGCCTCCTGCCTTCCTGATCGACGAGGTCGATCTGGACTTCGACCTTTGCGACGAGCGCACCCGGGTGCGGGCAAAGCTCGCGCTGCGGCGCAATCCCGCCGCGGCCGCGCCGGACGCGCCGCTCGCCCTCGATGCGGAGGACATCGAGCTCGTTTCCGTTCGTCTGGACGGCAGGACGCTCGCGCCCGATGCCTTCAGCATGTCGGCCGCCGGGCTGGTCGTCGCGCAGGTGCCGGATGCCTTCACGCTGGAGACCGAGTGCCTCATCGACCCCGAACACAACACCCGGCTCGAAGGGCTGTATGCGTCCAGCACCGGCTATTTCACCCAGTGCGAGGCGCAGGGCTTCCGCCGCATCACCTGCTTCCTCGACCGGCCCGACGTGATGTCGCGCTACACCACCACCATCCACGCCGCGCGCAGCCGCTTTCCGGTGCTGCTCTCGAACGGCAACCGGGTGGCGGAGGGAGAAGAGCCGGAAGGACGCCACTGGGTGCGCTGGCGCGACCCTTTCCCCAAGCCCTGCTACCTGTTCGCGCTGGTGGCCGCACGGCTCGACGCGCTCGAAGACGAATTCGTCACGCGCTCGCGGCGCCGCGTGCGGCTCGCGCTGTACGTGGAACCGGGCAAGCTCGCATCGGTCGCCTTCGCCATGCAGGCGCTCAAGCGCGCGATGAAGTGGGATGAGGAGCGCTTCGGACTCGAGCTCGACCTCGACCAGTACATGGTCGTCGCGGTCGGCGACTTCAACTCCGGGGCGATGGAGAACAAGGGGCTCAACATCTTCAACACCAAGTACCTGCTCGCCGCTCCAGAGACCGCCACCGACAGCGACTTCTTCAACGTCGATCGCGTGATCGCGCACGAGTACTTCCACAACTGGACGGGCGACCGCGTCACCTGCCGCGACTGGTTCCAGCTCTCGCTCAAGGAAGGGCTCACGGTCTATCGCGACCAGGAGTACGGCGCCGACACCTTCTCGCGCTCGCTGGTGCGCATCCAGGAGGTGAGGAACCTGCGCACCGCGCAGTTCGCCGAGGACGCCGGGCCGATGGCGCATCCGGTGCGCCCCGATGCCTACGTCGAGATCCGCAATTTCTATACGACGACGGTCTACGAGAAGGGCGCCGAGGTGGTGCGCATGATCGCCACCCTGGCCGGGCGCGAGGGTTTCCGCAAGGGGATGGATCTGTACTTCGCACGCCACGACGGCCAGGCGGTGACCTGCGAGGACTTCGTGCGTGCGATGGCCGATGCCAACGGGATCGACCTCACGCAGTTCCTGCGCTGGTACGAACAGGCCGGAACCCCGGTGCTCGAGGTCGAGGACGCCTGGGACGAGGCCGCCGGCCGCTACGCGCTCACCGTCCGCCAGTCCTGCCCGCCCACCCCCGGCCAGCCGGCGAAGGAGCCCTTCCACATCCCGTTCGCGCTCGGGCTGCTCGGCCCCGCGGGCGAGGAGATCCCGCTGCGCCTGGAGGGCGAGCCCGCGGGAGCCGCCGCGACGACCCGCGTGCTCTCGGTGACCGAACGCAGCCAGTGCTTCGTGTTTCCCGGCGTCACGACCCGGCCGGTGCCCTCGCTCGCGCGCGGCTTCTCGGCGCCGGTGATCGTGAAGTACCCCTACACCGATGAGCAGCTCGCCCACCTCGGCGCCCACGACACGGATGCGTTCAGCCGCTGGGAGGCGCTCCAGCGGCTCGCGCTCGATGCCATCCTGCGCGGGATCGAGGCGTTGCGGGCGGGGCGCGCGGTCGAGGTGCCGCAGGCGCTGGCGCGCGCGTGCGTCCGGGTGCTGGAAGATGCGCGCAGCGACCCCGCCTTCTGCTCCGAGGCCCTGAACCTGCCCGCGGAAGCTTATGTCGCGGAGCAGCTCGAGGTGGTCGATCCCGAGGCGATCCACGCCGCCCGCCAGCGCATCCGCGTCGGTCTCGCGCACCGGCTGGAGGATCGGCTGACCGAAACCCGTCGCAACTGCGCCGTCCCCGGCCCCTACCGCTTCGATGCGGTGAGCGCGGGGCTGCGCGCGGCCCGCAACCTCTGTCTCGCCTATCTGATCGAACTCGACACGCCCGAATACCGCGCGCTCGCCTGGGAGCAGTTCGAGCGTGCCGACAACATGACCAACCGGATGGCGGCGCTTTCCGCGCTCGCCAACTGCGACTGCCCCGAGCGCGAGAAGGCGCTCGCCGCCTTCTACGAGCGCTGGAAGGGCGAGCCCCTGGTCGTCGACAAGTGGCTCGCGGTGCAGGCGGCTTCGCGGCTGCCCGACACGCTCGATCGCGTGCGCGCGCTCACCGCACACCCGGCCTTCGACATCCGCAACCCGAACAAGGTCTATGCGCTCATCCGCACGTTCGGCGCCAACCAGGTCCGCTTCCATGCCGCCGACGGATCGGGCTATGCGTTCATGGCCGACCGCGTGATCGTACTCGATGCGCTCAACCCGCAGGTGGCCGCGCGCATGACGCGCGCATTCGACCGCTGGCGCCGCTTCGATCCCGGACGCCAGGCGCACGCCCGCGCCGCACTCGAGCGCATCGGCGCGCGCGCGGGGCTGTCGGCCGACGTCGCCGAGGTCGTGAGCCGCTCGCTCGCGCCGGATGAATCGGGTAAGGACAAGTGGGGCCGGACGCCATATCGTTCCTGACCCCGACGATCGGCCGCTGCTACAGCAGCGGCAGCTTCGGCCATGCCTGGTCGGTACGCCGCATCCTCGCCCTCGATCCGGCGCTCGACACGGTGACCTGCAAGATCGTCGCCGGCCCCGGCCGGCGGCGCACCGAGACCATGACCCGCGCCGAATTCGAGCGCTGGGCCCGCTACGAGGTCGTCCAGGAAGAAAGCGAGTGGGTCCGGGTCGGCTGACCCGGCGCGAACTGCCCACGCCGGCGCGGCCGCTCCTGCGCGGCGCGGAGCGACGAAGCGACCCCGTCCGCCGGCATGCTTTCCGCGAGACCGCCTGGCCGGGCGGCGTCCGCCTCGCATGACGTTCGGATACACCGGGCGCAGCGGCTGAGCCACCCTCTCCCTTATAATCGCGCGCTTCGCAATGCCGGAGCGGCGGGTCATGGCCGATCTCAAGTACGACGAATCCTCCTTCCGGGTGCTCAAGGGCCTGGAGCCGGTGCGCGCGCGCCCCGGCATGTACACGCGCACCGACTCCCCGGCCCACATCATCCACGAGGTGATCGACAACGCCGCCGACGAGGCGCTCGCGGGCCACGCGAAGAATCTCCACGTCGCGGTGCACCTCGACGGCTCGGTCTCGGTCACCGACGACGGGCGCGGCATCCCGGTCGGGGTCCACCCGCAGGAAGGCGTCCCGGTGGTGGTGCTCGCGTTCACCCGCTTGCATGCCGGCGGCAAGTTCGACAAGGGCGCCGCCGCCTCCGCCTACGCCTTCTCGGGCGGGCTGCACGGAGTCGGGGTGGCGGTCACCACCGCGCTCTCCACGCGGGTGAGCGTCGAGGTGCGCCGCGCCGGGCGCATCCACGCGATCGAATTCACGCGCGGGGGCGAGGAGGTCTCGGCACTCGCCGACATCGGCCCCTGCGGCCGCCAGACCGGAACGCGGGTGCGGGTGTGGCCGGATTCGAAGTACTTCGACAGCCCGCGGGTGCCCGCCGCCGAGCTGGAGCGGCTGCTGCGCTCGAAGGCCGTGCTGCTGCCGGGCGTCTGCGTGGTCCTGGAGATCGAGCAGCCGGGCGGCGAGCCGCTCACCCGCACCTGGAGTTACCCCGGCGGGCTGGCGCAGTACCTGGACGAGCTGGCCGACGGGCGCGAAGCCGTCGCGCCGCTGTATTGCGGCGAGAAGTACGCGGGGCCCGAGGACGCAGCCTTCGCGCCGGGAGAAGGCGCCGCCTGGGTGCTGGGCTGGTTCGCCGACCCCGTGCCCTCGGAGTCCTATGTCAATCTCATCCCGACGGTGGCCGGCGGCACTCACGAGTCGGGGCTGCGCGCGGGCGTGTTCGAGGCGGTGAAGGCCTTCATCGAGCAGCGCGCGCTGCTGCCGCGCGGGGTCAAGCTCCAGCAGGACGACGTGTGCTCGCGGCTCGCCTTCATCCTCTCGGCGCGCATCCTCGACCCGCAGTTCCAGGGCCAGGTGAAGGAACGGCTCAACTCGCGCGAGGCGGTGCGGCTGGTCTCGGGCATGGTGCGCGACCCGTTCGAGATCTGGCTCAACGACCACGCGGAGGCCGGACGCGCGATCGCGGAACTCTCGATCCACCAGGCGCTCGCCCGCCAGAAGGCCGCGCAGAAGGTGGGCAAGCGCAAGCAGTCGGGGGTGGCCGTGCTGCCGGGCAAGCTCGCCGACTGCGAGTCCGAGGACACCGCGCGCAACGAGGTGTTCCTGGTCGAGGGCGATTCTGCGGGCGGCTCGGCGAAGCTCGCGCGCGACAAGGAGACCCAGGCCATCCTGCCCCTGCGCGGCAAGGTCCAGAACGCCTGGGAGATCGACGCCGACCGCCTGTTCGCCAACACCGAGATCCACGACATCGCGGTGGCCTTGGGCATCGACCCGCACGGGCCCGACGACGATCCCGATCTGTCGGGGCTGCGCTACGGCAAGGTGGTGATCCTGTCCGATGCCGACGTCGACGGCGCCCACATCCAGACCCTGCTGCTGACCCTGTTCTTCCGCCACTTCCCGAAGCTGATCGAGCGCGGCCACATCTGCATCGCGCAGCCTCCGCTGTACCGCATCGACGCGCCGGCGCAGGGCAGGAAGAGGCCAGCGCGCAGGCTCTACGCCCTGGACGAGGGCGAACTGGGCGCGATCCGCGACCGCCTGGAGAGCGAGGGCGTCGACCCGCGCTCGATCGGGATCGGGCGCTTCAAGGGCCTGGGCGAGATGAATCCGGAGCAGTTGCGCGAGACCGCGATGGATCCGGCCACGCGGCGCGTGCTCCCGGTGCGCATGCGCGAGGCCGAGGGCGCGGCCGCCGAGACGGTGCGCCTGTTCACCATGCTGATGGGCAAGGGCGAGGCCGCCGCCCGGCGCGAATGGATGGAGGCGAAGGGCGATAGTGTCGAAGCCGATCTATGAGGCCGTTCCAGGTTGCCGGCACGCCTCGCGAACCCGGACCTTGAAGCCTGAAACCCGATGAAGACGATGACGAACGAAACCCCCGATCTGTTCGACGAGCCGGCGGCGCCGCCCGCGCCGCCGCCCGCGGCCGCCGCGGGCAATGGCGGCGAGAGCTTTCCGCTCGACGGCTACGCCGAGCGCGCCTATCTCGCCTATGCCATGAGCGTGGTGCGCGCCCGGGCGCTCCCTCAGGTCGAGGACGGGCTCAAGCCGGTGCAGCGGCGCATCCTGCACGCGATGAACGAGATGCGGCTCGCCGCCGGCGTGAAGCACGTCAAGAGCGCGCGCGTGGTGGGCGACGTCATCGGCAAGTACCACCCCCACGGCGACCAGAGCGTGTATGACGCCATGGTGCGCGTGGCGCAGGACTTCTCGCTGCGCTATCCGCTCATCGACGGCCAGGGGAACTTCGGCTCGCGCGACGGCGACTCGGCCGCGGCGATGCGCTACACCGAGGCGCGGCTCACCCCGATCGCCGAGCTGCTGCTCGGCGAGATCGGCCAGGGCACGGTCGATTTCGCGCCCAACTACGACGGCGCGTTCGAGGAGCCGCGGCTGCTTCCCGCGCGCCTGCCCTTCGTGCTGCTGAACGGCGCCTCGGGCATCGCGGTCGGGATGGCGACCGAGATCCCGCCGCACAACCTGCGCGAGGTCGCGGAGGCGCTGCGCATCCTGATCCAGCATCCGGCGGCCGAACTCGACGAGCTGCTGGCGGTGCTGCCCGCACCGGACTTCCCCGGCGGCGGGCAAATCGTCTCGCCCCCGCAGGCGATCCGCGACGCCTACACGAGCGGCCGCGGCAGCCTGCGTGTGCGCGCGCGCTGGCAGCGCGAGGCGCTCGCGCGCGGGCAGTGGCGCATCGTGGTCCATGAGCTGCCGCACGGCGTGTCCTGCGCGCAGGTGCTCTCCGAGATCGAGGCGCTCACCAATCCGCAGCCCAGAACCGGGAAGAAGGAACTCACGGCGGAGCAGAAGACGCTGAAGACGGCCATCCTCGGCGCGCTGGAGACGGTGCGCGACGAATCGAGCGACAAGGCCCCGGTGCGCATCGTCCTGCAGCCGCGCTCCTCGCGCCAGGACCCGGAGGCGTTCATCGCACTCGTCGCCGCGAACACCAGTCTCGAAGTCCCGGTGCCGATCAACCTCACCATGATCGGGCGCGACGGCCGGCCGCAGCAGAAGGGGCTCGCCGCGATCCTGCGCGAATGGGTCGAATTCCGCTATCTCACGGTGCAACGGCGCACGCGCCACCGCCTGGAGGAGGTCGAGCGGCGCATCCACATCCTCGAAGGGCGCATGACCGCGCTGCTGCACATCGAGGAGGTCATCCGCGTCATCCGCGCCGCCGACGAACCCAAGCCCGAGCTGATGGCCCGCTTCGGCCTGTCGGACGCGCAGGCCGAGGACATCCTCGAAATCCGCCTGCGCCAGCTCGCGCGGCTCGAGGCCATCCGGATCGGGAAGGAACTCGAGGCGCTGCGCGAGGAACGGGCGGGGCTGCGCACGCTGATCGAGGACCGCAAGGCGATGACCCGCCAGATCGTGCGCGAGATCGCCTCCGACGCGAAACGCTTCGGCGACGATCGCCGCACCCTGATCGCGCCGGCGGCGCCGCTCGCGCAGGCAGCCGTCGCGGCGCCCGACGAACCGGCGACGGTGATCGTCTCGCGCAACGGCTGGGCGCGGGTGCGCCAAGGCCACGGCATCGATCCCGCGACCATCGCGTACAAGGCGGGCGACGCGCCGCTGCTCTTGGCCGAGTCGCGCACGACCTGGCCGCTGGTCGTGCTCGACACCGCCGGGCGCGCCTATTCGCTGCGGGTCGCCGACCTTCCGGGCCGGCGCGGCGACGGCGTGCCGCTCGGCACCCTGGTCGATTTCCAGGACGGCGCCCGCTTCGCCTGGGCGCTCACCGGCGCGCCCGATACGCGCGCCCTGTTCGCAGGCTCCGGCGGCTACGGCTTCGTCTGCCCCCTGGGCGAGCTGGTGACGCGCCAGAGGAGCGGGAAGCGCTTCATGACACTGGAATCGGACGAGACGCCGCTGCGGCCGCTGCCGCTCGCCACCGAGGGCGCTCTCGCGGCACTCTGCCGAAATGGGCGGCTGCTGGTGTTCGCCGCTTCCGAACTCAAGGAGCAGTCCGGAGGACGCGGGGTGATCCTGATCGATCTCGATCCGGGAGACGCGCTCGCCGCGGTTGCCGCCTTCGACGGGCGCGAGCTGCGCGTCGAGGGCACGGGCCGTGCGGGCAAGCCGGCCTCGCTCACGCTGCGCGGCGCGGATCTGGATCGCCATCGCGCGCACCGCGCCCGCAAGGGTAGCGCGCTGCATGCGCGATTCAAGCCGACGGCGCTGGGGTGATCTGGGTTTCGGTTTTGAGTTCGTAGGGCCCAATAAGCGAAGCGCATTGCGCCCGTTGGCTCCTCCGGCGACGAGGCGAGGACGAATCTCTTCGACCGATCCACCCGGGGTTCCCCGCCCATGTCCACGCCCCGAAAGGCCATCAGCTACCAGCTCGTGATCCGGGTCGCACGCGCGGTGACCGTGCGCGTGGGCGCGCTCGGGCAGGTGCGCTTCGCCCCCGGCCGCTACATCTACACCGGCAGCGCGAAGCGTGCGATCGAGGCGCGCGTGGCACGCCACCTCGCCGGCGCCCGGCGGCTACACTGGCACATCGACCACCTGCTCGCCGCTCCCGGCGTGCGGGTGACGGCGACCCGGCTGTCCCCGCGTCCGGAATGCAGCCTCAATCAGGCCACCGCGGGCAGCATCCCGGTACCCCGTTTCGGCGCGAGCGACTGCCGCGCAGGCTGCGGCAGCCATCTCAAGTACCAGGGACGGCACTGACATAGAATGCACTTCGAGGCCCCGCGATGAAATACGCCGTCATTCCCGTCACCCCGTTCCAGCAGAACTGCTCGCTCCTCTGGTGCGAGGAGACCGCGCGCGCGGCGGTGGTGGATCCAGGCGGCGATCTGGATCTCATCCTGGAAGCCGTCGCGCGCAACGCGGTCACGGTGGAGAAGATCCTGCTCACCCACGGGCATGTCGATCACGCCGGAGGCGCGGCCGAACTGCGCCGCCGTCTGGGCGTGCCGGTAGAAGGCCCGCAGCTCGAGGAGCGCTTCTGGCTCGACGCGCTCCCCCAGCAGGCGGCGATGTTCGGTGCCGGGCGCGGCGAGGCCCTCACGCCGGACCGCTGGCTCGCCGACGGCGACACCGTATGCGTGGGCAGGCTCGTCCTGCAGGTGCTCCATTGCCCCGGACACACGCCCGGCCATGTGGTGTTCTTCGAGCCGCTCTCGCGCATCGCGATCGTGGGCGACGTGCTCTTCGCGGGCTCCATCGGCCGCACCGACTTTCCGCGCGGCGACCACGCCGCGCTGATCGCCTCGATCCGCGGCAAGCTGTTCCCGCTCGGCGACGACGTCATCTTCATCCCCGGCCACGGTCCCGAATCCACCTTCGGGCGCGAGCGGCGCAGCAATCCGTTCGTGGGAGACTGACGACAATGAAAACAATGGGGTCAGACACGATAATTGCTCGATCACCAACAACCGCGGACGTGGCCTGTGGTTGTCGCGTCTGACCCCATTTCCGATACCTGGATCAAGCAACTGTTCCGGAGTATCGACGATCAGCGTGTGGAAGCATTTCTGGCGTTCCTCTCGGACGATGTCCGTTTTCAATTCGGGAATGCGGAGCCTGTGAGAGGGAAAACGGCAGTGAGCCACGTTGTCCGTGGCTTGTTCGGAAACATCAGGGCGCTTCGTCACGAAGTGACCGAGACATGGGAACAACCGGGTATCGTGCTAGATATGGGGTCAGACACGATATCTGCTCGATCACTACCGATGACAGACGTGGCTTGCGGTTAGGTACCCCTATCTCTTTCGCCACCGCGCCAACCTTGGCGCTGTCCGGCGGCAGCAACCGCGCCACCACCCTGTTCCTGAATGCCTCTCCGTACCGTGCCATCTTTCGTCCTCGTCGCCCCCAAGTTCAAGATTCTATCGACGCGACAACTATTCTGACGCGGGGGGTCCTTCTTCAGCCAGTTGCGGAAGCCGTCGGCGAGCGGTTCCAGCACGTCGAAGGACTCAGCGTCCGTCATGGCTTGCGTGGCGTCGCCGCGACAAGACGGTCCGACTTCGCCCGTCACGGGGCGACTTGTGCCTGGGGCCAGCAGGCAGTGATCGGCCTGCGATTCTGGATACTTTCTCGGCGGTTCCCGGCACAAAACCCAGATTGACTACGCTTGCCAGGCTCGGAGATACTCCGGAGGTGCCGTTGAATTTCCTGTCATTTCATTCCCAGCGCGTTTACCGCCCGGGACAGTTCCTGCTCCAGTTTGGCGCCTTCGCAATCCTCGCAGCGCGTCCCGAGCGGCGCGTCTGCGCCCCGTCGGACCGAGACGTTGGCGTCGCAGCGCAGCGAACCTTCCTCGAGGTTGCCGTCGCAGACCCCCAGTGTGCGGACCAGCGTGCGCAGCTC
>Ga0210044_10005252_pt1 | contig 17613 bp, 10 predicted proteins | sample CryGey13umfilter_2_FD_183959 | JGI IMG/M metagenome (GOLD analysis project Ga0210044, IMG submission 183959) | Groundwater microbial communities from aquifer in Utah, USA - Crystal Geyser 4/9/14 3 um filter (SPAdes) (version 2) | ecosystem: Environmental > Aquatic > Deep subsurface >... | reverse complement strand
AAGCCGAGTCAGCGCCTGGAATCCGTAGCTGGGTCGACGCCCCCGGGCGGCGTAGAGTTCCATCAACTCACGATGCAGCCGGCGCTCGTCCTCCGGGATCATCGACCACTTCGACAGAAGTGTGGGGAGCCAGACAGCGAGTGGGTGCGCGTCGACTGGACGGACTTGCAGCCGCTGGAGATAGAACTCCGAGATCGTCCTGCGCTGCGCCTCGCTCACCTCCCCGCCAGCGCGGCAGGCGCCCAGAACAGCGAGGCCGAACTCGGTGACGGTCCTCGGCGCCGAGACCTGTGTCGCGTCCTCGCCTCGCAAGAACGCCCTGACGCTCGAGGTCCATTGCTCAGTGCCTAGGCTGCTCCCTGCCGCAATCGCCGCCACCTCTTCGAGGAAGCGCACCGCCTTTCCCTGCTCGGACTCGTCGAAGAGCACCTCAATCGCACCTCGAAGGCGGTCCTCCTCGAGCGGGTTCAACGGGATCGAGACGTCATTCAGCCAACCGACCAACAACGCGATGCGTTGTGGATCTGTCGGCGTAGCGAGCATTTTGCTGGATTGCAGGAGATCCAGCCCACGTACGCGCTGCAGCTGGCGAGTCGCGTGCTGTTGAACCCAAACGTAACCGAGCGCTTCGGGCCCCAGAAGGAGGTAGGGATTGAGCCCGCTGACCAGGGCCAAGGCTTCGCCGCGAAGACTCGGTGACTGCTGCAAGAGAAACGTCGCGTGATGGGCGCGAATCCACGCCGCGCGCCGAGGGCTCGTGGCGAGCTCCGCCGCCTGGCGAAAGGCGGCCTGCGCCCGCTCGAGCGCGTGTTGGTGCTCGAGCCGTCCACGAGCCCCCGCCTCGCTCAACGCCGTGGCCTGAGCCGCGAAGACCCGAGCGGCGAGGAAGTGGCCCGTGAGCTCAGGAAGCCTGTGGGGCAAGTGCTCCGCCAGCGCGACGGCCGCGGCGATATCGCCTGCGCCCAGAAGCTCCTCGAGGAGCTCGGCGACGAACAGTGACGCGGCCTCGGGTGCTCTTTGCCAGTGGGATTCCTCGTGAGCGAGCGAGGCCACGATGCGCTCACGCTCGCCGCACTTCAGGGCACAAAAGAGGCAGAGCCGACGCAGCGGCCCAAAAGCTTCGTCCCCTTCACCAAGGACCAGCGAAGTCAGCTGTTCGTGGGCATCCCCCCATCGTCCGGCGTGAATCGCACGCTCCGCACGACGAACAGGGAGCAGCCCTCGCAGCCTCACCAACCATTTATCTACAGTCTCGAGCACGGCTCGCCCCCAGGTCGTCAGCATCTAGGCTTTGACTCGACGCTCGTGTTATCTTCCGCAGGGAAGAACCAGCATGGCATCTCACAGTGAAGAGACCGTGGATTCAAGCGGGAGTCAAAGTGTCAACAGCATCTTCTGAACTCGAAGTGAATCGCTCCACACTCAAAGCCTTCGATGGAACCGAGCTCTTTACCCTGCGTTGGACCAGCGAAGCTGCCGAGCAGAGCACAGGTCCCGTGGTTCTCTTGGTCCACGGCTACGGTGAGCACATCGAACGCTATCACGAAATGGCCGGTGCGTTCGTGGTGCGTCAGCTCCCAGTCTGGGGATTCGACTGCCGCGGCCATGGCCAGAGCGGCGGACGCCGCGGACATGTCCACGATTTCGAGTACTACTTGAAGGACCTGCAGGCGGTCCGGGAGAAGGTCGAGGCCCGCTGGCCCGGGAGACCGCTGGTCATGCTGGGGCAGTCCCACGGGGGGCTGATCGTTGCCCGTGCCGCCCAGCGCTCGGAGGCGGGCCTTGCTGGCGTCGTCATCTCTGCTCCCTTGATGGGCGTCGCCGTGCAGGTTCCTGCCTGGAAAGTGTTGCTCGGCAAGGTCATGAGTAAATTCTGGCCAACTCTCTCTCTGCCCAACGAGATCAACCCAGCACACCTCAGCCGAAGCGCTGAAATCGTCGAGAAGTACGCCGCGGATCCTCTGGTTCATCGAGTCGCTACGGCTCGTTGGTATACGGAAATGCTCGCGGCGCAAACGAGCGCGCTCCAAGATGCCCCCAAGATGACGCTCCCGATCCTCACTTTGCAGGGAGACGCCGACCAGATCGTGGACCCAGCCGCGACCCGACGCTTCGCAGAGGCCGTCGGCAGCAAGGACGCCACCTTCGAGGAGCTTGCGGGCTGCTACCACGAGGTCTTCAACGAACCCGAACGCCACCAACTCTACGAGCGAGTAATGGACTGGCTCTCCGAACGATTCGCTTCCGCCTGATCGCGAACTCAGGTCCTCCACCTCGCTCGCCTCGGGTGAGGCCAGATGGCCTAGACGCGAGCGAAACCTTAATGCGCGTTGGGACGCCGTTGGCTCGCTTCGAGCCAGCTCGGCTGGTAGCACGCGAAATTTGATCGGCTGTTCCTAAAGGATCGCTATGTTTCACAAGTCTCTCCATGTGGTCGTCCTCCTCTCGCTTCTAGGACTTGGCCTCGCCTCGTGCGGTGAAAATACGCAAGTCAAAGAGGAACGAGCCGACCAGCAGATCGCAGAGCAGTGGCTCTCCGAGGGCCGCAACCACATGGATCCTTTCGTGCGAGCGGAGACCGCGACCTTGCTCTCTTATGCGCCGCCTGGCACCTGGGAGATCGATGTCGAGTCCATGCTCACCGACCCAGACTCGCTTGTCGTCCTCGCTGCGGCTCAGTCGCTGCTGAGGGTGGGGGTCAAGGACCGCGCTGTTGAGACAATGAAGAAGCTCATGACCCTCGGTGACGCACCCGAGCGCCTCGCAGTATTGCAGCTCAGCGCTCGGTATCTGGGCTTCGAGGAGCGCGTCGAGTTGATTACTTTGGGGTTGAATGGCGATCTTCCCGAGGTTCGCCAGGAGTCGATGGTCAAGATGGTCCAAGTCTTGACCGACAAGCCCGAGCCAGAGCCAGAGAAGGCCCGCAAGCTCGAGGAAAAGCTCAAGTCGTTCACCATGGATCCCGATCGAGTCGTCGCTGGCTACGCGCTTGGATACTTGGGGTCCGTGGGACGCCTGACAAAAGAGAGCCGTGAGCTGCGCGCCGTGCTCTACGAAGTAGCGGAGAAAGGGGCACCAAACGACCAGCTCAGGGCGATGCAGATCTTGATTCAGCTGCGGGACCCCAAATTGAAGACCATCGCCCACGACATCTACCTCAAGTCGACGGGAGTCGAGGAGAAGAAGACCATCAACGAGTACGCTCTGATCGCGCTGGGCATCTCGGGAGACGAGTTTCGACTCAAGGAGTTGGATACCCTCGCGAGGAGGGACTCCAACAAGGAGATCCAGCTCACGGCGATCGACGCTCTCTCGTTCGTCGACGACATCGAGGCCAAAGCATCCCTCAACCAGTCCCTGGACAACCCAGACCTCGAGGTCGTCAAGCGGGCTCTCCACGGCCTCCTCGACTCCCCCACCGGGGCCAGAGTGCCAGACTCTCTGCTTCGCTCCGAGTCGCTCGAGGTGCGTGTCCTCGCTCTGAAGTTGCTCTGGCTGGAGAGCCCGAGCCGATTTACCAAGATGATCAGCCAGAAGATCGGCGTCGAACAGTTCAGGGGCCCCATCCTGACTGCGCTCAACGAGTGGAGCAACGAGCCGCCGGTCGCCGCTGAACCCCCGAAGTGGCTCACCTCGCTCAGCGGGCCCCTCCACGACCTCGAGCTGCGAGCCTCCGAATTCCCGAAGCTGGCCGTGGATCTCTACGACCTCCTAATAAAACTCGGCGAACTCTCGGATTACATCTCTCAGGTCGAGACCCTGCCCTACGGGGGGCAGTACATCGTCTTGCGACGGGCCCTCGAGACGCAAACCAACGCGAAGCGGTTCTGCAAGCAGACGATCCTCAGCCCGTACTTCGCGGTCAAGGCCGTCTCCGCGGTCTGCCTGCTCTCCGAGTAGCGATACCGCAGCCTTGTGACCTCGACGATCCACCCGGTCCGGCTTTGGAGACTTAGGCGTCGTCAGGAAACAACCTGCCCATTTGAGCATCGCCAGAGGCGTGATGGCAGCGTCGGTCTGCTTCGACGATGCTGGCCATCGCCTGCACCGACCTCCTTGCCCTCCCACCTCTGACTTCGCCCAAATGCGCATTTTGTTCCCGGACGACGCCTTAGAACTCCAAGGCCAGACCAATCTGGAAGGTGCCGTTGTCCGAGAGATCGAAGGCCGAGCTGGACCCGAGGTCGTCGATGGTGGCGAGCAGGTATTCTGCGAAGAGGTAGGAGTTGTTGACCCCCCACTCGACGTCGAAACCAATGGCCGTCGACGGCTCGAGCCAGTCGAGCAGGAAGGCCGCCCCTAGCGCAGCGTGCCAACCGAAGGTCCCACCCGAGCCGTTCTTGCCCGTGGCCGAGGTCGAGGTGTTGCCGGCTCCGTTGTCGACCCACCAGACGTAATAATCGAGCCCGGCCTTGCCGTAGAGCACGAAGGGCACGTCCCAGTGGGTTGCGAACATGTCGAAGCGATAGATCAACGCCAACCTGAGAGGCAACCAAGCCAGCGAAGTCGTGTCGATGCTGGCCGCGTTGGAGGCGGTCAGCGCCTTCCCGTCCGCGCTGGCGTAAGCCAAGCTTCCACCCAGCGCGGCCGAACCAAAGCCTCGGTAGAACTGGTAGTCCAGCTCGAACTCGAACATCGTCGAGGAGTCCTTGCCGAAATACTGGGTGTAGGTGTCCCCCAATCCATCCGGTCGGTATGGCCCGCCCTTCACCTCGGCCATCATGTTGACCGGACTCTCGTCGGCAAAGGCGCTCGTCCAACCGACGCCCAAGAACACCGAGAACAAGAGCGCCGCAACGAGCCAACGCGCGACCGCGCTGTGTCGGGGTCGATGACGCCCCGCGTTGCGCCACGAGATTGAGAGCCCCACCATGAGAAGCCCGAAAAGCAAGAACAAGCCTAGCTTCTCTACCAGCGTCGTGTTGAGCAGCATCGCCGCACCTAGGTAGAGCGGGACCAGCGCGACCCGGGTGACAGAACGCGCCCAAGGGCGCTCCGCGATGGCGTCGGCGAGGGTCGGGCTCCATTGGTAGTAGAGGGCCACGAATGCCCGGCCTGGGTCGTTGGTCAACAAATACTCGTCTCGGAATTGCCGTAGAAGCTGCACGTGCGGCTCCTGATACGAACCATAGGCGGCGGTCGCGATGAAACAGTAGCCACCGTCAACACCTGGATTCTCGGCGTTGTAGCGCTCCCAGAAGTCGTCCACCACACCAGTCTCTACGTCCACTGCGGTCCCGACCAGGCTCTCGTTTCCATCGGTGTCCACCGAGGTCACCGCGACGCTGTATACGGTGTTGGCGGTAGCGCCCGTGACTCGCCGGCTGCCGGTCTTCGTGACCGACGTGACACTGGCATCGGTGATCGTGTCGGGCTTTGCCCCGGCGTCGATGGTCGCCGTGGTGACATAGATCTTGTAGTCGTCGATGCTGCTGACCTCGTCCCACGTGACCAGAATCGACTCCTCACCGCCCTCAGCGGCGACGTTTGCGGGAGCCGTTGGTCGCGCCGTCTTGAAGCGTACGGAGTACGTTACGGCGTAGATGGTGGGGTCGGCGAGCGACGGTGGGTCTTCGACGATCAGGTAGATCTGAGCGCTCTCGTCGACGTTCTCGCAGTCGTCGGCGGACTTGACCGAGGTCAGTCGGTCGAGTGCGACGGTGACGTCGATGGGCAATATCGACGCCGACAACGGCTCGTTCTCCACCAGCGTTAGGCAAGTGTCGGTGTCGACCTGGGCGAGGTCCGTTTTGGCGCAGGTCTCGCTCCCGAGCGCGACCTTGATGGAGTAGTAGGCCGACGAGCTCATCGTCCCGCTGACCTGGTTGAACGTAAAAATCTCGTCGCCGCCAGCGGCCACTTGGTCTCTGCATTCAGTCACGTTGATGACGGTCGTGGTCTCATCGGCTTGAGCGTTGAGGTCGAGTGTGCTGCTGACCTGCCAGTCTGACTCCTTCGTCTCGCCCAGTGCCAGCGAGCTCCACAGCCCCGAACCGAGGAGGGCGAGGGTGAAAACAAAGGAGACAATTTGCTTGGACTTGGGTCGGTTCATACCGAATCCTCTCTTCTCTTCCAAAGGTGCTCTGCGATTTGAACAGCGTTGAGAGCCGCGCCTTTCAAGAGGTTGTCACTGACGACCCAGAAGACGAGCCCTCGCGGATGTGCTTCGTCCTTGCGGATTCTTCCCACAAAGGTTTCGAAGCGATTTGCGGCATCGACAGGGGTCGGGAACTCGCCGCGTTGAGGGTTGTCGACGACGAGCAGCCCATCCGCGGCTTCGAGCGCCGCCCTGAAGGCCGCGACGTCCAACGGCGCCTGAGTGACGACGTTGACCACCTCGGAGTGTGAGCGCGACACCGGGACTCGCACACAGGTCGCGCTGATCGCGAGCTGTGGCAGCCCCAGAATCTTGCGCGGCTCGTGAATCATCTTGAGCTCCTCGGTGGTGTAGCCCGACTCGGTAAAAGTCCCGATCTGGGGCACGACGTTGAAGGCCAACGGCCGCGCATGCACCTTTGCGATCGGGGACGGCTCGCCTTTGAGATAGGCCGCAACCCCCTCTATCAACTCGTTGATTCCCTTCTGGCCCGCGCCGCTGGCAGATTGATACGTCGCCACCCGGACCGACTCGAGCCCGACCAGCTTCTGCAGCACATCGAGGACGAGGACGAGTTGGATCGTCGAACAGTTCGGATTGGCGATGATGGTCGGCGCCGCAGGAATCGCCGCAGCGTTGACCTCCGGCACCACCAACGGGATCAGCGGGTCCATGCGAAAAGCGCTGGTGTTGTCGATCACCACGACGCCCGCTTTGGCGGCTCGCGGCGCGTGGCGCTCGCTGACGGCAGCCCCGGCGGAGAAGAGCGCGACGTCGATGCCCTCGAACGAGGCGATGTCGAGGTCCTCGACGAGCTGGTCTCCCCAAGCCGTGGACGAGATCTTACCAGCGCTGTTCTTGGACGCCATCAAGCGAAGAGAGGCCACGGGGAACGCTCGTCGGGCGAGGGTATCGAGCATGGCCCGTCCGACCGCGCCGGTGGCCCCGACGACGGCAACCGTGAAGCCGTTGGGCGTGAAGGAGAGCAGGTGGGGTTCTTTCTGTGGTGGGTGAGTTGACATCGGTTCTGGGAGCCTTGGGAGGGGAGTCCGCAGCATGCGCTGACAGCATGCGCTGACAGCATGCGCTGACAGCATGCGCTGACAGCATGCGCTGACAGCATGCGCTGACAGCATGCGCTGACAGCATGCGCTGACAGCATGCGCTGACAGCAATTGACGGCGCGACTCGTGGGGCACGTTTCATACCAAAGGACCACGTCGAAAACAATAGCCGCTCTGGCGCAGTGATGCATCAACGTTGTTGACTAGGGATCTCGCTGGTGCTCGACCCGTCGACAAGTCCGAACCTTTCCAGCTTCGCGGACTTGCGTCCGCTGCGCTTCGGAAAGCTTCGAACTTGTTCGTCGGCTCGAGGGCAGCGAGACCTCCCAATAGACATATTGGCATGGCCACCCGATGGGCGCTGACATTTTGTCAAACTTTTCAGTTTTGGCGCCGCCCGTGTCTCGCGCCCTGCCACCAAGAAATACGATATTATTTTCGAGCGGTTATCCGTTATTCCGTAACGACACTTGACCCCGAAGAGGGGATTCGGGGAGTGTCAAAATTCGCGAGGCATTCCGCGGGGCCGGGCCCGACCCTGAAACAGTCCTTGACCTTGCGGGGTGTTCTCCATTAATGTTCGCGCGCTTTCTCACACGTTCTGGTGACGAGTTCAGCCTGAATCCTATCTGAACCAGCAACGACTCATGCTCGAGTGACCATACGGAGGTTGAGCAACGATGATCAGTAACCGTTTCCTTCAAGTTCTTTGTTGTGTGGCTTTGGCCACCGCGTTGGTGGCCTGCGACGACGGCGAAACCAAGCCGGCCCCCGAGGATACGTCCGTAGCGGACGGCACGTCAGCGGACAGCACGCCTGATGCGACCAACACCGAAACCACCACGACTCCCGACGTCATTGACGACACCCCGTGCTGCACCGAGCCCGAGTGCGCGGCTCAGGGGATGACCTGCAACGCCACGACTTGTGCCTGCGAAGCCATCACCAGCGACGACTGCCAGAGTGTGGATCAGGTCTGTGACCCAGCGCTCGCTCAGTCGGCCGCGTGGGTTTGTGTGGATGACGGCAACGGCAGCGGCGCTTGCCGAGTGTCTTGCACCACCGCTGGCGGCACCGACACCTGCCCCACCGGCTCGCTCTGCATCACTGAAGTGGGCGACGCTGGCTACTGCGAAGGCTCGCAGTGCTCGGGCTTCTTCGCCGACGACTGCACGGGCACCGACGAGAAGTGCATCCCAGTCGGCAACGGCACCAACTTCTGCTACCCCAACGGCCTCGGCGCCGTCGACACGGCCTGCACCGGCCTGACCGATTGCGGCGCTGGACTGCTCTGTGTCGGTGGCTTCTGCACCGCCGCCGACTGCTCCGCGCTCACCAACGCTCAACCTTGCACGGGTACCGACGAGCAATGTTCCGGTTGGACCATTGGCGACGAGCCTGCCGACCTCGGCACCTGCATCTTCGTCTGCGACCCTTGGGCCGCGAGCTCCGGCTGCGCCGCCAACGAGGTGTGCTTCCCCGACATGTACACCGTCGGCGACGGCCAATGCACCCCGGCGACCCCGGCCAACACCGCACAGCTTGGCGCCACCTGCGACAACAACACTCCCGCGACCACTTGTGCCGATGGCTTGCTCTGCATCGGTGGCGAGTGCATGACGCTGTGTGACCCCAACGCCGCTGCTGGTGGTCCGGGCTCTTGTGGTGCCACCGAAGAATGTGGCGGTCTCTTCATCACCGACGACAACGGCACTCCCGCTGACACGAGTGATGACACCCAGATTGAGATCGCCTTTGGGTCCTGCCAGCCAGCACCGGTTCCTTGCGACGCCTTCACGACGTCCACCGCTTGCCAAGCCACCGAGTGGTGCATGCCTGATACCCGTGACGCCGCGACCGGAGCCATGACGGGCATCTGTGCCCCGACGGGCACCGTGAACGCTGGCGAGTCTTGCACCGCGGCGAACTGCTCCGACGGCAATGTCTGCATCGGCACGGGCGACAACACCGCCGAGTGCTTCCCGGCGTGCGATCCTCAGAGCGCCACCACGAACCTCGGGGCCTGCGCTGACTCGACCGACCTGTGCCAGACCCTCACGTACACGAGCGGTGGAGACACCGACTGGGGCATTTGCTACGCAACCTGCACCCCTTGGACGACCCCTTCCGGTTGCGACGCCGCCCAATGGTGTGCCCCCGAGGCTCGCGCCACGGATGGCACATGGACAGGTCTCTGCTACGACAATGGCACAGGGACCGTTGCAGAGGGTGACTCTTGCCAAACGGCCGAGTGTGCCGCTGGCTCGGTCTGTGTCGGCACGAGCGACACGACGAGCGATTGCAGAACCTTCTGCGACCCCAAGGCCACCTCCGGCGCCGGCACCTGCGCCGATTCCACCCGCATCTGTGACGGCTTCCTTGCCGACGCCGACTGGGGTCTCTGCTCGCCGGGCGTCGCTGGCGCTCCGCTGGCCGAGTTCGCCACCTGCCCTGCTGGCACCGAGTACGAAATGTGCGCCTCGACGGCCATGTGCCTCGATCTTCCTGGGTTCACCGAAGGTCTGCAGTGCATCGAGCTCTGCAAGACTGCAAATGGCGCGTTCGGCACCACCAATCACCCTGATTGCACCCGGCCCACCGCCACGTGCGTCCAGAAGTTCCAGACTCCGACCTTCGGTCTCTGCCAGTAATCTCTGAACAACAGAGAACTCCAGGCGACGGGCCCTCTTGGGGCCCGTTGCCTTTTGCTGTTTGTACACCGCAACCCAGCCGTTGGAGCTTCAGAAAACCCAGGCACGCACTGAATTTCGTGCTTCATCTTGACGCAGCCAGCCGGCCGCGCGTAGTGTGCGCCCGTTGAATCTGTGGGGCTTGTTCCGCCTGTTCCTCCCTCTGCTCCTGCCCTTGAAACACCCGAGGAGTTCTCATGAAGAAGCTGTTGTTTGTTCTTGGCTTGGCCCTCGCCTTCTCCGCCACCGCTTGCGATGACGATGGCGGGACTACCGTAACCGGCGACGCGACCAACACCACCGACGCCACCACCACCAACGACGTCACCACAACGGATGACGCGACCACGACCGACGACGTCACGACGACGACCGACGTCACGACGACGACCGACGTCACCACGACCAACGACGTCACTACGGATGACACGACGTCGACCGATGATGTGACCAGCACTGACGTCACGCCCGACGTGCCGACTGACACCACTGGCTTCGACTGCAGCCAAATCGGCGCTGGCACGAACCTAGGCGCTACCTGCGCCGATGCCTCGACTTGCGGCGCAGGCGGTGTCTGCCTTCAGGTCCCGAACACCGCCGGACCCATGTGCTATCAGGGTTGCGTCCCCGGCATGTGCGAAACCATGTGCGGCGCCAATGAAATCTGCGGCACGCTTGTCGATCAGCAGGGCAATCCCATTGAGCTTGCTCCCGGCGTCAACGCTGGAGCTTGCGCTGCTCAGCCCACCGGCACCGGCGCCCCCTACGCACAGTGCGGAACCGCGGGCACCGACGCCTGCCAGGCCGACCTCGATTGCATGGGTGTGCAAGGCTCCACTTCTGGCGGCTGCACTCCCCGATGCAGCGCTGCTGCGCCCACCTGCCCCGGCGCGGGCACGCTCGCTGGACAATGCGTCCTCAGCACCGACGGCGTCGCGGCCGACCACTGCGCCTTGATCTGCGACACCGCCGCTCCGGCGTGCCCGACCGGCATGAATTGCACCACCTTGGGCAATGGCGCCATCTGCACCTGGCCGTAGTCTGAGTCTCCACTCTTGAACGAAGACCCCGGCGGCTCGCCACCGGGGTCTTCGTTCGTTTTCCGTCCATGCTCACTCGCTCGCCTTGCAGCCGAGACCGAGCGGCCCTACTTTTGCCAACGCTCCATACGCCAACAGACGAACAGTCGCAGGTACCCAAGTGAACCCGCCGACCACCAAAACAATCTCAAAGCTCAACGTCGCCGCCCTGGTTTCGAGGACCGAGGTCGAAGGACCTGGCGTACGCTTCGCGCTCTGGGTCCAAGGCTGCCCCTTCCGCTGCGAAGGCTGCTGCAACCCGCAGTTCCTCGACCGAAATGTCGTCGGGGACCTGTGGGACGTCGACGAGCTCGCGCAAAAGATCCTCACGACCGAGGGCCTCGAGGGGCTCACCCTGCTCGGTGGGGAACCCCTCGCGCAGGCCGAGCCGCTGGCGCGGCTCGCCCGGCGCGTCAGGACGGCCGGTCTGTCGGTCATGATCTTCACGGGGTACCCCATCGAGGCGCTCACCGCGCGCACGGTTCCCGGCAGCCGCGAACTCCTAGAAGCCTGCGATCTCCTGGTCGACGGACCCTACGTCGCCTCGCAGGCCAGCACCGCCCGACGGTTCATTGGCTCCGACAACCAACGCCTCCACTTCCTCAGCGAACGCTACCGCGCGCTCGACGGCCATTGGCCTGGCGGCGACAAGGGCATCGAGTTGCGCCTACGCAATGGAGTCGTCACCATCAACGGCCACCCTGTCACCGAGTTCACCGCCGCGTCTTTGGCTGCGATGCAGCAGGCAAAGGGCCCGCAAAGAGGAGCACCGAGATGACCAGCGTGACTCCGGGCGGGCACTGGCGCCCCAACTTCAAACGACAAACGTTCTCCAACTACGAGAAGTCGTTGCTGACCTTCGTCTTGTCGGTCTTCGAGGGCGAGCTGGTCGTGCCCAGGCGCGACGCGCCTGGGCGCGACTACCGACAAACCTACGAGCAGATCGGCGCCCTCTGTGTGCGTGGCGTGTTGAGGTTCCTCATCCACGCCGGCGGCTGGCAGCGAGTGGCTTTCCCTGAGGCAGACAAAATCTCGCAGGGCCGCATCTGGGAGGCGTCGAATTTGGCTCAACCCATGACGGTCACGGCGTTGGGTCTCGAGCTCTTTCCGCTCCTCATGGACGCCCTGGTCGGCGAGCTCGCCGATGACGGGTCCACCAAGGCGCAGCTCGCCCTCGCCGCAAACCTCCAGCGCATCGAAGAAGACGGCTCGCCGGTCGAGCGCCTCCTTCGGCTGCTGGTCGCGCGCCCGCTCTCTAAGCTGGAGCGCTGCCCTATGACTCTGGCGACCTTGACCCGCGGCAGTGGCTTGGTCTCCCTTTGGCCTGGCTGCACGAACTTCATCGACGTGCCCTTCGAGGGCCCTGGGGCGACCGCCGCTTTGGCCGAGTGGGGGTGGTGCTTGCCCTGGTTGGAGTTCGAGGCCGCCGGATGGTGGTCTCGACTCGACGACGCCAAGTTCGGCGGCGGCGTGGAAGCCTTTGCGTCCGCGGTCGGACAGCTTCAGCAACGGTTGTCCTGCGTCCTCGTCGCTGCACGACAGACAAGAAACACCGCTTTGTTGCTGCCTGTGCTGCGCTTTTTCGAACGCCAGTATTCCAATTGCCAAGATGTCGACGCCTTCCTCGAGCCCCTCGAGTGGCTCACCGAATCGTCGCGCCTCGAAGAGCAACAGCATTTTCGCGACGAGTGGGGGCGATTGTTGCGCGTCCAAACCCAGCTCGCCGAGGTCCGTCGCCATATCCAACGGACCCACCCCGTCGACCGAGAGGTGACGGAAAAACTCTTCATCGCCGCTTGGGAACGCCTCGGCGGCGAGAGGCTCGTGGGTTCGACGGAGCGCTTGCGGGAAGCGCTGGAGAGAGTGTTAGGATGACGCGTTCTGTGGTCACGAAGCCAAGGTCCGCCGGGCACAGCAACGGTGCCCGAGAGAGCACGGCAGAACTAACCCCAATGACGACGCTGGATTCCCCTCTCCCGTTTCGGGGGGCATACGCGCAAGAATAAGACTGATTGAGCAAAGCAAGAACACTCAGCCAGGAATGGTTAAGAGGCCTAAAATCGGATGCTTGCGAGTAGCGTGGTCTCTATATACTCACCACAGAGAGCACAGAGGGCACAGAGAGCGAGCCATCATCCAAGGAGATGGAGGTGACTGGGCAAACAAACGAAAACAATGCGAAATCCGAGGAGCCGCGCCAGCGCCTCCGCTCTGTGTTCTCTGTGTTCTCTGTGGTGAACCTCGCCTCAAGAAATCCCCCGAAGCCTAGACATAATTCTAGTGCGTATGGGGGCAGGGGGAGGGGGCCAATCCCCGACGCAAAGGAGCCGGTTGCATGAGCCAGGTCTATCAAATCACGCTGACCAGCGGCATCACGAGGACCATCCACGCCTCGGACCAAATGACCCACCGCATCGAGCTCACCCCGATTCTCGGCGAGCCGCAGATGAAGGACGTCGTGCGGGCCAGCCTGAAAGAGAGGGGCTGGGAGGAGCAGGAAGACGGGACCTTCCATAAGACCGGCGACGACGGCGAGACGCTCATCTGGGACTTGGAGGCCGGACAGGTCGTCACCATCGTCGAGGTCGAGAAGGAAGTCAGCGCCGACCTCTCCGCCAAAGGCACCGGCGGCAGCGACGAAGCCGCGCGACGCAGCGCCGAGCGCTCGCTCAACCGCCAGACCGCCCGCGTCGAGCACGACATCGCCGAGACCGAGACCGAGCTGGCGCGGGAGACCGCTCAGACGCTGAAAGACAGCGCCAAGCGGCGCGAGCGCGAGATCAACGACGTGCTGCAAGGAATCTACGCCGAAGCGCTGAAGGAGAAGGCCAAGGAGCTCGGCACCGTCCTCTCCATCGACGAGCACCGAGACGGCGACGACTACGAGCTCGTCATCAAGATCGCGGAGTAAGCAATGGCCAGTGTGGAAGTCGCCATCTCGAGCTTGCCCAGCCAGCTGACCGAGCAGCAGGCCGTCGACGTCGCCTACCGCGACGATCTCGACTGGATCCATGAGAAGATCGAGCGCGGCATGAGTGTCCTGGTCGAATGCGACAAGCAGCTCGTCCTCTACCTCTATCGAGCGCTGCGGAAACGTCTGAAGGACTCCGGCAGCACGCGACGACTGAGACTCATCGGCGGCCCCAGCGAAGACGAGAGCGGCCAGCAGGGCTCGATCATCAACAACATCGTCCAGCAGCTCTCCGAGTCCATCTTCTCGGGCGAGCCGGACCTGGTTCTGGCGATTCCCCACCTCGACGTGGTCGTGACGACGACGAAGTCCGGCCTCTCGGACAAAGCCCGTGAAGTCGTCGCCATGCTCTACGAGAACCCAGAAATCACCTTGCTCGCCTTCAGGGATCCCTCCTTCGAGATCCCCAAGGCCATCGCCCAGGTCTTCACCTCCAAGCGCACCGTCCTCGGCCTCCACCGCGAACGCTTGCCGCAGCTCATCACCCAGGCCGAGGCCCGCAAGTTCGGCCTCTCGACCTTCAACCCCTTCGCGCTCTTCAAGTACGTCTCAGGGCTCAACGCCGTGCGCTTTCGGCAGGTCATGTCCCACATCGCCACCCGCATGGAGTTCAACCCGGACGATTCTCAGCATCTGCTGCGGCTCTACGGCGAAATCCGCGAGATGACGCTGTTCGAAGACATGGAGATCCCCAACGTCGACCTCACCAAAGACATCGGCGGCTACGACGAGGTCAAACGCCGTCTGCGCGAGGAGATTCTCGAGCTTCTCGCCTTGATTCCCAAGCGCACAGACCCCAAGGAGCTCAAGGAGATCGAGGAGATCATTCCCAAAGGGCTCCTGCTCGTAGGCCCGCCAGGAACCGGGAAAACCTTCTTCGCCAAAGCCATGGCCTGTATTCTTGATGCCACAGTGACCGTCGTGTCGGGTCCGGAGCTGAAGAGCAAGTGGGTCGGCGAGTCCGAGGAAAACCTGCGGATGGTGTTCGCCAAGGCCCGCAAGAGCGCGCCGTCGATCATCATCTTCGACGAGATCGACAGCTTCGCCACGACCCGCGGAACCTACACGGGAAGCGGCGTCGAGCACTCCATGGTCAACCAGCTCCTGACCGAGATGGACGGCTTTCGCAAGGAGGAGCTGGTCTTCGTGGTCGGCACGACCAACTTCCCAGAGAGTCTGGATCCGGCGCTGCTCCGTCCGGGACGCTTCGAGCTGCAGATCGAGATTCCCTACCCCAACGACAAGGACCGCAAGGAGATCCTGGAGATTTACCGACGGCGCTTCGAGCTGAAGCTCTCCGACGAGCTCTTGGAGTTCTTGGTCCAAAAGACCGGCGGCTACGTCGACGAGGAGCAGGGCGTGCGCTACTCGGGCGACCACCTCTACGCCGTCTGCCGAGCCTTGATGCGCAACAGCCTGCGGCAGATGGAAAAGGCCAAGTCGCGCGGCGAGGCCATGGAATACTGGACGATCACCGAGCAGGACTGCCTCGACGCGCTGTCGTCGAAGTCGAAGACGAAGACCAGCTTCACCGCCCACGAGGAGCGAGCCATCGCTATTCATGAGGCCGGACACGCGGTGGTCGCCCACTTCTGCCCCGAGGCGTCGCACATCGAGCGGGTGACCATCGCTACAGGCGACGAGGACACCCTCGGCTACACGCTGCGAGGCGTGCGCGAGAACAAGTACGTGACGACCCGCGGCGACCTGGAGGGCGACATCTGCGTGCTTCTGGGCGGCCGCGCGGGCGAGGAGGCCATGCTCACGGACATCAGCGTCGGGGTGTTCAGCGACCTGCGCAAAGCGACCGACATCGCCCGCGCCATGGTCGAGGACCTCGGCATGGACGAGGAGCTGGGGCTGACGGTCTACGGGCAGGCCCACGGAGCCGCCCACAACCACGGCCAGCGCCGGAGCGTGGCCGAAGGGACGGCGCTGCGCATCGACGCCGCCATCGACCGCATCATCGCCAAACAACTGGTGCACGCGCGGGCGTTGCTGGCCGACCACCGTGTCGAGCTCGAGGCGCTGGTCGAGGCCCTGGTCAAGGAGAAGACCCTCTTCCGCAAGGACGTCGAGGCGCTCCTGGGGCCGCGTCCGAAGCGGGCGTCATGACCTCTACAGGCAGAAATTCATTGAGGAAGCAGGGCGCTGCCCTGGCCCGCCGGGGGACGAGGTCCCCCGGACCCCCTTTGTTTTCTTAGATTGATTGTGACCGAGACTGCAGTGAATTGCGCCTCGGGAGACCGTCGGCGGTGGCCGAAGGCAGAAATTCCGCCTCAGGAGACCGTCGGCGGTGCCCGAGAGGCAAAATTTCGGCCCCTGACGGCGGTCGGCGGTGCCTGAGGGGCAAAATTTCGGCCCCTGACGGCTGTCGGCGGTGCAGGGATTCCGCGCGGTCGACTCCGCGTCCTCATCTCTCGCCCCCGGGACCCGCTCGAGCGGCTTCGACTCAGGGCTCGCTTTGGGGCTTGTCGAACACGACGCCTGACTCAGCGAAGGGCTCGAGCGTTCGCAAGAGCTCATCCGCGCGCCCGAGCTTCCCGTAGACGGCCGGACAAAACACCGCTTGAAATCCCCGTCCGTGTCCTCTACGCTGCAGTCTCATCTTGAGGGGAACACCAAAAACGGGAAGGTTCTGCATGGGTACGTTGCTGCGTGCTGCGTGGGGGGGGGGCGCGAGTCCTCATCGTCGGTTGTCTATTTGCTGTGAGCTGCTCTGACCCCGCGCCCGACGAGGGCGTCGGAGTGGGCGGCAATGACGCCTCATTGATGACGCTTGACGGTGCCACCGGCCCAGCCTCCGCGGGGCTCGCCCTGACCATTCCCGACGGCGCCCTCGCCGATTCAGTGACCCTCACCATTGCAGCGCACTCGACGATTCCCCGAGGTGCCGTGCGAGCCTGGGAGCTCGGACCCGATGGGACCCAATTCACGGAGCCCGTCGTGCTCGAGGCTGATTACGCCAACTTCGACCTGCCGCCTGGAGTCGACGCCGACTCTCTAAGACTCTCGGTCTATGTGGACGAGCGCTGGGTCCCGCTCGCCGACAGCGCGAACGATTTTGACAGGAAAATTGTCCGAGCCAACACGACTCATTTCAGCACCTACGGGCTGGTGCCGGACCCGAAGGAGGCAAAGGGCTTGGGCTCCGTCTGGGAGGCCAATGGGGTCGTCGTCAATGCCTCGAGCCCGAGATTCGGCGAGCTCTTCGTCTCTCCGACTGCGATTGGGTTCTACCTGAGCGGTGGGGCCGCAGGGCCACTCGTCCTCGATATTTCCGGTCTGCCAACCGACGGCGGCAACCACCTCTATATTGATGACCACGATGACGAAACCCTGGTCACGCCGGCCGATGGGGGCGCCGTCACGGTCACTCTCGACGGCGCACGCCAACACTATCTGTGGTTGCAGCCCAACCCCGGTACGCTCACGATTGGAGAGTACGCGGGCCATGTCGACCAATGCGGCCAGGTGGGCGTTCGCGACGGGGACCTCTGCACGTTGACCGGCGATGTGGAGGGCGAGCTTCAGATCGTCGCTCCCAACCAGGTCCTCGACTGCGCCGGGCATCGCATCTCACAGGCGTACGCCAATCGAGGGACGGGCATCGGGCTCTTGGTGCCCGGCTTCGCTCAACACTACGTGTCCTTGGACAACATCACGATTCGCAACTGCGTCATTGGAGGGCCCGACGCCTTCTTCTCCTATG
>Ga0210044_10005249_pt1 | contig 17620 bp, 17 predicted proteins | sample CryGey13umfilter_2_FD_183959 | JGI IMG/M metagenome (GOLD analysis project Ga0210044, IMG submission 183959) | Groundwater microbial communities from aquifer in Utah, USA - Crystal Geyser 4/9/14 3 um filter (SPAdes) (version 2) | ecosystem: Environmental > Aquatic > Deep subsurface >... | reverse complement strand
TAGGTGTGGCCGTGCTGGAAAAAGCCCGAGCCTTCGGCCACCGCGTCATAGATCGCGCCCGAGACCAGCATGGCGCCGATCGGCTGATAGCCCGCGCCCAGACCCTTGGCGATGCACAGGATATCCGTTGTCACGCCGTCCTGCTCGCAGGCGAACAGGCTGCCGGTGCGCCCCATGCCGCACATCACTTCGTCGAGGATCAGCAGCACGCCGTGACGGTCGCAGATCTCGCGGATACGCCGGAAATAGCCCGGCGCGGGCGGCACGGCGCCCATGGTGGCGCCGACCACCGGCTCGGCCATGAACGCCATCACCGTCTCGGGGCCAAGGCGCAGGATCTCGGCCTCCAGCGCGTCGGCCGCGCGCAGGCCGTAGGCCTCAAGGCTCTCATCCGCGCGCTGCTCGCGATAGGCGTAGCATGGCGCGATGTGGCTGACGTCGATCAACAGCGGCGCGAACTGCGCCCGCCGCCACGCGTTGCCGCCCGCCGCCAGCGCGCCCAGCGTGTTGCCGTGATAGCTTTGCCGCCGCGCGATCAGGCGCGACCGCTGCGGCTGTCCCTTCTCGATGAAATACTGCCGCGCCAGCTTGATCGCCGCCTCCGTCGCCTCCGAGCCGCCGGAGACGAAATAGACCCGCTCCAGACCCGGCGGCGCGTGGGCGATCAGCAGGTCGGCCAGCGCCTCGGCCGGTTCCGAGGTGAAAAAGCCGGTGTGCGCGAAGGCCAGCCGGTCGAGCTGATCCTTGATCGCCGCCGTCACCGCCGCGTCGCCATGGCCGAGGCACGAGACGGCGGCGCCGCCGGAGCCGTCGAGATAGCGTTTACCCGCGCTGTCGATCAGATAGCAGCCCTCGCCGCCGACCGCCGTGGGCGGCTGCGTGCGGCAGTGGCGGGGAAAGACGTGGGACATGCTGGCCTCCGGTTCGCGCAGAACCAGCCTAGCGCCCCGCGCCGCCGCCGTCACCCGGCCTTGCGCGCCAGCGGCGCCAGCAGGTTGCTCAGCGCGAACGCCGCCGCCGCCGCCGCCACGATCGACGGCCCGGCGGGGGTGTCGAGGCGCCACGACGCCGCCAGCCCCGCCAGCGCCGCCGCCGCGCCGATCAGCGCGGCGAAGGCCGCCATCGCCTCGGGCGTGCGGGCGAAGGCGCGCGCCGCCGCCGCCGGAATGATCAAGAGCGCGGTGATCAGCAGCGCGCCGACCACCTTGATCGCCACCGCCACCAGCACCGCCAGCGCCAGCATCAGCGCAAGGCGCTCCACGCGCGGGTCGGCGCCCTCCGCCGCCGCCAGATCGGCGTTCAGCGTCGCGGTCAGCAGACGGTCCCAGCGCCAGGCCAGCAGCGCGATCACCAGCGCCGCGCCGCCCCAGATCACCGCCAGATCGGCGCGGGTGACGGCGAGGATGTCGCCGAACAGATAGCTCATCAGGTCGATGCGCACGCCCTGCAGGAACGACGCCGCCACCAGCCCCAGCGCCAGCGCCGAATGCGCCGCCACCCCCAGCAGCGTGTCGGCGGCGTAGGCCCTGCCCGAGGCGAACGAGATCAGCGCCGCCATCGCCAGCGCGGCGGCCAGCACGCCGCCGAACACCGGGGCCTCCGTCGCCAGCGCCAGCGCCACGCCCAGGATCGCGGCGTGCGCGGTGGCGTCGCCGAAATAGGCCATCCGCCGCCAGACCACGAAACAGCCCAGCGGCCCCGCCGCCGCCGCCGCGCCGACGCCCGCCAGCCCGGCGCGCACCAGAAAGTCGCCCAGCAGCGTCAAGGCGTATGCTCCATGGCGGGCGCGGCGTGGTCATGGTCGTCGCCGTGGTCATGGTCGTGGACGTGGCGATAGAGCGCCAGCGTCCCCTCGGCGCCCAGCCCGAACAGCGCGCGATAGGCCGGGGCGGCGGAGACGACCGTGGGCGCGCCCTCGCAGCAGACATGGCCGTTGAGGCACACCACCCGGTCGGACGCGCTCATCACCACGTGCAGGTCGTGGCTGACCATCACCACCGCGCAGCCGTCCTCGCGCCGCACCGCCTCGATCAGCTTGTAGAACGCCGCGACGCCGGGCTGGTCCAGCCCTTGGGTCGGCTCGTCCAGCGCCAGCAGGTCGGGCTTGCGCAGCAGGGCATGGGCCAGCATCGCGCGCTGGAACTGCCCGCCCGACAGCGCCGCCATCTGCCGCCCGCCGAGGGCCTCGATCCCCACGCGCGCCAGCGCCTGCGCGCGCGCCGCGCGGTCGCCGCCCGCCAGCCGCAGGAAGCGCTCCACCGTCATCGGCATCGCGCGGTCCATCGCCAGCCGCTGCGGCACATAGCCGACGCGCAGGCCGCGCACCCGCGTCACCGTGCCCCGGTCAGGCGCCAGCGCGCCGATCAGCACCCGCAACAGCGTGGTCTTGCCCGAGCCGTTCGGCCCGACCACGGTCACGATCTCGCCGCGCGCGACGGTGAAGCGCACGTCGCGCAGCACAACCGCCCCGCCCAGCGTGACGCCGACGCCTTGCGCGGCAAGCAGCGGCTGGTTCACCCGATCTTCTCCTTGCAGCGGCGGCAATGGCCCTCGGCCTCGACCACCGCGCTCTCGATGGCGAAGCCAAGCCTGCGCGCCGAGGCGCCGAGGCCCTGCGCGGCGGCCTCGCCCGCGATCTCGGCCACCGCGCCGCAGTCGCGGCAGATCATGAAGGCGGCGGCGTGCGGGCCGCCGGGCATGGCGCAGGCGACATAGGCGTTCAGCTTTTCGATGCGATGCGCAAAGCCATGCGCCACCAGAAAATCCAGCGCGCGATAGGCGACGGGCGGCTGCGGCGCCGCCAGCCCCTCCGCCGCCAGCCGCTTGAGCACGTCATAGGCGCCCAGCGCCGCGTGCGCCTCCAGCAAGATCTCCAGCACCCGCGCCCGCAGCGGCGTCAGCCGCAACCCTTTCGCCGCGCAGGCGTCTTCAGCCGCCGCCAGCGCCTGCGCGCGGCATTGCGCGTGATCGTGGCGCGCGAAGGCGACCGCGTCGGGCTGCGGCGCATCGGAATGTGGCGCGCTATCGGTCGGCGCGTCGTCTGGCGGCGGATTTCCGGTCATCGCCTCTTGCTGTTATAAGATAACATATCTAGTCTCCATCCCCGAGCGATACACCCGGCGCGCAGGGCCTGCAAGGCGCGCTTCACCACAGACCGGAGACACCCCATGAGACGACTGACCCCGGCGGCGGCGATGATGCTTGCGCTTTCAGGAACGGCGATGGCGGCGCCGCAGGTGGCGACCGACATCGCGCCGGTTCACGCGCTGGCGGCGCGGGTGATGGCTGGCGTCGGCGCGCCGTCGCTGATCGTGCCGCCCGGCGCCTCGCCGCACGGCTATGCGCTGCGCCCCTCCGAGGCGGCGGCGCTTGAGCGGGCGGATGTGGTGTTCTGGGTCGGCGCGGCGCTGACGCCGTGGCTGGAAGGCGCCATCGACGCGCTCGCGGGCGACGCTGCGGCGGTCGAATTGCGCGACGCGCCCGGCGTCGCGCTGCTGCCGCTGCGCGAGGGCGCGACCTTCGCCCCGCATGAGCACGGCGGCGAGGACGATCACGACCAAGCGGCGGAAGCGGCGGCGGTCGAGCACGACCACGAGCACGCGGCGGAGGCGGCGGCGCACGGCGGCGACCACGCCCACGACCACGCCGGGTTTGACGAACATCTCTGGCTCGACCCCGAGAACGCGAAGGCGTGGCTGAACGTGATGGCCGAAGCGCTTTCGGCCGCCGACCCCGCCAACGCGGCGATCTATGCCGCCAACGCCAGCGCGGGGCGGGCGGAGCTTGACGCGCTGTCCGCCGAGATCGCCGCGACGCTGGCGCCGGTTCAGGGGCGCCCGTTCGTGGTGTTTCACGACGCCTATCAGTATTTCGAGGCGCGGTTCGGCGTTCCGGCGGCCGGCGCGGTGACGCTGAGCGACGCCACGGCGCCCAGCGCGGCGCGGGTGGCCGAAATCCGCGCGGTTATGGAGCGGCTTGGCGCCGCCTGCGTGTTCGCCGAGCCGCAGTTCTCGACCGGCGTGGTGGACGTGATCGCCGAGGGGACCGGCGCCCGCGTCGGCGTGCTCGACCCGCTGGGCGCCGCGCTGCCGCCGGGGCCTGCGCTCTATGCCGATCTGCTGCGCGGGCTGGCCGGGGCGATGGCCGACTGCCTGGCGCCCAAGGCGTAACGGAGGCTGGCGCGCGCTAGCGCGGCAGGCGCAGCCGCGCGCTGAGGCCGCCCAGCGCGGCGCTTTCGCCCAAGGCAAGCGCGCCGCCGTGGCTGCGCGCGACCTCTGCGGCGATCGACAGGCCCAGCCCCACGCCGCCGCCGCGATCCTGATTGCGCGCGGCGTCCAGCCGGGTGAACGGGCGCAGCGCCGCCTCGCGCGCCTCGGGCGGGATGCCGGGGCCGTCGTCCTCGACGGTGAACTCGACCATGCGCGCCCCAAGGCGCACGCTCAGGCGCGTCTCGTCGCCGTAGGTCAGGGCGTTGTCGAGCAGGTTCTGCAGCGCGCGCCGCACGGCGCCCGCGCGCAGGGTGGCCAGCGGCGCCTCCGGCGTCTCGATCACGCCCGACACCGCAATCCTTGCGCCCCGTCTGCGCGCGCTCGCGGCGACATCCTCGGCCAGCGCCACGGGGTCGAGCGGCGCGGCTTCCTCGCCCGCCTCGCCGCGCGCGAAGGCGAGAAACCCCTCCAGCATCGTCTCCATCTCGGCCACGTCGCGCTGCAATTCTGCGACTTCCGGCGCGTCCTCCATCATCGCCAGCGCCAGCTTCATCCGTGTCAGCGGGCTGCGCAGGTCATGGCTCACGCCCGAAAGCATCTGGGTGCGGCTTTCGATCTGGCGTTCGATGCGGGCGCGCATCGCCAGAAACGCGGCGCCCGCGCGGCGCACCTCATCGGCGCCGCTGGGGTGGAACGCCACGCTGCGCCCCTTGCCGAAACCGTCCGCCGCCGCCGCAAGCTGCCGGATCGGGCGCACCTGATTGCGCAGGAAAACGGCGGCGATCGACACCAGCAGCACCGTCGAGGCCGCCATCCAGACAAAGATCTGGTGCGGATTGGCGGTGGTCAGCCGCCGCCGGTCAACCGTGGCGCGCAGCACGCCCTTGTCGGTCTGCACCTGCGCGGCGATCACGCGGCTGTCGCTGACCAGATCCAGCGCCAGCGGGCGGCGGACGTGCGCCTTCAGCGTCTCCTCCACCGCGCCGCCGGTCACGTCATAGAACACGCGCAGCACTTCGGGCCCGACTGCGGCGCCCGGCGCCAGCGTCAGCCGGATGTCGAGCGGCCCGGCCAGACGCGCAAGCGCCTCCTGCGCGGCCACGGCGTCCGGCGCCTCCTCGACCACGGCGACCACATAGTTGATCTCATTGGCGATGGCGCTGGTCATCTGCTGGGTGACGCCGCTGTAATGGCGCTGGATCACGCCCACCGCGACGATCGCCTGCACCAGCACCACCGGCGCCGCGAGGATCAGCAGCGTGCGCCCGAACAGGCTTTTCGGCAGGTATCTCTTGAAGATCATGGCGCTCTCCGCAACAGTGCCGAAGGGTAGGGACGCGCGGCGCGCGCGGCAAGCAAGGGGCGCCATGGCTGACGATCCGTTCGACCGCGATCCCGCCGTCCTGCACGGGGTGGCCGAGGACGTGGCGCCCGGCGTGCGCCGGGTGGTGGCGCCCAATCCCTCGCCGATGACCTTCACCGGCACCGCAAGCTATCTGGTCGGGCGGGAGCGGATCGCGGTGATCGACCCCGGCCCGGACGATCCGCGCCACATCGCCGCCCTGCGCGTGGCCGCAGGCGTGGGGCGGGTGGTCGCGATCCTGGTGACGCACACCCACCTCGACCACAGCGCGGGCGCGGCGGCGCTGAGCGCGGCGACCGGCGCGCCGAGCTACGCCTTCGGCCCGCATGGCGCCGGGATCGCGCCCAGGATGCAGGCGCTGAGCGCGGCCGACGCGGCGGCGGGCGGCGCGCTGGGCGGCGGCGAGGGCGCCGATCGCGGCTTTGCGCCGACCCACTGGCTGGGCGACGGCGGCACGGTCGAAAGCGACGAATGGCGCCTTGGCGCGCTCCACACGCCGGGGCATCTGTCCAACCACCTGTGCTTTGCGCTGGAGGGCGCGGGCGTGCTGTTCACCGGCGATCATGTGATGGGCTGGGCGACGTCGATGGTCTCGCCGCCCGACGGCGACATGGCGGCGTTCATGGCGTCGCTGGAGAAACTGGCGCGCCGCGACGACCGGCTGTATCTGCCCGGCCACGGGCGCCCGGTGCGCGACCCCGCCGCCATGGTCGCGTGGCAGATGGCGCACCGCCGCGCGCGCGAGGGGCAGATCCTCGACGCGCTGGCGCAAGGCTCCGCCGACCCCCACGCGCTGACCCGCGCGCTCTACGCCGATGTCGATCCGCGCCTGTGGCCCGCCGCCGCGCGCAGCGTGCTGGCGCATCTGCTGGCGCTGGAGGCGGGCGGTCGGGTGCAGGCCGAGGGGCCGCCGGGGCCGGCGGCGCGCTTCAGGCTGACCGGCTGAGCGCGGCGCGGGGCCGCTACAGCTTCAGCGCGGCGCCGCGGACCGGCTTGGCGTCGAGCGCGGCCAGCAGGGCGGCGGCGACCCTGGCGCAGGGGGTGAGCGCGGCGCGGTCCTCACCGGGATAGAACCGCGCGCGCAGCGCGGTCGGCATCGGCGGCGGCAGGGCGCGCAGCACCGTGACCGGGGTGCGCGGCGTCTCCTGCGCCCAGGCCAGCCACCACGCGCGCGCGGCGGCCTTGCTGGCGGCATAGGCGCCGAAATACGCCTCGCCAGCGCGGTCATCATCCATCAGAACCGCCTGCGAGGCGGGGCTGGCGCGCAGCAGCGGGTCGAGCACGCGGATCAGCCGCTGCGTGGCGCGGGCGTTCACCGCGAAGCTGCGGTCCACGTCCTTCTCGTCGGCGTGGCTGGCGGGGGCGCAGGGGGCGGCGTGGGCGGCGCAGTGCAGCCAGCGATCCAGCCTGCCCCAGCGCGCATGCAGCGCCGCGCCCAGCCGCGAAAGCCCCGCGTCGTCGGTGATGTCGAGCGGCACCAGCGTCGCGGCGCCGCCCGCCGCCCTGATCGCGTCGTCAAGCTCCTCCAGCGCGCCCACGGTGCGCGCCAGCGCCACCACATGCGCCCCGCGCGCGGCTTCGGCCAAGGCCAGCGCATGGCCAAGCCCGCGCGCGGCGCCGGTGATCAGGGTGACGGGGGAGGCGGCGTCTGACGCGGTGTTGCTCATGGCGCGTCAATACGGCGCCAGGGCGCAGCGGGAAAGGGGGGCGCGGCGGGAAAGGGGGCGCGGCTGGAAAGGGGGAGCGCCGCCGATGCGCGGCCGTCAGCCCAGCGCCGCCGCGATCTCCGCCGCCAGCGCGTCGATCTCCGCCGCCGCCTTGCCGCCACGCTCGCTTTCGGTGACGCCGCGCCCGGCCATGAACGCGGTGGCGAAGGCGATGCGGGCGCCGATGCGGGCGGCCATGATCTCGGCGCCGTCGTCGCGCAGCATCGCTTCCACCGCCTCGCCGGGGCCGCCGCGCGGCGGCACCCGGTTCATCACCACCTGCGCGTTGGCGCCCTCGCGCGCCGCCATCTTCAGCGTGGCGCGGGTGGCCCAGGCGTCGGGGGCGGAGGGCTGCGCCGGGATCACCACCAGATCGGCCTCGCGCATCGCGCTGCGCAGCAGCACGTCGGCGTTGCCGGGGCAATCCACCAGCACCACCTCCGCCTCCGCCCCCGCGCGGCGGATGTCGGAGCCCGCGCGCCACTCGCTGCTCTCGAAGAAGGCGAAGTCGAGCGCGCCGCCATGGGCGCGGGCGCGGGCGTCGGCCCAGCCTGCAAGGCTGCGCTGGGGGTCGAGGTCGATCAGCGCCACGCGCCGCCCCTGGCCGATGAAGGCCGCCGCCACCTGCGTCAGCAGCGTGGTCTTGCCCGCGCCGCCCTTTTGCTGCGCGAATGTCGCGATGCGCGCCATGGCCGCGATCCCCCCTGTTCAGTCGCCCTCGAAGCCTTGCAGCACGTTGACCGCGTTCAGCCCGATCTCCGCCACCGCATAGCCGCCCTCCATCACGAACAGCGTCGGCAGGCCCAGCCGGCCCAGCCGCGCGCCGTAGCTCAGGAAATCGGCGCTCTCCAGCCGGAAGCTGCTGATCGGGTCGCCCTTGAACGTGTCCACCCCCAGCGACACCACCAGCGCGTCGGGCGCAAAGGCGGCGATGCGGGCGCAGGCGTGCTCCAGCGCCGCCGACCATGCGGCGAAATCGGTTCCCGGCGGCAGCGGATAGTTGGCGTTGAAGCCCGCGCCCGCGCCCGCCCCGGTCTCGTCGGCGCCGCCCAGAAAGTGCGGAAACTCGAACGCCGGGTCGCCGTGCAGCGAGGCGAAGAACACGTCCGCGCGGTCGTAGAAGATCGCCTGCGTGCCGTTGCCGTGGTGAAAGTCCACGTCCAGCACCGCCACCCGCGCCGCGCCGCCGTCGAGGAAACGCTGCGCGGCGATGGCGGCGTTGTTGAGAAAGCAATAGCCGCCATACATGTCTTGCGCCGCGTGGTGGCCGGGCGGGCGGCAGAGCGCGAAGGCGGCGCGCGCGCCTTTCGCCACGATGTCCGCCGCGCTCAGCGCCACGTCGGCCGCCGCCTGCGCGGCTTCCCACGTGCCGCCCGAGATCGCGGTCTCGCCCGCCAGCGCATACCAGCCCAGCGCGCCGTCGATGGCCTGCGGCGGCCCACCGCGCCACATCCGGCGCGAGGGCCAGACGGTGGGGATCGCTTCGCCCCGGTTGCCCTCGGCGCGCCAGCGCTCCCACGCCGTCGCGAGAAAATCGAGATAGTCGGCGTGATGCACCCGGCCCACCGGCCCCAGCCCATGCTCGGCGGGCGGCTCGACCGGGCCGAGACCTGCCGTCGCGATGCGCGCAAGAATATGCGCCACCCGCTCGGGGCATTCGAACGGGGCCACCAACTCGCCGCCGGAAAGCTCGGTTTTCGCTGCGCGCAGCAGGTGCTTTTCGGTATGGATGGTGCGCAAGGCCGTCACTCTCCGAAAGGTGATGCGCGCAGCCTAGCGCCTGCGCGCGGCGCGCGTCCATGCTCCCCTCGCGTCGCGGCGGCGGAGCGGCTAGAATCGACGCGGATACGGCATCTGGAGACCCCGCCCATGCGCGCGACGCCCTTCCTCGCCTTCGCGATGCTCGCCTGCGCCGCCATCGGCGCCGCCGCCGAGGATCGGGAGGGCTATTACTATCCGCCGATCACCTCGACCGAGATGTTCGAGCGCACGCTGGCGCCCACGCCCGACGCCAGCCGCGCGGTGCGCATCGGTTTCGTCACGCAGGTGACGCAGCAGCAGCTTCAGGCGCCCGCGACGCCGCGCTATGTGATGTTCGCCAAGGGCGCCGAAGCCGAGGAGATGATCATCGTCGCGCTCGACGACCACGTGTTCGCCACCCTGTTTCGCGCGCGGGCGATCATGGCGCAGCTCTCCGCCCCCGCGCGCCAGACCGCGTTCTTCGTGGAAAAGCAACTGGCCGACGTCGCGACCTTCTACGACATGCTCAAGATCATGGGCTTCAAGACCCTGACGCTGAGCGACGGCGCGCGCTGGACCCATCAGGTGACGTTTCGCTGAGCAGAGGCTTTTCAGTCTGCGTCGGCCAGCCCCGGCAGGGTCATGAACGTGCCGAGCGCCAGCGCCACCGCCGTCTCGCGGCCGTCCTGCGCCACGGCGACCACATCGGCGCGCGCCACGGTCAGGCGCCGCCCGGCGCGCTCCACCCGCCCCCGCGCGATCAGGCGCGCGCCTTGCGCAGGCGCCAGCAGGTTGATCTTCAGCTCCACCGTCAGCACGCCGTCGCTCGCCGCCATCAGCGTCTGCGCGGCGAAGCCTGCGGCGGTGTCGGCGATCGCCCAGGACGCCCCCGCGTGGGCGTAGCCGTGGTGCTGCGACAGTTCCGGGCGCAGCGGCAGGGCGATCTCGACCGCGCCGGGGGCGACCGAGACCAGATCGGCGCCCAGCAGCGCCATGAAGCCCTGCGCCGCAAAGCCGCGCGCGACGCGCGCGGCGTAATCGGGGTCGCGCGGCGTCATCGCGCGGCCTGCGGCGTGAGGGCGGCGCGCGGCGCGGCGGTGACGCGCGGGCCCAGCAGCAGCGCCCAGGCGTTGGCGCCCAGCAGCGGGTCGAACGCCGCGTCGGTCGCGTCCAGCCCGCCGACATAGGCGCCGAACGCGGGCAGGATCACCCGGCGGCGGTCATGCAGGAAACAGCGCCGCGCGATGCGCCGCCCGCGCAGCGTCAGCGTCGCCTTGGGGTGGTAATGGCCGCTGATCTCGCCCGGCGCCGCCTGCGGCGCGGCGATGTGGCGAAAGCGCAGCCCGCCCGCGTCGTGCTGCGCCGCCGCGACGCCGGGCAGGTCGGGCGCGACGGGATCATGGTTGCCCGCGATCCACACCCAGTCGCGCCCGTCGGCCATCGCCGCGATGCGCGCCCGCGCCGGGGCGTCGAGCGCCGCCGCCGCCGCGTCGTCGTCGAAACTGTCGCCGAGGCACACCACCGCCGCCGGGTCCAGCGCCGCCACCTCCGCCGCCAGCCGCGCCAGCGTCTCCGCCGTCTCATAGGGCGGCGGCAGCGCGGCGCCGCGCCGCGCCAGCCGCCCGGCCTTGCCCAGATGCAGATCGGCCGCCGCCAGAAGCCGCAGGCGCGGCGCCCACAGCGCGCCGGAGGGCCGCGCAACCAGCGGCTCGGACGGAAAGTCGATGGCCAGGCCCTCAGGGCGCGGCGCGGCGATTTCGACGGGCGGCGAGAACAGCGTCATGGGGCCAAAAAATCCCCGATCGCGGCGGCGCGCAAGCCCCCCCGCGCCCTCCGGCGCGCAAGCCCCCCCGCGCCCTCCGGCGCGCAAGCCCCCCCGCGCCCTCCGGCGCGCAAGCCCCGCGCACCCCCTGGCGCGCGCGACGGCTCATCCGGGCAGCGTCGCGGCGAAGGCGCGCGCGGCCTCGCGGTCGGGCGCGCGGCAGGCGGCGGCGACAAGCTGCGCGGTCAGCGCGCGCAGCCGCGCCGTCACCATCGGGTCCGACGCGCCGTGGTGCGCGACCGGCGCCGCCGCCTGCGCCAGCATCTCCGCCACGCCATAGGGCGCGCGCAGCAGGCGCGGCGCGCCCGCCTTGTCGGCCAGCGCGACCGGCGCCGGCGGCGCCGCAGCGACGTGGATCATGCCCTCGAACAGCCGGTCGAGGCAGGCGATGGCGGTGGCCGGATCGTTGATCCCCGGCGACAGCGCGCGCACCGCCGCCTCCGACAGGCCCTGCGCCTCATAGATCGCGCCGTCGTCGGGCGCGCGGCGGTCGGTCATCTGCAACAGGGCCGCCACGTCGGCGTCGAAGGCGGCGTCGAGGCCCGCCGCGCGGCCAAAGCTCTGGCCGGGGGTCAGATAGTCGTTGGCGCGCACGTCGAGCGCGATCACCGCGTCGCGCGCGCAGGCCAGCGCCACCAGCCCGCCAAGGTCGATGCCGCCGACATAGCCCGCTTCGCGCACCCGCAGCGTCCGGGCCGCGCCCAGCGCGCGCTCCAGCGTCGCGGCGCCTTCGGCGGACGCCGCCGCGCAGCCGCCCGGCGCGTCGCTCAAGCCGCGCGCGGCCTTCACAAAGGCGTCGCCGCGCCGCGCCACCATCTCGTCGGGGCGCATGATGCGGGTCATGCGATAGACGAACAGCACCGCCGCCGCCAGCACCCACGCCGCCGCCGCCAGCGCCAGCGGCGCCGCCAGCGCCAGACGCCACTGGTCGCGCGCCGCGCCGAACATCAGCGCGCCGCCCGCGAACAGAAACGTCGCCAGCGCCGCGCCGATCAGCGTCTGCATCGCGCGGTCGCGCAGCACGAAGTCGAGCATCCTTGGGCTGAGCTGCTGCGCCGTGATCGACAGCGCGACGAAAGAGATCGAGAACACCATGGTCGCCACGGTCATCACGCCGCCCGCCACGGTCGAGAGCACTGCGCGGGCGCCATCCTCCTCGATCACCGCCAGCGCCGCCAGCGCAGACGCCGGAAGCGCCGCGCGCGGGGTGAAATGGATCGCCGCCACGGCGCCGGGCCCGAGCATGGCGAGCATGAGCGGCACGGTCCAGAACCCCTCGAACGCCCGCCGCAGACGGTCGGGCAGAAGGCGGGCCAGCAGCGGGGCGAGGCGGGCGAGCATGGGCGGATCCTGGGCGAGAGGGCGGCGCGTGCGGCGGTCCGGAGGATCGTTGCGGTTGCGGTCTCAGCGACCGCTCGCGACCTTTTCAGCCAGCCACGCCTTGATCAAAGACTGATAGGGAACATCGCGCCTATTCGCGGCGATCTTGATCTGCTCAAGCAGGGCGGTCGGCAGCCTGAGCGAGATCGCGGTGGACGTCGGCTTGAGGTTGGGCAGGCGCACCCGCCGCGCGGCGCTCCAATCGACATAATCGGCGGAGTCGGTCTTTTCCCAGAAGGCGCGCTCGTCGGCCTCGGTCGCGAACACCGGGGGGGTCTTGTCAGGGCTGGCCATAGATCGCTCTCTCCTTGCGGCTCATGTCACGGGCGGAGCTCACCCTTATCAGCGCGCCGTCGCGTCTCAGGGTGAAGGTTATGTGCAAAAGACGCTTTGCATCGGTGCGACCCAGCGCATGAAACCGCGCCTCCGCGATGCTGTGCTTCGCGTCGCCCGCCACGATGAGCGGTTCGTTGAAAAACACCTGTTCTGCTTCGCCCTGGCTGACGCTGTGTTTCGACGCGCTTTTGCGGTCATTGCCGTCATCCCACTGAAACCCGATGATCTTCGCGCGATCAAGCATGAATGTATATTACCATGATATACACTCCGATCAAGGCCGATGGCGGGGCGCGCTATTGGGGCGGTCATCACCCGGTTTTCCCGGCCTCCGCCATCAGCGCGTCGGCCTCCTCGGCCAGCAGGCGGTCGTCGGCGCCGCCCGCCACCCGCTCGCGCCCCATCTCCATCATCAGCGGCGCGGCGAGCGGCGTGACGCGGGCGGCGCGGATGTGGCGGATGCGGCCGCCGATGCGCGCCAGCATCGCCTCGATGCGGGCGAAATCCACCAGCCCGCGCTCCGCCTCCGCCCGCGTGATGTCGAGCATCAGGTGGCCGGGGTCATACTTGCGCAGCACGTCGTAGAGGATGTCGGAGGAAAACGTCGCCTGCCGCCCGGATTTCACCATCCCCGGCAGGCGCCGCTCGATCAGCCCCGCCACCACCGCGCCCTGCCGGAAGGCGCGCTTCATCAGCGAGGACTCAAACAGCCATTGCTCCAGCCCCTCGCGCAAACCCTCGGGGGCGAACAGCGGCGCGGGGTCGTCCACGGGGTCGAGGCTCCAGACCAGCAGGGCGTAGTCGTTGGCCAGAAACCCCAGCGGCGCCATGCCCAGCGCCTCCATGCGTTTTGTCAGCAGCAGGCCCAGCGTCTGGTGCGCGTTGCGCCCCGCGAATCCCCACGCCGCCAAGTGCCAGCGCCCGGCGCGCGGAAAGGTCTCGACCAGCAGATCGTCGCCGCGCGGCATCTGGCTCACGCGCGCCTGCAACGCCAGCCACTGCGCCACCGGCGCGGGCAGCGCGGCCCAGCTATCGGGCGCGTTCAGCATCGCCATCACCCGGTCGGCGAGCAGGCTGGAGATCGGCAGCCTGCCGCCCGCGAACACCGGGATCTTCGGCTCGCGCCCCGGCGCGCGGGAGACCTGAAGCGTCATCTCGCGCATGCTCTCATAGCGCACCACCTCGCCGCCGATCAGGAAGGTGTCGCCGGGGCGCAGCGTGGCGGCGAAGGCCTCCTCGACCTCGCCCAGCGCCCGCCCGCCGCCATGGGCGGGACCGGCGCGCACCTTCAGCGTCTCGGCCTCGACGATGGCGCCGACGTTCATGCGGATGCGCCGCGCCGCGCGCGGGTCGCGCAGCCGCCAGAGGCCGTCCGGCCCCTGCATCAGGCGGCGCCACTGGTCATAGGCGCGCAGCGCGTAGCCGCCGTCAGCGCAGAAATCGAGGCAGCGGTCGAAATCGGCGCGCGCCAGCGCGGCGTAGGGCCCGGCGCGGCGCACCTCGGTAAACAGGGCGCCCGCGTCGAACGGCCCGGCGCAGGCGGTCAGAAGGATATGCTGGCAGAGCATGTCGAGCCTGCCGGGCGGGCGGGGTTCGCCGTCGAGCGCGCCCGCGCGCGCGGCCTCCAGCGCGGCGCGGCATTCCAGAACCTCCAGCCGGTTGGCCGGCACCAGCAGCGCGCGCGACGGCGCGTCGAAGCGGTGGTTGGCGCGGCCGATGCGCTGCACCAGCCGCTTGACGCCCTTGGGGGCGCCGACCTGGATCACAAGGTCCACATCGCCCCAGTCCACGCCCAGATCCAGCGATGAGGTGCAGACCACGGCGCGCAAGGCGCCCGCCGCCATCGCCGCCTCGACGCGCTGGCGCGCCTCCGCGCTCAGCGAGCCGTGGTGCAGGCCGATCGGCAGAGTATCGGCGTTGACCTCCCACAGCGCGCGAAAGAACAGCTCCGCCTGCGCGCGGGTGTTGATGAACACCAGCGTCGTGCGCGCCTTGGCGATCTCGGCATAGACCGCGCGCGCGGCGTAGCGCCCGCCCATGCCCGACCACGGCGGCTCGCCCGCGCTCTCCAGAATCGCGATGTCGGGGTCGGGGCCGGGCGGCGCCTGCACGATCCGGCACCCCGGCGCCAGCCAGTCGGCAAGCCCTTGCGCGTCCTCGGTGGTCGCCGACAGGCCGATGCGCGCCATGGCGGGCGCCAGCGTCTGCAACCGCGCCAGACACAGCGCCAACTGATCGCCGCGCTTGCTTTCGGCCAGCGCGTGCGCCTCGTCCACGATCACGCGGGCGACGCCCGCGAACAGGCGCGGCGCGTTTTCCTGCGCGCACAGCAGCGCCAGCGATTCGGGCGTGGTCAGCAGGATATGCGGCGGGTCGCGGCGCTGGCGGGCCTTCACCGCCGCCTTGGTGTCGCCGGTGCGATCCTCGACGCGCAGCGCCAGCCCGATCTCAGCCACCGGGGCGGCGAGGTTGCGGGCGATGTCCGCCGCCAGCGCCTTGAGCGGCGAGACATAGAGCGTGTGCAGGCCGGGCGGCGCCGCGCCGGCCAACTCGACCAGCGAGGGCAGGAACCCCGCCAGCGTCTTGCCGCCGCCGGTCGGCGCCACCAGCAGATCGGCGCCGCCGAGGCGCGCGTTCTCAAGCAACGCCAGCTGATGCGCATGGGGCGCCCAGCCGCGCGCGGCGAACCACGCGGCGAAGCGGGGGGGCAGCGCCACGTCAGCCCATGCCGATCAGCATCCCCGCGCCCAGCACCAGCCCGCCGCCGACCACGACCTGCAGCGTCGCGCGCCAGAACGGCGTCTCCATGTAGCGGCTCTGGATCCAGGCGATGGCCCAGAGTTCGACGAACACGACCGCGATGGCGATGGAGGTGGCGGTCCAGAAATCCGAGATCAGGTAGGGCAGGGCGTGGCCCAGACCGCCGACCATGGTCATGAAGCCGGTCACGATCCCGCGCGTGATCGGCGAGCCGCGCCCCGAGATCACGCCGTCGTCGCTGGCGGCCTCGGTGAAGCCCATCGAGATGCCGGCGCCGATCGAGGCGGCCAGCCCGACAAGGAACGTCTGCCAGGTGTCCTGCGTGGCGAAGGCGGCGGCGAAGATCGGCGCCAGCGTCGAAACCGAGCCGTCCATCAGCCCCGCCAGCCCCGGCTGCACATAGGTCAGCACGAAGCGGCGGTGCGCCTCGGCGTCCTCGGCCGATTTCGCCTCCGGGCCGATGTGCTTTTCCTGCAAGTTCGCCCAGGCGGCCTCGTGCCCGCCCTCGGCGGCCGCCAGATCGCCCAGCAGCTTTCGGGTGGAGGCGTCGGTGGTCGCCTGCGCGGCGCGGATGTAGAAGGCGTGCGCGTCGCTCTCCATCCGCGCGGCCTCCTCGCGGATGCGCTCCAGCCCCAGCTTCTCCACCAGCCATGTCGGGCGGCGGGCGTAGAAGCCCGCCACATGCTCGCGCCGGATCAGCGGGATGACCTCGCCGAAACGCCGCGCGTGCGCGTCGATCAGGCGGCGGCGGTGGTTGTCCTCCTCCGCCGCGATGCCGTCGAAGGCGGCGGCGCTGTCGGGGAAATCGGGGCGCAGCGTCTCGGCGTACCAGCGGTAGATGCGCGCGTCGTCCTCCTCGGCGGAGATCGCCAGCGCAAGTATTTCCTGTTCGCTCAGGTCGCGGAACCGGCGGCGGGAGGATAGGCCGGGAATCATGCGCTGCGCCCTCGATGCTTTAGAACGATTCCAGATATGCGGCGCCGGGGCCGGGCGTCAACCCGCGCGGTCGCGCGCAAGACTTAAACCCGCGCGGTCGCGCGTAAGGCGTCAACCCGCGCGGTCGCGCGCAAGACTTAAACCAGCTCGGTCGCGCGCAAGGCGTCAACCCGCGACGGCGGCGCCCTCGGCGCCCGCACGGGCGTCCTTCAACGCGGGAAACCACACCGTGAAGCGCGCGCCCTGTCCTGGCGCGCTGGTCACGGTCAGATCGCCCCGGTGGCGGCTGAGGATGTGCTTGACGATGGCCAGCCCCAGCCCGGTGCCGCCGCGCTCCCGCGATCGGGCGACATCGACGCGATAGAACCGCTCGGTCAGCCGGGGCAGGTGCTCGCGCGCGATGCCGGGGCCGCTGTCGGCGACGGTGACGCCGACCATGCCGGGGCGCGCGTCGGCGGGGTCGGCCAGATGCACGCGGATCGGTCCGGCGTCGCCCGCGTATTTCACCGCGTTGTCGAGCAGGTTGACGAACACCTGCGCCAGCTCGTCGCGCTCGCCCAGCACGTTCAGGCCCTCGCGCGGCAGTTCGACCGCGATGCGCGCGCCCTCGGCGGCCACCTGCGGCGTCAGCCCCGCGCTGATCTCCCACACCAGCGCGGCCAGATCGACCGGGTGGCGCGGGCGCACATGCTCGTTGATCTCGATGCGGTTGAGCGACAGCAGATCCTCCACCAGCCGCTTCATCCGCGCCGCCTGCCGCGCCATGATCGCCAGGAACCGCTCGGTCGCCTCGGGGTCGTTCTTCGCGTGGCCCTGCAGCGTCTCGATGAAGCCGGTGATCGAGGCGAGCGGGGTCTTCAGCTCATGGCTGGCGTTGGCGACGAAATCGCGGCGCAGCGCCTCGGCCTTGGCGGCGCGGGTGCGGTCCTCCAGCATCACCAGCACGGTCGGCGTGCGCTGGTCCCCGGACGGCGTGCGGTCTTGCGGCAGCGGGCGGACGGTGGCGTGCAGCACCCTGTCCTTGCCGCGCAGCAGCGTCACGTCGAGGTCGCTGGCGCGGTCATGCTCATAGGCGGCGGAGACGGCTTCGGTCAGCGCCGGGGCGCGCAGGGCGGCGGCGGCGGGCATGTCGATCACGCGCCGCTCGATCATCTCCAGCGCGGCGGCGTTCTGGAACATCACCCGACTCGATTCGTCGAGCAGCAGCAGCCCCAGCGGCAGACGCTCCAGCAGGTCGCGCCCCACGCCGGGGGGCAGGGCGTCGGCGGCGGGGCGCGGCGCCGCGCGGCGCGGCGGCGCGCCCGGCGGCGGCGACAGGCGGGCGAGGCCTGCGGCGACGGCCAGGCCGCAGCCCGCGCCGATCAGCGCC
>Ga0210044_10005247_pt1 | contig 17626 bp, 22 predicted proteins | sample CryGey13umfilter_2_FD_183959 | JGI IMG/M metagenome (GOLD analysis project Ga0210044, IMG submission 183959) | Groundwater microbial communities from aquifer in Utah, USA - Crystal Geyser 4/9/14 3 um filter (SPAdes) (version 2) | ecosystem: Environmental > Aquatic > Deep subsurface >... | reverse complement strand
GCAAGGTGTTTTGTGCTGCAGAAAGCTCAGCAAACAGGGCCAGCGTGCGCTGCGCTTCTTCGGGGTCAATTTTGCCGATGGCGTAACCCACATGGACGATCACATAGTCGTCCGTTTGTGCATCGTCGACCAGGTCGATGGAGACTTCTTTGCGCACACCGCCTAGGTCGACGATGGCGCGGAGGTTGGGTAACAGTTCCACCACGCGGGCGGGGAGAGCTAGGCACATGAGATTTCCTTAATGGCTATATAAACGATAGCACTTGGAGGCCCTTTCGATGGAAGGGCTAGCCGCCTGCATTGATGAACGACTGGATGGCTGCAGCTTCATTGACTTTTCGCGCCTCGAATTGTCCGTAAACAGAGAAATGAAGATGCCTGTAAACCGCTTTTTTCCCCTGACGATACAGGACGCCCAACGGGCCAAGCTGCTCTATGGGTCTCTTGGGTAGCCAGGCAAACTGACCTGTAGCCTGCATGAGACGTTGTACGGCTTGCGGCACAAAGATATGTCGTGCAGCGCCAGCGAGAACCACCTCGTTGAGCATGCGCAGATGTTGGCTGTTGAGGTCTGCTGGAACGAGCTTGCTTTGGCCAACTGTAGGAAGGTGTAGCAACTCGATGAAAGAGACCTGAGCTGCATGCTCGGGCTTGAACCCAATGCGCGCGAAGCTTCGGTGATAGAACCGGCCATCTCCGGTGTATTGAGGTAGCCGAAACGGGTGATGAACTTGGTGATTGCGCCAGAAAGCCACGCCATCTTCGTGATATTCCTGAAGCTTAGTGAAGATTGGTTTGCGCTCTACCTCTGCGTCGTAGTTTGCATCGAGGCCTATGAATAGGAACCTTGCCTCTGACGGATTGGCATCCTGATATGGCTTCTCGCGCAATAGCGAGGTCAGAGATGGGCGTGGATGTGCAGAGAACATGCTTGAGGCGACTAACGTAGTGTAGGCATCTCATCAGCCCTGACTTGCTTCAACATGCAACTTCAGCCCAAGTGCACCCATCACCTTGAGGATCGTGTCAAAGCCAGGGCTGCGATCACCGGAAAGCGCCTTGTAAAGGCTTTCACGGGACAGCCCGGTATCACGCGCGATTTGTGACATGCCCTTGACGCGGGCAATATCGCCGAGCGCTTTGGCGATGAATGCGGCATCCCCGTCGGCTTCTTCAAGGCAGGCTTCAAAATAGGCTGCCATTTCCTCAGGTGTTCTGAGGTGTTCGGCGATGTCATAGCGTGTGGTCACGGTCTTGTCCATGGTAGGTACTTACTCCGAAAGATGACGAGCGAAGCGTAAAGCGGTCTTGATGTCCTTGGCTTGAGTTGTGTTGTCCCCACCGGCCAGAAGAATGATCAGCTCTTGCCTGAAGGTCCAGCAAAGCAGCTATCCACTGAGCGAAGATATCTGTTTCACGAATTTCAATCATAGAGTGAATGTAGCCTTTGGGCTACATGTCGTCAATGTCAATCGCAGCCAAGAAGCCCGTTCACTCATAGTGCGTCCACATACGCAAGACACGAACAGTCCTCTCTGCGGCGAATACTTCGTAAACCAGTCGATGTTGGATGTTGATGCGGCGCGAGTAAGCGCCAGCAAGGTCACCGACCAGCTTCTCAAAAGTCGGTGGGTTTTGCAGTGGGTTGATGGCAAGAATCGCAAGCAGTTCTTGCGCTTTGGGCTTGAGGCCGCAAGCTGCAATCTTCTTGGCATCTTTGAGTGCCTGCTTGGCAAAAACAATATCCCAACTCACCACTTCAGTGCCTTTGCACTTGTTGCCAACGGCTCTGCCATGCCTGCCTTGATGGATTCGCGCATACCAGGCACCGCAAGCAAGTACAAGGTTTCCTGAATGGCACTCCAGTCTTCTGCCGACAGCAAAACGGCACTGGTGCGCTTTCCTGAAATGATGATCGGTTCATGGGACGCAGCCGTTTCATCAATGATTCGATACAGATTGGCGCGAGCTTCGCTGGCGGTAAGTGACTGCATTTTGGTTTACCTCAGAATTGAATTTAATGGTACAAAATTGCGTACGTGCTGTCAGCACACATGCGGACACTGATTTCTCAAACGACATTATTTTGCTATTTATTAAATAGCTAATTTCTCATATTAGACATAGGATGCAGACGTATTTTGATGTTATTTTTCGCTTGGGCGAGGGTGTGGATGCACAGGGCCTCGCCCAGCGTTCGGTTGACCACAGGACTGAGCATCTCATCAGCCAGGACTTGTTTTAACTGAATCACTTCCACTTGAGATCGAGCTTGCGATGGGTTGTTGCGCAATCCCTGAGATACAGATTGATGAGACTTTGGTACGGAATGCCGACATCGGCAGAGATGGACTTGAAGTAGCTCAGGCTCTCTTCATCCAAGCGAATGGTGATCTGCTTCTTGAGCTGAGCAGCGTAGGGGTTCTTCATTGCTTTGGAAAAATCGTATTCGGCGCGCATGGTTTTTACCTCTCGTAAATTTGTGCTTCTTGTCGTGTTGCCTTTCGCGCTGAGATGATGCGAATCACCCGACCCTCTGCGCGATAGCAATGACAGACGTCGGTTTCAAGCTTGAGCTATAGCCCAACAGAACAAAACGCTCTTCATCGATGGAGTGATCTGGATCGGGGATCAACTTGGCGTGGTCATCTAGAAAGACAGCCTTGGCTTCTTCAAAGCCAACGCCGTGCTTCTTGAGGTTGGCATTCGCCTTTGCCTCGTCCCATTCAAAGTGAAGTGCATCCATTTTTCAACTGTAACTACAGTGTAGTTACAGGTCAAGGTTTACGGGTTGGCAAGGCCATGGCACCCAACGCAATACATCCAAGCGTCTATCCTGACATTCCCAAGCCAGCCGCCCAAACAAATTAGCTGTTGAATAATTCCGTTGCCGATGTTTAAAGCCACTGAGGCAAAGCTGGTTTTTCTTCGTTTTCATCATTTTGCTATCCATTAAATAGTTGCTTGCGCATATTCTTCGTGCGCTGCAGCCTTATTTGTTCGTGATATGTTGCCCCGCCCCGTTGTCATCAAGCGGGCCGCCACCCAGGCTTGCCCCAGCGCCAGCCCGGCATCGCCGCACGACAGATGTTTGGCTTGCAGCACGGTCAAGCCTTCACGCTCCAGTTGCGAAACAAGGCGTTGCGTCAGGATGCGGTTAAAAAAACAGCCGCCACCCAAGGCCACGTCGCGGATGCCCCGCGCTTTGGCAACGCTGGCGGCGTGGCTGGCCAAGGCATCGGCCAAAGTCAGGTGAAAACGCGCTGCGGCTTCGTCTACCGCATCAGAGTTGCTTGGAGTGGAGTCGGTGAGCCATGAGGCAAAAAGCGGGCGCAGGTCAATCTGGCCATCATGAAAGATGCACCAGTCAGTGGGTCGAATTTCTATGGCGTGGACTTGCAGCCAGCGCTTTGCGGCTTGCTCCAGCGCCATGGCCGCTTGTGCCTCTACCTCTTGCCGGACCGACAAGTCCAGCAAACCGGCTGCCGCGTCAAACCAGCGCCCGGCGGCCGTGCTGGCCGGGCAGTTCAGCGACCGCTGCAACATGGTCGTGATGGTGCGTGCCGCTTGTTCACCGACCACGGGGCTGAATCGGGGCACGATCTGGTCTGTATTGCCGCAGGCGTGCAGAGCCGCTGCAGCCATGCGCCAGGGTTCTCTGGCAGCCGCATCGCCACCGGGCAAGGCCAGTGGCAGCAGGTGACCCAGCCGCTCAAAACGCTCGCCATCTACCAGCAAGACCTCGCCGCCCCAGGACAGGCCATCGGTGCCCAAACCCACGCCGTCAAGTGCGATGCCGATCACCGGGCGCGTTATGTCGTGACGTGTGCCATGCTCGCCCAGCACGGTGGCAATGTGGGCGTGGTGGTGTTGCACGGCGATGGCGGGCACGCCCAGTTCGTACGCCAGCCGCAGGGCCAGGTGGGTGCTGAAGAAGTCTGGGTGCAGGTCGTGGGCCACGGCATCGATGGGACCCCCTGCCTGCGCCAACAGCGTGCACACGGATTGCTCCAACGACTCGCAGGCAGCGGGGTCGGACAGGTCGCCATGCAGCACGGACCACAGCGGCGCGCCGGGTGCCTCGGTGTCGAGCAAACAGGCGGCATTCTTGAGGAATGCGCCACAGGCCAGAATGCGTGCCACGGTGTTTATGCCTTTGCGGGCTGCAAGGTGATTTGTGCTTTGGCCTGCGCCAGCTCGGCTTCCAGCTGGGCAATGCGGGCGTGCAAAGCGTCGGTGGCGTGGCGGTCGTGATCGTCGGCCAACAACCAGTCAAGCCATGCGCCCATGCCCTCGCCCGTGGTGGCAGACAGCTCCAGAATTTCTATGCCGGGGTTGACGCGGCGGGCAAATTCCTTGCAGCGGGCCACGTCAAACGACACATGGGGCAACAGGTCGATCTTGTTGAGGATCATCAATTTGGCGGCGGCGAACATGTCGGGGTATTTGAGGGGTTTGTCCTCGCCCTCGGTGACTGAGAGGATGGCCACCTTGGCGGCCTCACCCAGGTCCCACATGGCCGGGCAGACCAGGTTGCCCACGTTTTCTATGAACAAGATGGTGGGCTCAGCGTGGGGGTGGTCGTGCGAATGAACGTGGTCAGTGTCATGTGAATGGCCGTGCTCGTCGGGGTGCACATGATCGTGGCCTTGGGCGTGAAAATGATCATGACTGTGTTCATGCTCGTGCTCGTGTTCATGCTCGTGCTCGTGCTCGTGCTCGTGCTCGTGCTCGTGCTCATGCTCATGCTCATGCTCATGCTCATGGGCGTGAGCATGGTGCGGCTCTTCATGCGTAGGGTGATGCGCGGCATGCAGATCAAGCCGGGAAAACGCCTCGGCCACCATGGGCGCGTCCAGGTGGCAGCCCTTGCCGGTGTTGACCTGGATGGCTGGTGCGCCGGTAGCGCGAATGCGGTCGGCGTCAAAGCTGGTCTGCTGATCGCCTTCAATCACCGCCACGGCCATGTCAGGGTGACGCTTTTTCAGGGCCTCAATGGTGGCGCACAGCAGGGTGGTTTTGCCGGAACCAGGGCTCGACACCAGGTTGTAGGCGGTTACGTCATGCGACGCAAAGTGCGCCCGGTTTTGTGCTGCCACCTCGTTGTTGGCACCCAGCACATCGGTCTCCAGCTTGATGGCGCGCGCCTGGCTCATGCCGGGCACCGACACGCGTGCCGTCCCGGCACCAAAATGCAAATCGCCCGTGGTGGGATGCACTGCCACGTTGGGGTCTGACGGGGTGGCTCCGGGGTTACTGCAACCGCAAACGACACACATGTTGTTTTCCTTTTGGTAGGTGAATTCAGATGACCTGCAATTCCATGACACGCAATTCTGTGCCACTTGTGGCTTGCAGCTGAAAGCCACCACACAGCGGACAGGGGTCCAGGCGCGAGCGGATATCAACACTTTGGCTGCACGGCAAACACCAGGCGGTGGCGGCGGGCTCGTCAATGTCAATCGTGGCATGTTCAAGGCAGGTGCCTGGCGCAATGGCTTCGAGCGCAAAACGCAGCGCGTGTAGTTCCACACCACTCAAGGCACCAGCTTCCAGGCGCAGGTGGGTGACGCGCTCGAACGGATCGCGCGCGCGGGTTTGCTCCAGCACACGCAGGATGCCGCCCGCCAGACTCAGTTCATGCATGGCTGTTCTCCGTGAGTGCATCAGCAGTGGTCACCTGACAGTCAACGCAGGCATCAAACGCGGCCGCAAGCGCCGATGCGGATGCGGTGTCTTGCGGCGCGAGTGTGCTCAAAGCCTTGGCCAGCACGCCCTGGGGGTGAAAGTTCCACTCGGTTGGTGCCAGCACCCGGTAGTCTGCCACCCGTCCTTGCGCGTCAAGTTGCACCCAGTGCAGCAGCAGGCCGCGTGCCATTTCACACCAGGCAATGGCTTGACCCTCACCCACCTGCTGCGCGCCACTGGCCAACACATCGGGCATGTGTTGAGTGGGGGTATGTGGCTTGATGGCCGCTATTTCCATCAGCTCGGTCAAGCGTGAGGACAGCCGTGTCCAGGCGGTTGTCGCTGCTGTTGTTTGGTGGCGATGCCGCAAGCGCGTCCACGGGCCGGTCTCGGCACCCTGTCCGAGCCAGGTGGGGTGTTGCGCAAAGTTGATGTCTTGGGCAAGCGCGCTTGCAAGTGCCTGCAACGCGGCCGCCTGCCGGGCGGGGTCGCTGTCGAGCACGTCAAGGCTGTGTGTGGCTGGCGCCAGGTTGTTGGTCAGTTGATGCCAAGTGTGCAGCGCTTGCGCCGGGGGCAGATTGGGTGCGTGGGACCTGCACCACTGTGCCAGCTCAGCGGGCTCACGATGCTGCACACGCCAGCTGCCTGTTGGTTGGCCCAACAGGCGGTCTTCAAGCCAGCACCTCAATTGCGTGAGTGCCTCCCATGCCTGATCTTCGGTGCTTGGCTGGGCGGTGTGGCTCATCGACAGCGGGCAGTCGCGCAGCCACGCCAGTGGGTCTGGCTTGGCAGACAAGCCGGGCTGTCGACGGGGCCAGTCCAGTGCCATGCTGCGCAAGTGGTCGCGCGCGGTTTCCAGCCACAACAGCACGGCGGGCTCGTTGAGCAAACGCTTTTCCGGGTGTGGTTGGGCAGCATTCAGGGCCAGGCGTGCGGCGCGGCGGTGCGCATGCGCGCACAGCGTGAACAGTTGCCCCAGCGTGCGCTCAACGGCTTCGCCCTGTTGGCCTTGCAGCAGCCGACGCAAGATGCCGTTGCCTACGACGGGACGACGGCCCTCAATGCTGTGGGGCACGCCAGGGCGCAAGGTGTAGTTGCCAGCCAGGTTCATCGCAGCACTCATGCTTGGACTCGCGTGGGTTCGATGCTGCGGCCAAACAGAAAACCGCGCCGGTTTGGCAAGGGTTGAGGCGGGATGGCGACGGGTTTCGCAGGTGTGCGGAGCAGGTTGAGAATTTCGTTCGCCGTATCGGCCGCTGCCGCATGGTTGGCAAACTCAAACATCGGTGAAAACAGTGAGCAGACCTCAAAAGCACCTAGACCCGGCTCGCAGGCGCCGATGAACTCAAAAGATTCATGACCCACCGTTCGGCGTGCTTTTTTCCCGATCGCCAGCAAATGATCCGCCGCAGAGGACACCCGCGATGGCAGACGCACCAAATTCATGAACCAGGGGGTCACCAGGACGCCCAGCAACATGTCCATGGGTTCAGTATCCGGAACAAAGCCAATAGCCTGCACTCGCACGGCAGGGTTTTGCACCGGCACGTGTTGCATACGGGTACAGGAAATCTCTGTAAAAAGTTGTTCAAGCGCCGCGACCCGGCGTTGTTGCGCGTCATTCATGACACCACCATGAACTGGTCGGCCGCACCATCACATTGTGGGCAGCGCCAGTGTGCAGGCAGCTCTGCAAAGGGCGTGCCAGGTGATATTTGCCATTGCGGGTCACCTTCAGCCGGGTCGTAAACCCACCAGCAAATTTTGCATTCCAGCTTGGCGTGCGCGGGCAGGCGAGCGCGGTCGCCCAGGTAGCTGCCCTCAAACTGTTGACCATTCATGCCGCTCATGGCTTGTCTTTCATGCGGCGCTCAGGCTTGGTTGACCCATTGCAAGACTTCATGCAGGCGTTCCACGGAATCGCACAAGTCCTCGGGCGCGGCGCAGGCCACTTCGGGCATGTCCGTCACTTCCACAGAATTCAAAATCACGGTGTCTTGAGAGTTGTAGTAGACCACGCGCCAGGTGTGGGGCACACAGCAATTGGTGATGCGGCAGTTGCCGTAGCCACGCGACAGAATCAGCACCCGCCCGGTGCCCAGCCGATGATCCAGGTAAGCAATGTCCATCGGTGTCAGGGGCAGCAGACTCAGATTGACCACATGAGCGATTTGGCCGGGTTGCCAGGTGCGGCGCTGGTCTTCCAGCTCCACCAGAACGCTCGGTGCATTCATCACGTCGGGTGGTACAGGCATGTCAGCGGCTAAGGTCTGGCTGGCATCGAGTTTGGCGGTTTGCCGCAGCACCGCAGGCACAGCCCCGACCTCAATCCAGTCGCGCACCGAGCCATCGCTTTGCGACTCAATCACACGCCACACGCCAGCAAAAACCGACTCCTGAATTTGTAGGACAGGGCGGCCATCCCCTGCCAACACCTGCGCGCTGACCTCGCCTTCGCCCAACACCTGGTTGATCAGCGTCAGGTCATCTAGGGCAAGTCCTGCCAGCGTGACACGGGTTGTTTCAATCCTGGGTGCGGCACCTTCGGCCACCTGGCGCAGCGCTGCCAGCACCTGATGTAGTACCTGAACCGCACCGGCATGCCGGGCGATGTCTTCAGGCTCTGGCAGCACGGGGGTGTGAAAGGTTTCCATGCCCTGCGGCATGGTGATGTAGTCCAGCGTGTCGTCTTCTGACTGGGTGCCGGGTCCGAGGTCAGCCACCACAGGAATCGGGAAAGGTTTGATGTCGTACATGAGGGTCTCGCAGTCTGGCAATGAATGACGAAGTGGGCGGGATATTCCAATTCCAAATTACTTGTGTCTAGGCGCGAAGCCGTAGGCAGTGCTGGCGCACGACAAGGCGAAGCAACAACGACACAGATGAGTTGGAAATGGAATTAGTGGCAGCTGGCACCCTGCGCCTGACTGCTGACCACCGGGATGCCGATGGTTGGTGCGCGGCTCGTCGGCGCATCCAGCGCCTGGGCGACCAGACTCAGGTAGTCAGTCCAGTCGTGCATGCCTGACAGCGTGGTGACATAGTGGCCGTCCCTGAAAAACATCAGTGTCGGCCAACGCTGTGAGCCAAACTTTTTCGCCAGTGCTTCGGCGGTCTCCGGCACCGCCACCGCCATGCCGAAGGGGCGACCCACCGCCGCACTGACCTGTTGCAGTTCGGGCAGCACCACGGCCACGTCCACCGCTTCCGGGAAGCGCACCGGGTCACCGGCAAACAGCAGCACATGGTCACCTTGTTGGGCGGCCAGCCAGGCGTCGATGTTGTCAAAGTCAATCCATAAGGCCTGGTGTTTGCTGACCAGTTGTGCCAGCAGTGGCGGGGCTTCTATGTCGATGTCAATCATGTTGTCTCCAGGTTTTTTAGGGAGCCACTTTGGGTCATCCGTTGCACAGCACTCAAATTCATTTCAGATGGCAGAACAAAACCGGCATCATTAGGAAACGCGGGTGAGGCACCTTGCCCAATCGCCACGGCCAGCAAATCCAGCGTGGCGTTCACCTCGGCAGCGCGCTCAGGCGTGATGGCTTCGCGCGCGTCGTCCAGAAACACCAGCAGCCACTGCCCGGGCTCAACCTTGTCAATCAGCAGCGTGCCCACCCGTCGGGTTTCACTGCGCCCTGCCACATTGGCAAAGCCAGGTTCAACCGACATCACTTGCATGGGAATGCCAATGCACATGTCAGAGCCCCTTGGGGATAAAGCGGTCGTCGCCCTTGCGGCAAGCGTACTCGGCACTGGGCCGCTCGCGCTCGTACCGCGCCAGCGTCAGCATGGCACCTGTCAGGGTGGCATCTTCAGGCAAGGGGGTGGCACGGCGTAGCGGCTGCGCGCCCCAGGCGGTGAGTGCCTCAAGGCCATGCGCCAATGCCGGGCCCATGGCCTGCCTGACGATGGGGCGCAAACTGCCGCCATAGTCTTCCAGCTCTTCAGGTTGGCAGCCAATCAGCAGCACCTGTGCAGGGTAATGACCGGTGAATTGCGCCAGGCACAACACTTCCTGAAAACCGGTTTGGTGCAGGCTCATCTTCTTGGCTCCCATGAATTTGGGCACCTCGTCGTTCTCAATCAGTTTCAGAGTGCCGGGTGCCAGACCATAGTCAATGGCATCAAAGATCAGCAGCCGGGTGGCAGACTGCACGTTCTGGATCAGGTAAAGACCTTGCGTGCCGCCGTCAATCAGCTCCACATGCGGCGCAAACGTCCAATCACGTTGCAAAGCCTCAATGCAGCGCACGCCAAAACCCTCGTCGGCCCAGAGCACGTTGCCAATGCCCAAAACCACAATGTGCTCCTCGTGTGCCGGGTTGCCAAAGGGTCGCGCCTCACCCGGATGCATGCGGGTGGTCAAGCTGGACGATGTGTTGATGGTGATGGCGCTCATAGTGTGCGGTTTTAGTCCTTGAAGGTGCGATAGCCCGAGATCATGGTGCTGACAATGCTCTGGCGACCCATGATGTCTTCGCGAATTGCAGCGTAAACATGAAAAATCACAAAAATCACGATGACCCACATGCCCATGTGGTGCCAGGTGTGCACATCCTGCGACTGACCCATCAGCGGGATCACCCAGCCAAACAATTTATCAGCCCAAGAGCCCGCTTGCAGCCCTTCACCATACATGGCAAACCCGGTGAACACCATGAAGACCGCCGTGAACAAAAACATGAAAACCATGGCAAAACGAGCCATTGGGTTATGACCCACGTAAGGTCCGGGGCGCGGACCGACAAAGCCGTACCACTTGACCATGGCCAGCATTTCATGCCAGTAGGCGCGTTGCAGCAGGGGCACTGAAAACAGTTCGCGTGCGTGGTGGTTGCCAGCAAACGCCCAGTAGGTGCGGCCCAAGAGGCCAACGGCCAAAATGTAGGCGGCTGAAAAGTGGGCAAACCGGATATAGCCCATCAGGAAATTCGCACTGGCTTCGCCGGGCATGGTGGGCAGCGGTGAACCGATGAAATAGCCGGTGATGCATAGAACGGTGATGGCCAGGGCGTTGACCCAGTGCCAGACACGCACCGGCGCCTCATAGACATAGACCGACTTGGTGGCCGTGCTGTGCGACAACTCCTCGTCTTCGGTAGGCAAGGCGGAATGGAGCTGGTCAGCGATGGGGGATGCGCTACGCGTGTTCATGGTGTCTCCTTTGGGCAGGTCTGGCGCAGAGGTGCATCAGAGTTGACTGAACAGGTACAGGCCGGCGCTGCCAAAGAGCGTGCCCAAACCCGCCATGACCCAGGCAGATTTCTCGGCAAGGTATTTGCGGATACCCAGCCCGATCGTCAAGCCACCAAAATGCAGGGTGGCTGTGCTTGCCAGAAAACCCACGGCATAAGCGGCAAAGCCGGTCTCGGGTGTCTCCGCGCCATGCGCCAGACCATGCAGCGAGGCGGCCAGTGCCACCAAGCCCAAACCCAGAGCCACCGGCATTTTTTGACGGCTCAACACCAGCATGGCACCAAACAGCACCACGCTGAGCGAGATCATTTGCTCCAGGAACGGCACGCTCAAGCCCGCGGTACCCAAGGCTGCGCTTACGATCAATGACAGCATGAAGGTCGCAGGCCCCCACCAAGCCTTGTTGGCCGGTAACGCTGTAACCGACCAGATGCCAACCGCCACCATGGCCAGCAGGTGGTCGGCGCCAAGCGGGTGCGCCAAACCTTCGGCAATGCCCGATGTCCCGTGGCCGGTATGCGCCTGGGCCAGCCCGGCCAACAAACCCAAGGCGATTACGCCAAGGCCGCGCGCGGTTTTTTGTGTCAATAGTTTCATGAAGTTCTCCAATCTCTAAATAGGATCAATGCGATTCAGCGTACTTTGACGTTGGCCATTTCCTGGCCGTCCGGGCTCATCACGTGGGTCGAGCAGGCCAGGCAGGGGTCAAACGAATGCAGCGTGCGCAGAATTTCCAGTGGTTGCTCCGGGTTGGCCATGGGCGTGCCCAGCAGGCTGGCCTCAAACGCACCAATCTGACCCTTGGCATCGCGCGGGCTGCCGTTCCAGGTGGTGGGCACCACACATTGGTAGTTCTCGATTCGGCCGTCCTTGATCTTGATCCAGTGACCCAGCATGCCGCGTGGCGCAGCCACCACGCCAACACCCTTGGCTTCCTTGGGCCAGGTGGCCGGATCCCACTTCTCCACGTTGGCGGTGCTGCGGTCACCGGCCTTGACGTTGGCCACCAGCTCGTTGAAGTCATCCAGCATCATTTCGCTGCAGTACTGGCCTTCCAGCGCGCGCGCCAGGGTGCGGCCAATGGTGGTGGGCAACAGTTGTTTTGCTGTGTATTGCGTTTCCGGCAGGCCCAGCGCCTTGGGGAAAGCACTGTTGATCATCTGCGCCGCATACTCGATCTGTTCTTTGGGTCGCTGCGCGTAGGTGTTGCCCTTGCTGGCGTGGGCGTAAGCCAGGATGTAGCGCGACAGCGGCCCCACTTCCATGGCATGGCCGCGCCAGCGGGGTGACTTGATCCACGAGTACTTGGCGCTCTCATCGATGTTCTCGATGTTGGTTTTGGTGCCTTTGGTTTTGTCGCCCAGCTGGTAGTTGGGTTCGGTCACGCCATCCCAGGGGTGTAGGCCCTTGGTTTCATCGGCGTATTTGTACCAGCTGTGGGTCACAAATTCCTGCACCTGCTCGGGGTCACGCGGGTCAATTGGGTGGATCTCGTCCCAGTTGCCATTCAAGATGACACCACCGGGCAATTTCTGGGTTTTGGCGTCGCCCATGACCTTCTCATAGGTGCCGTAGTCGCTGACATTGCTGGCGCTCAGGCCGCCGCCGTACAACCAGCCCGCTTGTTTGTAAATGGTGCCAATTGCCAGCACGTCTGGGATGTAGACGTTTTTGTTGAACTCGATCATCTCGTCAATGCGCGCCTTGACAAAATTGAGCCGCTCCATGTTGATCGGTGCGCCTGCGGCACCGTCGCCATCGATGTTGATGGCGCAGGGTACGCCGCCCACCAGGTAGTTCGGGTGCGGGTTTTTGCCACCAAAGATGGTGTGGATCTTGACCCAGTCTTTTTGCAGGTCCAGCGCTTCCAGGTAGTGCGTCACCGCCATCAGGTTGGCTTCAGCTGGCAGCACATAGGCCTTGCTGCCCCAATAACCATTGGCGAAGGGGCCAAGCTGGCCGCTTTCAACAAACTTTTTCAGCCGGTTCTGGATGTCGCGGAAATAACCCGGCGACGACAGCGGGTGTGAGGGCGACACCAGTTGCTGCAACTCACTGGTCTTTTTGGGGTCGGCCTTGAGGGCAGAGACAATGTCTACCCAGTCCAGCGCGTGCAGGTGGTAAAAGTGCACCGCATGGTCATGCACTTGCAGGGTTTTGGCCATGATCTCGCGGATCAGGTAGGCATTTTTGGGAATGACGATGCCCAGCGCGTCCTCCACGGCCCGCACCGAGGTCAGCGCGTGGCAACCGGTACAAACCCCGCAAATGCGTTCCACAAACGCCCACGCATCACGTGGGTCGCGGCCTTTCAAAATCACCTCCAGTCCGCGCCACATGGTGCCGGTGGAGACCGCGTTGCGGATGATGTTGTCTTTGTCAAGGTTGACTTCGCAGCGCATGTGGCCTTCGATGCGCGTCACCGGGTCGACGACGATGCGTCGGCCCGTGTTGTCCAGCTTGAAGCCCTGTATTTCGGTTGCACCCATGGTATGTGTCCTTGTGTTTTGGTTCAGGCTTTGGTGGTTTTGTCTTTGGCTGCGGCAGCGCGGCTGATGGCCGACACGGCGGCATGCGCCACCACGGCAGCACCCACCACGGCGGCAGCGGTGCCGCCAATCTTGTCGGCGGTACCCTCCACACCGAACTGGTGAATGGTGGTGAGGCGGTCGTAGAACGAGCCCTTGTCCCAGAAACCGTCTTCCGAGCAGCCAATGCAACCGTGCCCGGCCTTGATCGGAAAGCTGGTGCCCTCGTTCCACATCACGGTGGAGCAGGCGTTGTAAGTGGTTGGGCCCTTGCAGCCGACCTTGTACAGGCAGTAACCCTTGCGTGCGGACTCATCATCAAACGCTTCAACAAACTGGCCCGCGTCAAAGTGCGGCCGGCGGTAGCACTTGTCGTGAATGCGCTGGCTGTAAAACATCTTTGGGCGGCCCTGTCGGTCCAGCTCTGGGATCTTGTCAAAGGTCAGCATGTAGGTGATGACACCCGTCATCACCTCGGCAATCGGCGGGCAGCCCGGCACCTTGATGATGGGTTTGTCAGTGATGACCTTGTGGATCGGTGTGGCCTGGGTCGGATTGGGCTTGGCAGCCTGCACACAACCCCAGGAGGCGCAGGAACCCCAGGCAATCACCGCCTTGGCATCCTTGGCGACACGTTTGAGTTTTTCAATGAAAGGTTTGCCTGACTGGATGCAGAACATGCCGTCTTCGTTGAGCGGCGGGTTGCCCTCCACGGCCAGGATGTACTGCCCTTTGTACTTGGTCATGATCTCTTCCAGGATGGCCTCAGCCTGGTGACCGGCGGCAGCCATCAGTGTGTCGTCGTAGTCCAGCGACAGCATCGACAGCACCACGTCCTTGGCCAGCGGGTGGGCCGAACGAATGAAACTCTCGGAACAGCAGGTGCATTCCAGCCCGTGCAACCACAACACTGGGGTGCGTGGCTTGGTTTCCATGGCGTGTGCCATTTGCGGCACAAACGACGGCGCCAGCCCAAGGGACGTTGCGGTCAGCGAGCAATATTTGAGCAAACTGCGCCGGGAAATGCCCTGGCGCCGCATGACTTCGTAGAAAGTCTCCATTGATTTTGTCTCCATCTTGTTTGGTAGGTGGATACCTCAAGATGCATGCCATTTTTGGGGTGGCAAGGGTAAGTACTAATGGGGCGCGTGTAAGTGATTGTTTTTATGGAGGTATTGAGGATGTGTCCAACAAGTGACTCAAACGGTCTGCAGGGACCACTGGTTAAAGCAATAGCTGAATTGGATGCCAACTGGAAAGAAAGCTTCCAGTTAGCAGGTGTCAGTGGCGGCGCACGAAAAACACCGCGCTCATGGCCAGCCCGGTGGCAATCACGCCCACGCGCACCCTTTGCGCGGGTAGCCAATTTGACCAGCGCGCGCCAAAAAAGCCGTCAACCGTGGCGGCCACCCTCATCAGAAGACCCTGACGCCAGGCAATGGCGTCGGCCAGCACAAATGCCGCCACCGACAGCCATGACAGCACCAGTGCGTTGAGGTTTTTTAAAGCGTTGGCGGTGTGAATACGTGACTCACCTGTGGCGCTGTAAAGCGCCGCCAGCAATGGCGTTGAGCACACCAGCGGCAAAGGCGGCGGCAAAGGCGGCGGCAAATAGCAGCGGGACGGTGGTCAAAAAGTCGGTTGGCATGACGGTGATTGTCACCCGACTGGTGGGAAACCCATGCTGACGCTGTTGAGGTCATTGCGCCTGCCGGGTTCAGCTGGGCAAACCCCTTGTGTTTAAATGTTATATGCTTAATAGGCCTCTAGACCATATAAATAAAGGGCAAGCAGCTATTGAATAAATAGCTACTAATGGCTGATTCGAAACCGTGTGCCACGAAAGTTGAAGACCGAGCTGCGCGGCCTGATGCCTTCCAGCGTGATTTCGGGCGCCAGCACACTGCCCTGGGGCAGCACCTGGTTGTTGACCAGCAAGAGCCGTTTTTTGGGGTCGTCCGAGTACACCGTACCGGTGATGGTGATTTTTGGTATTTGACGCTGCAGGGCTTCGGGCAACTCACTCAGCAAGGGCACGGGTGCTGCTTGAGTTGCTGCTTGAGTTGCTGCTTGAGTTGCCGCATGAGTTGCTGCTGCGGACGCCTGAACGGCTGGCGCTGCGGCTGTGCTGGCGGGGGCAGCGGCTTTTGCAATTGCTGGCGTTGCTGCGTTGGCGGTGTTCCTGGTTGAAATTTTTCTTGGGGGTGAAGTTGCTTCGCCCGCTGCTTTTTTAGGTGTCTTGGGGCTTGCTGCCTGCAGCTTCGGAGCCGGCGCTGGTGGTGCAGGCATCAGCTCTGGCGCTGCCAGCGGCATTGGTGTGGCCGGCGGCATTGGTGTGGCCAGCGGCATTGGTGTGGCCAGCGGCATTGGTGTGGCCAGCGGCATTGGTGTGGTCAGCGGCGTGACTGCAACTGACGCCGCCGTGCCAGGCGCTTCAGTTGTCGTGCGCCAGGCCCACAGCCCCATGGCCACCACACCCAACGCAGCGGCTGCAACGATGAGCAACCACGTTCGGTTTTGCAACGAAGCTGGTGTGGCGCTGTCAGCGCTTGGCATTTGGTGGGCGTGCAGGCCGGGCACGGCACCGCGGCTGCGCTCGGCATCTGCGCGTTTCAGGGCATCAAGAATGTAGGACATGACTTGGGTTATTTCGGCACAGAGGTGGGTGATGAGCTGGGCGGGCTAGGTGGGGTCATGCCAAGGGCGCGTTCCATCTGCATGAAGGTCAGCGGCCCCAGCACGCCATCGGGCACTAACCCTTGCGCTCGTTGAAAAGCTTGCACACGGGCTTTCAGGTCAAGGTTGGCCACGGGTGTGGTGGGCGCGGTTGGGTTGGCTGCGGCTGCGGCTGCGGCTGCTGCTGTAGATGTCGCGGCGTTTGGCGCGGGTGCAGCCTTGCCTTGGGCGGATTGCTGCGGTGTGGCTGGAGCCGCCGATGCTGTCACCGGTGACGCTGCCTTGAACCACATGGCAAAACCAACGCCTGCCAACGCCACCACCAGGGCCAGCCCGCCCAGAACGGCCGCCGTGCGTGGTGTCAACCAAGAAGACGCGCGCAGCTCATCTGCGCCAAACACCTCGGTCGCCGCCTTGTCGACCACCGCTGGATCCACGCGCTGATGTCCGGTGGCCCAAGCCCCCAGCAGCGCACGGCCGCACAGCAAATTGATGCGTCTTGGCACACCATGCGCCAGCTGGTGAATGCGCGCCAGCGCCTTCGGACCAAACGGCAGTGAGCCGTTGTGGCCCGCCACGCCCAGCCGGTGGGTGATGTACTGCGTGGTCTCTTCAGCGCTGAGCGCATCCAGGTGAAAGCGTGCAGTCACCCGCTGAGCCAATTGCTCCAGCTCAGGGCGTGTCAACAGGGTGCGCAGCTCAGGCTGGCCAATGAGCACAATTTGCAACAGCTTGCGCTCGTTGGTTTCCAGGTTGGTCAACAGGCGCAGCTGCTCCAGCACATCGGCTGCCAGGTTTTGCGCCTCATCAATGATCAGCACACAGCTTTGTCCCCCCGCGTGGCTTTGCAGCAGGAAGGCGTTAAGCGCATCAATGTAGGTCTTGGCAGTGGGCGTTTGACTATTGCCAAGTGCTGCGTTGATGTGGAATTCTTCGCAGATCGACTGCAGCAGCTCAAGCACCGAGAGCTTGGGGTTGAAGATGTAGGCGACATGGCAACCGGCGGGAATTTGCTCCAGAAAACAGCGACAGATGGTGGTCTTGCCCGTGCCAATGTCACCGGTGAGCAGCACAAAACCACCGCCAGAGCCACCCGCAGCATGGCCGTTGCCGGCCACGCCAAAAAGCAGGTGCGCCAAGGCCTCCCGGTGGCGCTCGCTCATGAAGAGAAAGCGCGGGTCTGGGGCGATGGAGAACGGGTCCTGGGTCAGATTGAAATTCTGGGTATACATAAGAAATATGCCTGTAGCCCTTATAAAGCAAGCTTAAGTAGCTATAAATTATGTAGTGATCAGGCTGTAGCTCAAGCCAAACAAGTTTAAGCCAGTGCGGGGGTGGAACCACTACTGTCCAGTCAAATGTCGAACAAAATCAATTGGTTAGAGATGGGTGCTGGTTCGTTTTGTAAGTCATCGGCCTGCAAGGCGCATGAAGCCTGGGTTTTCTCGAAAACCGAGACCAACAAAATCTGTAGTCAAGTGTAAAGCGAGGATTTCAAGTGAAGCTCCTTTTTGACAATCGTGATCAGCACGTAG
>Ga0210044_10005245_pt1 | contig 17627 bp, 15 predicted proteins | sample CryGey13umfilter_2_FD_183959 | JGI IMG/M metagenome (GOLD analysis project Ga0210044, IMG submission 183959) | Groundwater microbial communities from aquifer in Utah, USA - Crystal Geyser 4/9/14 3 um filter (SPAdes) (version 2) | ecosystem: Environmental > Aquatic > Deep subsurface >... | reverse complement strand
CAATATTGCCGGGTTTTTAATTCAATATATTATAACAAAATTAAAATTGGAACTTTTTGTCTTTTCTTTTTGCGTATTCTAAAACTAAAGCACTCGCAACAAATATTGAGGAATATGTACCAATAATTATTCCGAAGAATAATGTAAAAGCAAAAGCTCTTAGCACCTCACCACCAAACAGTAGTAATACTAATGTAGTTAATAATGTAGTACCACCTGTAAGTAATGTACGGCTCATTGTTCTGTTCACACTCATATTTAGAACATCATTAAGTGGTATTGTCTTATGAATTTTTAAATTTTCTCTTACTCTGTCAAATACAATTACAGTATCGTTAACCGAATAACCAACAAGAGTTAAAAATGCTGCAACTACTGTTAAATCAATTTCAAGGTTTAATCCAGGTATTACACCGTATAATGTTGCATATAAACCTAGAGTAATTAAAACATCGTGGAAAAGTGCAACAACTGCACCGAGTGCAAATATAAATTTGAAACGGAAAGCCAAATAAACTAATATTGCAATTAGAGAGAATAATATAGCTATCAAAGCATCTTGTTTTAGTTCATTACCAATTTTAGGTCCAACATGATCTTCTTTAACAATTTTGAAATTATTATCAGTTATTTTATTTTTTAAATTTTCTTTTATCCACTCTGATATTCCAACATTTACTACCATCTGTTTGTTGTCAAGTGATTCTGATACTTTACCTGCTTGAAAACCTGCGTTAAATAATTCTGAAATAAGTGTTGTTGTTGTATCGTGATTTGGAAACTCATATGTAACTGAGGAAACTGTAGAATCTACAATTCTTCTAGACAATCCGGGGTATAAAAGTTCAATTGCTTTTTCAATATTTGCAACAACAATTGGGAATAATTCTTTGGGTAAATTCTGCAGATCAGTTCTTAAAAGAACACCTGTTTCACCTCCAAAAGTTTTTACTTCCAGATTTCCTAACGAAGTATTTTCAACAAGAGATCTTATATTGCTGATTTCAATTGGTTTTTCATATTGTAAAACAATTTCAGTTCCACCTTTGAAATCTATTCCAAAAACAAACCCTCTAAATATTACATTAATTACACCGATAAGAAATAATACTGCTGAAAGAGAATAAAATATCTTTCTTCTACCTAGCCAATCAATTTTTATATTATTAAATAACTGCATTTATCTATTTGCTCCTATAAACTTTTTTATCCGAGATTAATTTTCACTCCTTTAGAAACCAAAATATTAAATATTGATTTTGCAATAACCAAAGCGCTAAATAAACTTGCGACAATACCAATCATCAATGTTAAAGCAAAACCTTGTACCGGACCAGAACCGAATTGGTAAAGAATAATTCCGGTTAAAAATGTTGTAATGTTTGAATCAATGATAGCTGAATTAGCTTTTGCAAATCCGCTGTCGACTGAAGCCTTTACAGTTTTTCCTGTTGAAATTTCTTCTCTTATTCTTTCATAAATAAGAACATTTGCATCTACTGCCATACCAATTGTTAAAATTATACCTGCAATACCAGGCAAAGTTAAAGTAGCACCAAAACCTGCTAAAACACCAAGTATAAACAATACAGTAAAGATTAAAGAAGCAGCAGCAATCTCACCGGCTCTTCTGTAATAGAATACCATAAATATGGCAACCAGTAAAAATCCTATTATTGCAGCTTTTAAGCCGGCTCTTATTGAATCTTCTCCAAGTGATGGTCCAACTGTTCTTTCTTCAATAATAGAAACTGGAGCTGGGAGAGCACCTGCTTTTAGAACAATCTCCAATAATTTTGCTTCTTCTAAATTTGCCATACCGGTAATTTGAGAATTACCACTTGGTATTTTGTTAATTACATTTGGGGCAGAATAAACAGCACCATCTAATATTATAGCAATTCTCTTTCCAATGTTTGCGCCTGTAATTCTTGCCCAATCAGAGGCACCTTCACTGTTCATTTGCATATTTACGATTGCACCAGATGTACTAGGATCAATTGTTGCCTGTGCATCAGTAATAACACCACCAGTTAATTCCGGTGCTTTATTAACTAGATAAAGTACATAAATTGATTTTCCATCCTGAACTCCAAATGGTTTAGCTGAAAAATGAAATTCAACATTATTAGGAATTACCGCTGTAACTTCGGGGCGGCTTAACATAAATTGTAATTTATCTTTTTGATCTTCACTTACATAAGCATCTGCTGTTTGTGAATTTGGGTTGATTAGTGCAACAGAAAAAAATGGATGTTGTTTTGCGAATTCTTCAGGTGAAAGCTCTTGATTTAGTAAACTATCATTAACTGTAATTGAAGTATCTTTTTTTGTTTTATCAACTGTTGAATCTGTTTTTCCTGCTAAGACTTCATCAATTCTCTGCATAATATTTATTGTACTCTGTGCATCTTTAACCAAATTAAATTGAAGTAGTGCTGTACCTTGCAACAATTGTTTTGCTTCTTCTTCTCTTGCAATGCCAGGTAGCTCCACAATAACTCTTCTACTACCTTGTCTTTGTATTGTTGGTTCTGATACACCGTACTGATCTATACGATTTCTAATAATTTCCATAGCTCTTGCAACAGCATCTTCCGAACTAGTATTTAGATCATCAATAATTTTACTGTCTTCATCTCTTACTGTACCGTAATAGCGGCTTAATCTAATTCCTCTTGTTTGCATCATTCCAGCAAAAATTTCAACAACTGATTCATTTGAAAGAGCAGATTCTTTTTCAGCATCAACTATTACTTTGTGGAAAGTATCATCTGGATTTTTAGCAAGTTTTTCCAATAATTTACCAGTATTAACTTCTAATACTACACGCATACCGCCTTGTAGATCAAGACCAAGCTTAATGCTTTTGGATTTTATAATTTCATAGCTTGGATTAGAAGCTTTAATGCTGTCTTCTACAAATTTATCTATTTTATCAAGCTCTATTTTTGAAACACTAGGTTGTGTTTCTTTTAATTCTAATTGTCTATCGCTAATTATTTTTGCAATTTCTTTATTGTTAGTATAATTTTTGTAAGTAGGGAAAAGTAGGTAAATGCTTAGCCCAATAGCTCCTAAAATTAGAATAATCTTAAATCTGAATTCTTTCATATATTTAATTTGAATTGTAAAATTATAAAATAAATTATCTTGTAAAATTACTCCTTAACAGTTTGAAAGTCAATCAATCAAGAGGTCTAAAATGCAAGTTTTAGATTAAAAGAGGTATTTTTTTAGCTTTAGATAAGTTCCAATATTTCTTTTACCAGACTTTCGAATTTCACTTTAACCATATTTGCTGTTTCGGTCACTTCTTTGTGTGAAATTTTATTTTTTGATATACCAGCTGCCATATTTGTTATTAATGATACAGATGCAGTTTCCATTCCAAGTTGTGCTGCAAAGACAGCTTCATGAACTGTGGACATTCCAACTGCATCTCCACCCAAAAGTCCTGTCATTTTAATTTCAGCAGGTGTTTCGTAAGTCGGACCTTTATTATACCAATACACACCTTCTTTCAAAGATAAGTTTTTATTCTTTGCTGCTGTTCTAATAATATCATTAAATGATTTAGTTGGAAAATCAAAATAATTTAACTTTGAGTTAATATTAGTTATTCCAATAAGATCAGTTAATTCTTTTTTAATATTAATTCCGTTAAAAGAAGTAATCAGCATTAGATCACCTGATGAAAAATCTAAATTAACTCCCCCGGCAGCATTTGTTAAAAATATTTTTTTTGTACCCAATTTATTTGTTATAAAAACGGGAAGTATACATTGACTTAAATTGTACCCTTCATAAAAATGAATTCTGCCTTGAAAGACTAAAACATTTTTATTGCCATATTTACAAAAGTGGAGTTTTCCTTCGTGTCCAGGAATTGTGGATGGCGGGTAACCAGGCAGGGAAGTAGTAGAAATAGTTTTTAGTTTATCTAACCTGTCAGCAAAATCACCTAATCCACTTCCAAGAACAAGTGAAATATCCGGTTTGAATGGCGCTTCTTTCTCCAAGATTTTTGACAGTTCTTTGTATTTAAAATCTAAATCAACCAATAAAATTATAAATTTTTAATTTTGAATTATGAATTAAGTTTTGATTGAGATGTTTTTACAATTGCTGTAATTATACTAATTATCTCATTAATTTCTTCTAAATATTTTTTGAAATCAAATTTTACAAATTGACTATCATCAAGTAGCCTTAACCAATATTTTGCTTCTCTAGATTCTTTTGATGCAATTGACATTTTAGATATAAAATCTTTTTTAGATTGAGCAGCAATAGCTTCTTCGATATTTGCGCCTATACTTGTACTACATCTTAATAGTTGTTTAGATATAATAAATTCTTTTTGTTCAGTTAAATTTTTATATAAAGCAATAATAGAAAGAGCAAAATTACAACTTTTATCTTGAATTAAATTACTTTTCTTACTCATTTATATATTCTTAATTAAATTTTAAGAAATTCAAAATTTCAAATTTAGAAAAGAAGTCCGGCAAGAGTTGCGGTCATAAGTGTAGCCAGAGTTCCACCAGTAACAGCTTTAATGCCTAATGCTGCAATATCAGATTTTCTGGATGGCGCCAGAGGACCCAAACCTCCAATTTGTATTGCTATTGAACTGAAATTTGCAAAACCACAAAGAGCATAAGTTGCCATTAAAATTGCTTTTTCACTTACCATAACTTTTGTAGTTATCATTTTGCCTAATTCTAAATATGCTACAAATTCATTTAAAACTATTTTAGTTCCTAAAAGGCTTCCAAAATTAAGTGAGTCTTGCCAGGGTACACCAATTCCGTAAGCAAGGAATTGAAGAACGAGACCAATTACAAGTTGAAAATTAAGTGGTTGTCCGTAAGTAGAAATTAAAGCAGCATTTAATCCGGTAATATTACCTAATCCTTCTAAAATATAATTTACAAGAGCAATCAAAGCTATAAAAGCAATAAGCATAGCACCAACATTCAATGCTAATGATAAACCATCACTGGCACCATTTGCTGCAGATTCAACAACATTTGATGCATTTTTTTCAACAGAAATTTTAACAGTACCTTTTGTTTCAGGGTCACTTGTTTCAGGATAAATTATTTTAGAGATTAATAAAGCTGCCGGTGCTGCCATTACACTTGCACCAAGTAACTGGGTAGCAAATAACTGTTGAGCTTGAGCAATTGGTAGTCCTAAAGAAGCTGCATATGATGATCCTAAAATTTGTATATAAGCAGCCATCACTCCACCGGCAATAGTTGCCATTCCTCCAACCATAATAGTCAGTAATTCACTGTGTGTCATTCCTTTAATAAATGGTTTTATCATTAATGGTGCTTCAGTTTGTCCGACAAAAATATTTGCCGTACATGAAAGTGATTCAGCACCACTAGTACCCATAATTTTAGCCATTACCCAAGCCATGCCTTGAACTACTCTTTGCATAATTCCAAGATAATAAAGAATTGACATTAAGCTGGCGAAGAAAATTATTGTTGGTAAAACTTGAAAAGCAAAAAAAGTACCCAGACTTCCAGGGGAACCTGAGCCTAAAGCAAGATCACCAAAAACAAATTTAGCACCTTCAGTAGTAAAATTTAATACTACGACAAAAAACCCGCTAATCCAATAAAAGAAATCTTTTACCCATCCCAAGGGAGCAAAGAACTGCCTTAAATTATCACCTTTCAGAATAAAGATCGCAAATACTAATTGTAGTCCAATTCCGCTAAGAACAAGTCTCCAATTTATTTTTTTCTTATTATTTGAAAGGAGGAAGGCAATGCCTATAATAATTCCAACACCAATAATTCCTCTAATGATATCCATGTTACTCCTTTATTTTTCTTCGGGAAGATAATGACATTTTCTGCACCTGGCTTCATATATATCAGATGCACCAACAATTACTCTTTCTGATGATTCAGTTTTTCTTTGAGTTTTATCGGCAGGGTTACCACATTCAACACAAATTGCTAATGTTTTTGTAATATATTCAGCAATTGATAAAAGTTGAGGCATTGGTTCAAATGGAACCCCTCTGTAATCTTGATCAAGTCCGGCAACAATAACTCTTTTACCATCATTAGCTAATTGATTACAAATGTCAATAATATCATTTGTGAAAAATTGGGCTTCATCTATGCCAATTACTTGTGCATCACTTGAATACTCAAGTAATTCATTTATATCTTCAATAAGAATTGAAGGAAGAGTTTGTTCACTATGTGAAACTATATTTTCTTCAGAATAACGATTATCAATTTTTGGTTTGAAGATTTTAACATTTTGTTTTGCAATTTTAGCTCTTCTTAATCTCCTTATAAGTTCTTCGGTTTTTCCACTGAACATACATCCGGCAATAACTTCAATCCATCCGGTTTCATTTGGCACTGAATGTTGTATGAATTCCATCATATAAATATTGATCTCCGAAATTTATCTTAAGTTATCATCACTGAAAGCGTGTGGCAGCAACTCAGATGTTTTAAATATTTTTATTTCTTGTTCTTTGTTAACCAGTATTATGTCAATTTCTCCGCAGAGATCGCTGATTACCTGTCTGCAAGCACCGCAAGGTGAACAAAAACCATCAGTATCACCTGCAATGGCAATTGCTTTAAATTTTCTTTCACCTTCTGAAAAGGCTTTGAATATTGCTGTTCTCTCAGCACATATAGTTAAACCGTAGGAACTGGTTTCAATATTTCCACCAGTATAAATCTTATTATCTTCGGTTAATAAAGCAGAGCCAACAAAAAATTTTGAATAAGTAGGAACAGCTGTTTTTTTTGCATCAATGGCTTTTGCAGCTAAATCTTTATAATCCATATAACCCTAAATAATTATTTAGTCAAAATAGAAGATTTGTCAGATAAATCAAATTATAATCCCAGATTTTCCATTGGAAAATCTGCCCTCTGGGCCGACAATTTGTAAGTAAATAAAGATCATATACTTAGTTACTGATGTTACGCAAAATCTGTTTTTGACTTGCCACGCCCTTTAGGGCGTGGATTAAAAAGACCTCAAAATTCTGGACTTTAGTCAAAAACAAAACAAAACAATTTGGGCTAAAGCCCGGTTTTCGTAGTGTTTTCTTGCCACGACTTAAAAGTTGTGGCAATTCACAAATCATATTGCGTAATGTAAGTTAGTTATATAAAAATCCCGGAATTTGTTATTTGAGTAATATGTTTTTCTTACAAATTGTACGGGGTTAACCCCGCTATATAAAATGTTTTATAAAAACATTTTATATAGCGTCCTTCGGCAAAAAATTCATTTCCAATGAATTTTTTGGGATAATTTTACTTTTAATTCTTCCAAGTAATTCTAAATATTTTTGAATTAATAAAATTTAGTATTAATAAAATCTCATAAATTAATTGAAGATAAAATATCTCAATAAAATTTAAATTATAATTTAGTAGCTTTTGCATTGAATTAGTTATCCAAAGATCAGCAAATATTTTAAGTATAAAAAATATTCCAAAATTAATATCAGTAAACATTAACAAGGGTGAGAACAAATAAAGTAAGTTAGTTAAATGCCAGAATCCCAAAAATATTTTATGTTTTGGTAAATAGTATGCAGATGTTGAAGTATGTCTGGCTTTTTGTTTTAAGTATTCCTTAAAATTTGAAACAGAATTAGTAAAAACTAAACTGTTTGATTCAATAAAGCATCCTATTTTAGCTTTTGACTTAACTGCTTGTCTTATAAATAGGTCGTCATCACCGCTAAGTGTTTCTGTAGTTTTTTCATAACCCCCTATTTCCTCGTAAATATTTTTTGTAAACCCAAAACTTCTTGCTATAGCAGAATATGCATTTCCAAAAGTTGCTGCAGAAAAGGTTAAAATTGCAGACCTTAAATTTTCAAAGCATGATATTTTATTTATTAATGAATTATTTTTAATATTAGGAGAAGCGCCAAAAACGACATCATAACTCTGACTAAATTTAGTAGCAAAAGAAATAAGCCAGTTTTTTTGTGGAAGGCAATCACCATCTGTAATAATTATGTAGGGGTTAAAAGATTTTTCTATTCCGAAAGCCAGAGCACCTTTTTTACCGGGATATTTTTTCTCATTTACTTTAAATAGTTTAATATTTTCTTCTTCTTTTATTGATTCACTAATCAATTGGTAGGAATTGTCAGTTGAATTATCGTCAACGAATATCACTTCAAAAAAATCTTTTTGATAAAACAATTTTCTAAGGGAAATTATTAAAGGCGGGATGTTTTTCTCTTCATTTTTTATTGCAATTACAATTGAGAATTTTAATAGATCTGCTGAAACAGGATTATCATTTGAAATAATTTTTATTGCTTGAAGAAATTTGGAATTAATAAATAAAAACCCAATAGATAGCACAATAAATATTATTAAGAAAATATTCATAACAATAAATTAATATTCTTCTTCAAGTAACCAATTTTCTGCTAGTTTTGCTTCAATGTCTGATATAAATCTAGATGGCTTTGAAAGTGTAATCCCTCTTTCTCTGTCATACATATTCATAGGATAGGTCACAAAAAGATTTTGTTTTGCTCTTGTAGAAGCAACATACATAAGTCTTCTTTCTTCTTCCAATGTTTCAATATTTTCTGCAGACCTTGAAGAAGGGAAGTAGCCGTCAACAGTGTGAATTATAAAAACAGAATGCCACTCTAATCCTTTTGCGGAATGTATTGTGGACAATGTTAAGACCTCTTCTTCTTTATCTTCACCTTCAATATCAACAACGCTTTCTATGATCGGTTCAATTGCCATATCTGCCAATAAAGTATCTAATGATTTATAATTCTCTACTATATTTTGAAAAATTTCAAGATCTTTTTTCCTTTTATTGAAATCATCATATTTTGATTTAAATAAGCTGTCATAATAATTTAATGCCAATTCTGTTTTTTCAGATGGAGTTGATTTATTAGTATGCAGTTTGTATAAAATTCTGAAGAGATCAATTATTTTCTTATTTTTAAATGAACTTTGTTTGTCGGGGTTTTCCCCTATTGTTAATCGACCAAATGACAATTCATCTAAAACCAATTGTGCTGTTTTTGGTCCTATACCTTCGTGTAATAGCAAAACCCTATACCAACTTACAATGTCTTTTGGGTTTGATGTAATTCTTAGAAATGCAAGAATATCTTTTATGTGTGCTGTTTCAATAAATTTCATTCCACCAAATTTTTGGTAAGGAATGTTTGCCTTATTTAATTCTATTTCAAGATCGAATGAGAAAAAAGATGAGCGAAATAAAACTGCAATATCATTAAGCGGGACACCTTCTTCTCTTAGTTCTAATATTTTTTCTACAATAAATTGTGATTCCAAATTACCGTTAGCTGCTGCAACAATATTGGGCAGATCACCTCCGGATTTTTTTGTAAAAAGATGTTTGTCATATTTCTGAAAAGATGTATCAATTATTCTATTTGTAAAATCTAATATTGGTTGAATACTTCTGTAATTTTCTTCTAAAGTAATGATTTTTACATTATCATACATTTTAGGGAAATCAATAATATTCCTGAAATTAGCTCCTCTAAAAGAATAAATAGATTGAGAATCATCACCAACCACCATAATGTTCTTAGATAATTGGGTTAATCCTTTTACAATTTCTGCTTGAAGTTTATTAGTATCCTGATACTCGTCAACCATAACAAATTTTATTTCAGATAATAAATTTTGCGTAGCAGGTCCAGATTCTTTTAAAAAATTATTCAAATATATTAAAAGGTCATCATAGTCTAAAAGATCATTTTTTCTTTTGTACGAAACAAAAATTTTATTTATCTCTAATATTTCAGGAAGTAAATTTCTAAAGTGTGGAAATTCTTCTTCAATTATTTCTGCAATTGGTTTATCTTTATTTACACTTAAGCTAAATATTTTATTTAGTGTGGATTTTTTGGGGAATCTTTTTTTGTCACTTACTAATCCAGATTGAGATCTGATTAAATTTATAACATCTTCGGTATCACCTTGATCTAATATTGTGAAGTTGGAAGATAATCCTAAAGACTTTGCATATTTTCTTATTGTTAAATTGGCAAAAGAATGAAATGTTCCGCCGTTGATCTTTGAACACCTGTTGTCAAGAAGTATCGAAGCCCGGTTCATCATTTCATTTGCTGCTTTACGAGTAAATGTTAAAAGTAGAATAGATTTTGGATCAAATCCCATCTCTACAAGTCTTGAAACTCTGTAAACAAGTGTTCTTGTTTTACCTGTTCCTGCCCCGGCAATAATTAAATAAGCTCCCTCAACTGCTGAAGCAGCTTTATATTGGGATTCATTTAACTCTTTTTTGTAATTAATTAGAAAACGGGCTTCATCAAATGTTTGATGTATTAAGCCCGTTTTATTTAATCTTTTAAGTGTATATTTTTTTTGTGTCATCCACGCAAAGCTTTTGGTTTCCCTAAAATTTCTGAAACTACTATATAATTTTTTAAAGTTTGCCTATTACTTAATTCACCTCTTATAAGCATTAGTAATTCATTAGGTTTGCGTGTTTTGTAATTTTCTTTTTGATCGTCTAGATCATCTAATAATTTATTTACTACTGTTTGCTCAGGTAATCTTACTTGATCATAATGGGAGAAAACATGTTCACTTAAAGTTTCCCTATGTTCTGTCGTCGTTACTTCGTGTTCTGTAGGAATAGGTGAATTATATGAAATTTCTTTGTAATGATTCTGAGTTGAATCAGATTTCCATAAATCTTCAAAACCAGTATTCTGTTCACTGGTTTTTGTAATTGGAGGATTAAAAAGATTTTGAATTTCTTCTAGTATATCCTTGCCTGATTGTTCTCTTTTACTCTCAGCTCTTACAGTTGTTTGAGGTTTTTGTCCTGTATTTTCTGAACGATTAACTTTTTCCTCATTTTTATTTTTCTTCTTTCTAAAAGAGCTAACCAAGCTTGCAATAATGAACAGATAAATTATTATTTCAAAAAAATTATCCATTAATCTTTTGGATCTTTTTTCTTCTGTTCAGGTTTAGCAATGGAATCACGCATATCTGTATCTGACTGTATGTTCTTAAGATGATAGTAATCCATAACTCCCAAATTTCCTTTTCTAAAAGCGTCAGACATAGCTTTTGGTATTTCAGCTTCAGCTTCAACAACCCTAGCTCTTTGTCTTGCAACTTCTGCTGTCATTTCTTGTTCAAGGGCAACAGCTGCTGCTCTTCTTTCTTCTGCTTTAGCACGAGCTATTTTCAAATCCGCTTCTGCTTGGTCACCTTGAAGTTTAGCTCCAATATTTTCACCTATGTCTACATCTGCTATATCAATTGAAAGAATTTCAAAAGCGGTTCCTGAATCTAATCCCTTTGCCAAAACACTTTTTGAAATTAAATCCGGATTTTCTAAAACAGCTTTATGACTCAAACTAGAACCAATAGTAGAAACAATTCCTTCACCAACTCTAGCTAAAATAGTTGCTTCTCCGGCACCACCAACTAATCTTTCAATATTGGCTCTTACAGTTATTCTTGCAATTGCTTTTAATTGAATACCGTCTTTTGCAATTGCCGATACCAAAGGTGTTTCTATAACTTTTGGGATAACAGACATTTTTACAGCTTCTAATACATCTCTCCCGGCAAGGTCAATAGCTGTTGCTCTTTCAAAAGGTAAATCAATATTTGCTTTATCTGCAGAGATAAGTGCATTTATTACTTTTATAACATTACCCCCTGCAAGATAATGGGCTTCAAGTTTTCCAACCTCAACTTTTATTCCTGCTTTTGTTGCAGTAATCATGCTTCTTACAATTACTACAGGAGGTACTTTACGCAAACGCATACCTACCAAATCTTGAAATATTTTTAACTTTACTCCAGAAAAATAAGCTGTGATAAATAAGCCTATCGGAACAAAGTATAAAAAGACAAACAAGAATAGTATAATTGCAATGATTAAAACTATTGATAATCCAGCTATTGCTTCCATTGTAGTCCCAATTTTTTAGTTAATATAAAATTTTAATAGTCAAAACTTTGAGAGTTCTAATTTAATAAGGATACGAATTAAATGATAGTAATTTATTGTGAATTATAAATTATATTGTATGTATTTAAGACAAAATGAATAGATTTACATATCATTTTGGGGTAAATTCATACTTAGATAATAATTTTGTTAGCTTTTTGAATTTAAAAAAAAAGATTTCAAACAAAATTAATTATTTGGTGCATATATTGATTATTGTATATATTATAGTTAACTAAATTACTTAAAGTAATTTATGTAATATTTTAGCTTGTTTAGAGAATGTAGTATAATTATATTTAGTGCAACAATTAGCCATTAACTATTGTTAACATTATAACTACTAAAAAAAATAGGGAAAATTAATGGAAGGGAATTTTTCAGAAAGACTTCAAGATGTTATTAGATTAAGCAGAGAAGAAGCTCTTCGTTTGGGTCATGATTATATAGGAACTGAACATTTACTTTTGGGAATAATCCGTGAAGGACAAGGAGTAGCTGTACAGATTCTAAGAAATTTAGAATGTGATTTGATGAAGCTTAAAAAAGCTATTGAAGAGACTGTAAGAACTTCCGGTGGTACACTAACAATTGGAAATATTCCCTTAACAAAACAAGCTGAAAAAGTCTTAAAGATTACTCAAATTGAATCAAAAATTTATAAAGCTGATGTAATTGGTACAGAACATTTATTGCTTTCATTATTAAGAGACGAAGATAATATTGCTACACAAATATTACATCAATTTAATGTAACATATGATGCTACTCGTTCCGACCTAAATTCATTACTTAGCGATAAAGATGTTACATATCAATCAAGTTCAAAATCAAAAACCGATAAAAAAACTGAAAGGACCAAAACTCCAGTTTTAGATAATTTTGGAAGAGATCTGACCAAAATGGCTATTGAAGAAAAACTTGATCCTGTTGTTGGAAGAGAAATGGAAATTGAAAGAGTTGCTCAGATTTTAAGCAGAAGAAAAAAGAATAACCCTGTTTTAATTGGTGAACCTGGAGTTGGTAAAACAGCAATTGCAGAGGGTCTTGCTTTAAGAATTATTCAAAAGAAAGTTCCTAGAATTTTACAAAACAAAAGAGTTGTTACTTTAGATCTTACTGGACTTGTTGCCGGCACAAAATACCGTGGACAGTTTGAAGAAAGAATGAAAGCTCTTATGAACGAATTGGAAAAAGCTGAAGATATAATTCTTTTTATTGATGAATTACATACTATTGTTGGTGCCGGAGGGGCTTCTGGTTCTTTAGATGCTTCAAATATGTTTAAACCGGCTCTTTCCAGAGGCGATATACAATGTATTGGAGCTACCACTTTAGACGAATACAGAAAACACATTGAAACTGACGGTGCTTTAGACAGAAGATTCCAAAAAATTATGGTTGAACCACCAAATTATGATGAGACTTTACAAATTTTAGAAAATATAAAATTTAAATATGAAGAACATCATCATGTTAAATATGCTCACGATGCAATTGTAGCTGCTGTAAAACTGAGCACAAGATATATATCTGACAGACATCTTCCTGACAAAGCAATTGATGTAATTGATGAAGCAGGATCTAGAGTGCACATGGGTAATTTTGAAGTGCCCAAAGAAGTTTTAGACCTTGAAAATGATATTGAAGATGTAAGAAAAGAAAAAGCATCTGTAGTTAAAAGACAGGATTATGAAGAAGCTGCAAGACTGAGAGATAAAGAAAGAAATTTACAATCAGACCTTGAACTTGTTAAAAATGAATGGGAAGCTAAAACTAAAGATGTTGTTCACGATGTAAGCGAAGATGATATTGCAACTGTAGTTGCAATGATGACAGGAATTCCTGTTAACAGAGTTGCACAAACAGAATCTGAAAAATTATTGAAGATGGACATTGCTTTACAAAAAGAAATTATTGGACAAGATGAAGCAATAATGAAACTAACTAAAGCAATAAGAAGAACAAGAGCCGGATTAAAAAACCCACATAGACCAATAGGAAGTTTTATCTTTTTAGGACCTACAGGTGTTGGTAAAACAGAATTAAGTAAAGCACTTGCAAGATATTTATTTGATTCAGAAAATGCTCTTATCAGAATTGATATGAGTGAGTATATGGAGAAATTCTCTTTATCTCGTTTAGTTGGCGCACCTCCCGGATATGTAGGTTATGAAGAAGGTGGACAACTTACTGAGAAAGTTAGAAGACGACCATATTCTGTAGTTTTATTTGATGAAATTGAAAAAGCTCATCCTGATATTTTCAGTATTTTACTTCAAGTATTAGATGATGGAATGTTGACAGACAGTCTAGGAAGAAAAGTTGATTTTAAGAACACAATAATTATTATGACATCCAATATTGGTGCTCGCGATATTAAATCTATTGGGTCATTCGGATTTGGTGAAGAAAAATCTGGTGATAAACACGAAAGTATGAAAAACACTCTTGAAGATGCTATGAAAAAATTGTTTAATCCGGAGTTTTTGAATCGTGTGGACGAAACTATCGTATTTAGATCATTAGACAAGAAGGATATTCTTAAAATTATTGATATTGAACTAAGAGATTTAATGGAAAACATTGCTGAACATAAAATGGAAATAAAACTTGATAAATCTGCAAGAAACTTTTTGGTTGAAAAAGGTTACGATGAAAAATTTGGAGCCAGACCATTAAGAAGAGCAATTCAAAAATATTTAGAAGATCCATTGGCAGAAGAAATTTTAAGAGGTTCTTTTGAAGAAGGAACAAAAATTATAGCTAAGTTTGTAAAAAATACTGATGAATTAATCTTTGTAAATGAAAATCGAGGCATTGATCTTTCTGATGAAGAGCCTGAAAAAACAGATAAGAAAGATATTTAATCCAAATTTTTAAATTCAAAAATAATTTTTTTAAGCGTATTATTGTAATACGCTTTTTTTATCCCAGATTTTCCATTGGAAGATCTGCCCTCTGGGCCGACAATTTGTAAGTAAATAAAGATCATATACTTAGTTATATAAAAATCTCGGAATTCGTTATTTGAGTAATATGTTTTTCTTACAAATTGCCAGGGGTTAACCCCGCTATATAAAATGTTTTATAAAAACATTTTATATAGCGGCCTTCGGCAAAAAATTCATTTCCAATGAATTTTTTGGGTTTATTTATTTTTTTCGATTAAAGGAGATGTTATGTCTGTACTAAGCGAGCAAGAAATAAAATCTAATCTTTCAAGTATGACAGACTGGATGTATGTAAACAAAAGCATTACTAAAGAATTTGTTTTAAAAGATTTTAATGAAGTACTTTATTTTGTAAATAAAATTGGTAGATCAGCAGAAGCAATGAATCATCACCCCAATCTATTTATGCATTCTTGGAATAAATTAAAGATTACTATATCTACACACGATAAAGGTGGAATTACAGAGAAAGATTTTGAACTTGCTAAAAAGATTGAGGAACTTAAATAAATGAACGACAGATTGAATGGATTATTAAAATTATTTAAAAAAGATCCTAATGATTCATTTTTAATTTATGGGATAGCCCTTGAGTATAAGTCGAGAAAAAAATATGCAGAAGCTGAGGATTATTTTAAAATTCTTTTAGGTAAAGATTCAAATTATGTTCCGGCTTATATGCAATATGCATTATTAAAAGAAGAAATGAATGACATTTCAAAAGCAAAAGATATATATTCCGAAGGTATTAATATTGCAAGAATTAATGGAGATACTCATGCAGCTAAAGAAATGGAGGAATTTTTAGATGAACTTAACTGAAAATGATGTGCTTGAACTTTTTAATAAAACAAAAGCATTGTTGAGCGGACATTTTCTATTAACTTCAGGCAGACACAGTAATAAATATTTTCAATGCGCAAAAGTTTTGCAGTATCCAAATTACAACGAAGCTATTTGTAAAAATATATCTGATTTTTTTAAAGATTATGAAATAGATACTGTTATTTGTCCAGCCATTGGTGGTATTGTAGTTGGGCAGGAGGTTGCAAGGCAGTTAGGCAAAAAATTTATTTTTGCAGAAAGAGAAAATAACACTATGTCTTTAAGAAGGGGATTTGATTTAAAAGAGGGTGAAAAAGTTTTGATCTGCGAAGATGTAGTTACAACCGGTGGTTCTGTATTTGAAGTTATAGAATTAGCAAAACAAAAAAAAGCAAATATAGTTGGTGTAGGTTTCATTGTTGACAGAAGTTTCGGTAAAGTAAAATTTGGATATCCGCAACACAGTACAGTAAAAATGGAAGTAATTTCATATTTAAAAGAATATTGTCCTTTGTGCAAGGAAGGATTAGAATTAGTAAAACCAGGTTCAAGAAAAAATTTAAAATAAGAGAAAGCAAAATGGAATTATAATTTATGGAGCAGAAAAAATTACAGAAAATGGTTGAGATAATTGCATCTAAAGAATTCAATTCAGAAAAAAAAATGCTGACCAAAGTTCTAGATAGAATAGTAGATAATGAAAATGTAAACATTACCGGTGGAAGAATTTGGAAATTAGATAAAAACTCAGAAGAATATAAATTACTCTATCAGATAGGTAATGTAGATGAAATAAAAAATAATTTTAAATTAAAAGTTTCAGAATATCCAATCTTCGATTTGATAAGTGAGAATAGAACTATATTGGGCGATGAGACAAATGAAATATTAAGAGCGAAAGGAATAGTTAAATATTCAGCATCCGGCATTGGCAATAAAATAAAGTTAAACGATAAAAAATATTACGAATATATTCTTGCAATAAATAATGAGAATTTAAATGAACAAATAATGTTTAATCTAAGCATTATTGCAACTACACTTACATCAAAACTGAAACAACTCCATACATCAAAAAAAGCTGATTTTTTTAGAGCCGGAATTGATAAAGCAAGAGAAATTCAAAGAAGTATACTTCCCGAACATGAATACAATTTTCACGATTATGACCTTTTTGGTTTGACAAAACCTGCAGAGATAGTTGGTGGAGATTTCTTTGATTATTTGGAAGTTGGTGATGATAATGATAGACTGGGAGTTGCTCTTGGAGATGCAGCAAGCAAAGGCATTGGTGCTGCAGCTGAAGCAATGTATATATCCGGTGCATTAAGAATGGCGAGCAATTTTGAAATTAAAATTGCCCCTTTAATGAGAAGAATGAATAAACAAATCAATAAAATTTTTGACGATGATAAATTTGCAACTTTCTTTTATGGAGAATTATCTACGGATAATTGTGGTCTTTTCCTTTATTCAAGTGCAGGTCATAATCCACCATTTTTCTTAAAGAAAAATTCAAATGAAATTATTAAACTTATGCCTACTGGTCCTGTTTTTGGCCCTGTACCTAATGCAAAATATAAAGTGGATAATATTAATTTTACGGAAGGAGATATTCTTGTATTATATTCTGATGGAATTACTGACTCTTCAAACAAGGAATCTGAAAATTATGAAGAAGAAAGGCTTATGAATATTATAATTAAAAATAGAGATAAGAAAGTAAAAGATATTGCTTTATCAATATTACAAGATGTAATTAAATTTTCATCCGGTGGTCAATATTCAGATGATAAATCGCTTGTTGTTATAAAAAGG
>Ga0210044_10005242_pt1 | contig 17630 bp, 6 predicted proteins | sample CryGey13umfilter_2_FD_183959 | JGI IMG/M metagenome (GOLD analysis project Ga0210044, IMG submission 183959) | Groundwater microbial communities from aquifer in Utah, USA - Crystal Geyser 4/9/14 3 um filter (SPAdes) (version 2) | ecosystem: Environmental > Aquatic > Deep subsurface > Groundwater... | reverse complement strand
TCCTGGATCTCGGCAGCCTCGGTCAGCAGCGCCACGCGCCGCCAGCGATCGCCGGTCTGTTCGGCGTCCGCCTGCAGCACGCCCACGAGCTCCCGCCACTGGCTGCCCAGGGCATACAGCCGATGCAGCGACCTGAGCGCGGGCAGGTTGGAGGGGTCCATCGAGACCAGACGTTCGTAGGCGCTGAGCGCCGCGGCGGGGTCCTTGATCCTGCGCTCCCAGATGTCCGAGATGCGGCGCAACAGCAGGATCCGCTCCTCGCGCTCGGTGGTCAGACCCAGCTCGCGCTCGAACGCGGCCACCAGATCCTCGTATCGACCCAGGGCGCCGCAGGCCCGGGTCACGCCACGCAGGGCCGGCCGAAACCCGGGCTGGAGCTCCAGCGCCTGCTCGTAGCTGGCCACCGCGCGCTCGGGGTTTCCCAGCCGGGTCTCGAACAGCGTCCCCATGCGGAAGGCGATGGATGCCCGGTGCCCGGGGTCGCTGTGGGACTCCAGCTCGTCGGACAGCAGGCCCAGCAGCTCGTCGAAGCGCTCCAGGCGGGTGTACAGCCGGCCCAGGATCTTGCGTGCGGGGATGTTGTCCGGCGCGAGGGTGATGGCCTGGTGCAGCGCCGCCACGGCGCCGTCGTCGTCCTGCAGCCGCTCATGCTTGATCAGGCCCAGCTGCATGAACAGCATCGACGACTCGGCGCCGTCACCGGCGAGGTTCGCCGCCTGCTCCAGGGTGACAGCCAGCCGGTCCCACTGTTTGCTCCGCTCGTACAGCTCTGCCAGCTCCACCAGCAGCGCCCGGTCCTCGGGGACGCTCTCGCAGGCATGTTCCAGCGCGGCGATGGCCAGCTCCGGGTTGCGAAGGCGGTCGCGGTAGATGCGGGCGGCGGCCCAGTATGCGGCGGCGGCGGATGCCCCCTGTTCCACCTGGGCCAGGGACTCGCACAGCTTGGCCACCGCGGGGTAATCGCGGTTGATGCGAGCCGTTCGCAGCAGGGCGTACAGCGCGTGCAGGTTGGCCGGCGCCATGTTCATCGCCGTGCGGTACAGCACCCCGGCGCCCTCGGCGTCCCCCATGCGGTCTTCGCGCAGGTGGGCCACCTCGCACAGCATGGCCGAGCCCAGGTTGTTGTCGGTGCAGGCCCGCGCACGGCGCCGCAACAACCCTTCCAGCTGCTGCACGTCGTCGGTGCGCCGGAGGATCTCGACCAGCACGTCGGCCACCACCGGATCCTCCGGGTCCATCTTCTGTGCCCGCTGCAGATCCTGCAGCGCCCCGTCGGGATCCGACAGCGGGCCGAGCCGGATCATGCCGCGCTGAACCAGAATGGCCACGCGTTCCTCGACGGCTCCGGCGGCGTTGAGCTCGGCCTCCAGGACGGAGAGGCAGGCCCCGTGGTCCCCCCTTCGCGCCAGCTGCCGCACCAGCGCCCGGCAGCAGACCGGGAGGCCGGGGAAGCGATCGTGGCTGTGCCGAAAGTACTCCAGCGCCAGGTCCTGCTCGTCGAGGTGGACCTCGTGGATTCGACCGATCTCGTACAACAGGGCTGCCGCGCGACGGGCCGAGGTGGTGGCGCTGGCCTCCCACTGCAGATGGGTGCAGATCTGCTCCCAGTGGCCTCGGGTCTGGAGCGTTGCAGGCCGCGGCGAGGCCGGCGGCGGGGGCTCCACCACGGTTTGAGCCAGCGAGGCGCGGGTCTCTGCCGATCCCGGCTCGAGCGGCGCCGGCGCCGGCTCCTCCGCGGCGAGCGTCGTGCTCAGCTGGCGCACCAGATCGTCGTCCACGTCCTGAGACGCGGCGGCGTCCTCCTCGGCGTCAAGACGCGCGGCGTCCGGCAGCGCCTCGAGCATCGTCTCGTACTCGCGGGTTGGCTCCTCGTGCCTGTCCTCGTCGTTGGCCACCGCTTATCCGCTCCCCGGCGCGATGCCGAGCTCCAGCCGCAACGTGAAATACTCCTCGCTCACCATGTACTGCAGCAGATCCGCCATCTCGGGCCCGTTGTCCGGGCGTCCGCTCAGCTGCGTCGCCTCTTCCAGCGCCACCTTTGGGTCGGCGGCCGCCACCAGGCCGGCGCGATTGGCGCCAAAGCCCAGCGCACGGGCGAAGTCGGCGACACTGACGGTGACGAGCTGTGGGGCGATCTGGGGCAGGATCGTGCCCAGCGTCTTGCGTTCACGACGGCCCAGCAGCCGGCCCAGCGTGCGGATCTCCTCCTCGACCCGCTCGGGCTGCTTCACCGTGAGCGGCACCTCCACGGGGGGCAGCGCGGTGCGTCCCAGGGCCACGAGCATGTGCGAGATGTCACGCACCGAGAGGTCGCGCAGGACCAGCGCGTTCTCGGTGATGAGGAACAGGGCTCGCCCGATGCGGAACCGCTCCACGGCCGTGATCATGTTGCGTGCGACACGATCGCCCAGGACCAGCGTCGGCCGCCCGATTATCTCGGCGGTGATCAGATCCGGCTGGGTTCGCGAGATGGACAGATCGAAGTCCACTCCACCGAGCAACACCGCGACCTCCTCACACACCCCACGCAGCGGGTCGGACGGCTTGACCTTGCTCGACTTGTCGATGCCCAGGACCGACGGTTCGATGGCCGCGCGTCGTTGCAGCGCCCGGCCGGCCGTGGAGAGCAGGTCGCGAATGACACCATGGGCCGGCTGGGGCAGGATCAGCTGCTCGTAGCGGCTCCGCGACAGTGGCCCACGAGGAACGGTGGAGCACCGACGGTGATGGGTCCACAAAAACCGCTGCTGCACCTCCTCCAGCTCCCCCAGGTGAAACTGGATCACGCAGGCGCAGTACAGATGGTCGAACGTCCGCTGCCACTGGAAGATGCGCCCCAGCTGTCGATAGAGCGTGAGGTCGAACGGGCGACGCGTCAGCTCGGCACGGTGATGCGCCACCGCCGCCTGAAGGTGCTGATTCGCCGCGCTGCGGTTGCTGGCCCGGCCGTAGATCGATGCCAGGCGTTCGATGGCCTCGAGGTCCAGCGGGTCCAGGACCAGCGTCTCTTCCAGCGCCCGCACCGCGAGCTCGTCGTTCTCCAGCGCGGACTCGGCCAGGTGAGCCATCCGCTTGCGCACGTCGATGCGCTCCCCCGGGTCCGAGCTGCATTCGGCCAGTCGTTCCAGCGCCATCACCTGTGTCGCGGTATCGCCCGCGCCCTGCGCCGCCTTGACCACCTTGCGTAGCAGCGCCGGATCCTGGCCGGCGTTTCCGTCCAGCGCGCGAAGGTAGGCCGCCAGGGCGCCGCGAGGATTGTCCAGTGCCATCTCGGCGTCCCCCAGCCGCTGGTTGAGCAGCGTTCGTTGCTCAACGCCGTCGACCAGCGTCTCGAGGCGGCTGAACATCTTCTGCGCGTGCTGCCAGCGCTGGGCCTCGTAGTAGATCCCTCCCAGGCGTGTCAGGGCGAAGACGTTGAGCGGATCCAGGTCCAGGGCGCGCCGCAGGCATGCTTCTCCCTTGCGATGCTGTTCCAGCCGTTCGAGGTACAGCCGCCCCAGCTCGACGAACATCGCCGCCGCCGCGCGCGGATCCTCCGTGGCGGATATCTGGTTCCGGATGAGGGACGCCAGCGTGGCCCAGTCCTGCTCCGCGGTGAGCAGCGTGTGCAGGCGCTGGTAGGCCTCCAGATGTCCCGGCTGGACCTCCAGCACGCGACGGTACAGCGGGAGGGCGCGGGCCGGCTCCTTGACCTGCACGTCCCACATCAGTGCCGCCCGCACCAGCGCGTCGGCCACCGAGCGGGGTGACTCCAGCGCCTCGGCCTCGTTTTCGGCGAGTTGCGCCAGCTCGGCCCAGCGCTGCTGCTCGGTGAGCAGCCGGGACAGCCCGGCGGATGCGACGATGTGTCCCGGCGCGTGGCCCAGGGCATGGCGGTAGGCCTGCTCCGCCGCGCTGCTGTCGCCCGCCTGCTGGTGCAGCTCGCCCAGCTCGCTCCACAGGCAACACAGCTCCAGCGGGTCGTTGGCACCCTGGATCCGCCCCGTCAGCAGGTCGGCCAGGTCCTCGGTTTGGCCCGGCGTCCGACGCGCCACCTGCTCCATGGCCCGAAGTGCGTAGCCCCGTCCGGATGTCAGCGCGGGCAGCGCTGCCGTGAGGCCCGGCAGCGGGTCGTCCAGCCCGGCCTGCATCCGGGTGCGGCCCACCTTGAGCATGATCTCTGCGCGGGCGTGCTCATCGGTCACGTGACGGGCGAGTTGCTCCAGGGCGCGAACCAGCTCCCGGGGCATGCCCAGCCGTTCGTAGGCCTGCACCATGGAGTACAGATACCAGGTGGAGGGCGATTCCTGCGCCGCCTTCTCGTACAGCAGCGCGGCCTTTCGCGGGTTCTCCAGCGCGTGTTCCCACAGATCGCCCAGTCGATGTGCAACGGCGGCACGCACGCCGGGTTCACTCGACTGCTCCAGGGCGGACGCGAACAGCTCGGCGAGCTGCTGGTGATCGCCGATCTCCTCCAGGATCTGCTCCAGCGCGGTCTGGGACGGGGCCAGGTCCGGCGCCAGCCTCAGGGCCCGGGTGTAGTCGCCGATGGCCCCGCCCGCGTCGCACAGCTGCTCCTCCTTCGTCACCCCCATGCGCCACAGCCGCAGCGCCTTGCTGCGGTTGTCCTGCAGTGCATCGATCGTACTGTCCATCAGCTCGACCAGGCCGGCGTGGTTGTCCTGGCGCTTGAGGATCCGCTCCAGCGCGGCGATCGCGGGCAGATGTCCCGGCCGCCGGTTCAGGATCTCGCGGTAGGTCGCGGCTGCCCTGGGCTCGTCGAGGGTCTGCTCCGCGTAGATCTCGGCGATGTCATACAGCAGGCTGATGATCTGCTCCGGGTCATCGGTGGAGGAGATCTCTGCCTGGTGCATCTGAACCAGGTCGTTCCACATCGCCTTCTGGCGCAGCAGGCGGCCCATGGCGCGCAGGGTGGGGAGGTGACGCGGATCGAGCTGGAGCGCGCGGCGGTAGCACGCCATAGCGTGGTCCAGATTGAGCAGCTGGTCCTCCCACAGCTCGCCCGTGCGCTGCAGCAGATCCACCTTGCGCCGGGGATCACTGGTCAGCGTGAGCTCCTGCTCGTTGAGCTGGACCAGGTCGTGCCAGCGCTGTGTCTGGGAGCAGATCCGGGCCAGCGCGCGGATCGTCGGCAGGTGCGCTGGATCGTTGGCCAGCATCTTGTGGTAGCAGTCGATGGCCTGGTCCGCGTTGCCCAGCTGGTGATGCCAGATGAACGCCATGGTCTCGAGGATGTGCTGCTCGCGGTCGAGGTCGGGACGACCCACGGCCTGGGCGCCGGGAACCGCGTGGGCCGTCTCCAGCTCCTGGTCGTACAGCTGAAGCAGCTCGGTCCAGCGCTCGTTGCGGGTGTACAACCGTTCCAGCGCGGAGCGCGACGGCTGGAAGCCGGACCACGCGTTCAGCGCCTCCTGATGCACCTCCATCGCCTCGGTCTCGCGCTGATGCCGCTCCAGCAGACTGGCGATGCGGTACAGTCGCTGGGCGCGCCCTCGAGGGTTCCGCGTGGACTGAAGGTCGCCGCGGTGGACCTGAAGCAGGCGATCCACATCCCCGGCCTGCTCCAGGATCCAGGCCAGCCCCTCCAGCGCCGGCTGGTAGGTCGGGGACCACTTGAGGCAGCGCTCGTACCACTGCCCGGCGCGCGGGTGGTCCTGTAGGTGGATGCGGCAGATGTCGCCCATCTGGCACGCCAGGGATGCGCGCCAGGCGGGTGTGTCGTCCAGATCGAACAGCTGCTCGCCGACCTCGACGCTCTCGGACCAGCGCTGCAGCCGAATCAGCAGATCGAAGGCATCGGCCCCCACGCCGAACACCGGCTTCAGCGACAGGCTGTGGCGGAAGTGCTCCACCGCAGCGGCCGGGTCCTTGAGCTGGTCGCGAAAGATGCGACCGGCGCGGGCCAGTTGCCGGGCCTGCCATGCGCCGGTGGCCTTCGCGTCAGCCGCCTGCTGCAGGATGGTCTGTGCCAGCTCCTGGTGTTGCCCGTGGAGCTCGAACACCTGTTCCAGGTGACACAGCACGGTGAGGCTGTCCGGCGCGCTGCGCTGTGCGGCGCGCAGCGTGTCCACGGCAGCCTCGGGATCCGCGCCGGCCTGGAGCATGGCGAGGTCCACCAGCAGCGCCACCTGGAGCCGGGTATCCGACAGGGAATCCAGCTGTCGAAGGATGGCCGATCGCAGGCGATCGGGATCGCGATCCACGGCATACAGCAGCTCGAGCAGCTTCAGCGTGGCGAGGTCGGCGGCGTCCAGGCGGTGGGCCTGCTCCAGCACCTGGCACGCACCGCGCAGGTCCTGCAGACGGCTCCACAGCATGCGCCCGTGCAGCCGAAGCAGGGCCGTACGTGCCAGGGGATCCTTGGTCGCGCGGGCCTCGGCCTCCAGCAGCTTCACCGCCAGCCGGTGATCGCCGCGCTCGTGGTACATCCGCTGGGCCACGCGCAGCGTCGGGCGAAAGCGCGGTCGGAGGGTGTAGGACTGCAGGAACGCCTTGGCCGCCGCGCGCTCGTTTCCTGCGACGATCTCGACCCGACCCAGCTCGTACAGCAGCAGGGCGGTTCGCTTGTGATCGTCTTCATCTGTGGCGGTCAGTTCCGCCGCCAGCACGGGGAACTCCTGCTCCGGGTCGCACCAGATGTCTGGGCTGAGACCGGAGGATAGCTCCAGTTTGCTCTGAGCGTCGGACAACGCCGCCATTATACATGAGCCATGGCAACCTGCCAGGCTTGTGACCGGCCGTCCGCGTCGCATGAGCGGCGCGGATCCGACATCACTGCGGGATAACTTCGATGCGAGGTTTGCCGGTCTCGATGTGAGGCGGGACCACCGGCCGGCCGGCGCGCCGGCGCTGCTCGACCCACTGGTCCAGGACGGTCAGTGACCTGGCGAAGTCGGCGTTGCCGTACAGCGCTCGACCCAGATAGTACAGCACAGCGGGCCGGCGCTTGACGAACTTGTCGTCGACGGAGAGCGGATTGAGGACGTTGACCGCGGCGTGGAAGTCCTTGCCCTTGTAAAGCAGGTAGCCCCACAGCAGCTGGAAGTCGGATCCGGCCTTCTCCTGGTACGCCTCCGGCCACTCCTCGATCAGATCGAGCGCCGAGCGATAGGCCCGCGCCTTGACCCGCTCCTCGACCATGAAGTACTCGCGGGCGAACTGGTTCGACTTCTTGGCGCTCAACAACCCCGCCGGCGCGTGGGGTGGTTCCAGCGCCGGTCCACCCTCGGTGAGGGGGGCCTCGTCCTCGTCCACCTCGCGGGAGCCCAGCAGTCCCATGGTCAGGTGCAACATGCCCGACAGCGGACCGCCGTCCGCCCGCACCCGCTTGAAGAAGTGAGTCGCCTCGCGAAACTTGCCGTTCCTGAGCAGGCTCCGCACCAGGATCGCGACGTCCTCCGCGGTGCGATAGCCCGTGACGAAGTCGTCCAGCCGGCCGTACAACCAGCTCTGACCGTAGACCTTGGAGATGTAGTAGTCGTACTGCTTGTGGTTGAACAGGTCCAGCGGGGCACCGAATTCCACCACGGCGTTGTCGTCGGTGTTGAGCGGCACACCGCTGGAGAAGGCCCGTACCTCGTCTGGCCCCATCAGGGTCAACGCCACGAGATCGTCCGCCGCCATGATGTTCGCCCGCTTGAGCTCGCGGGTCACGCTGGGGATGGCGAAGGCGCGTCGCAGCCGCTGGATGTCGATCTTCAGCGGGTGCATCGTGCCGATGAGGAAGGTGTCGGAGCTGAGCGCCTCGGCGCTGAAGGCATACACGTGGGGGAAGACCGCGGCGAAGGAGCGATAGATCGACTTGATGCGTCGCGGGGAGATCTCGTACATCTGGGCCCAGGTGCAGAAGATGCCACCGGGCTTCAACCGCCGCTTGCCGATCTCGAAGTACTCCCGGGTGAACAGGTTCGAGACCCCCGTGATCCACGGGTTGGAAGGCTCGTTGATGATCACGTCGTACTTCTTCGTACCGGCGGCCAGGAAGTTGCGCCCATCGTCGGTGAGCAGCCGCAGGCGAGGATCGGACAGCGGCCGGTTGTTGACGTGCTCGAAGTACACCGAGGCCTCGATAATCGCCGGCTCGAGCTCCACGACCTGCAGTTGCTTCACGGGGTACTGTAGGACGGCGCCGGCGGTGACGCCGGAGGCAAAACCGATGAGCACCACCTCGGGTTTGATCCGGGGCACCTCGGGGTGGAGCAGCACCGGCAGCAGCCCCACGGTGATCTGCGTCGGCATGTCGTCGCCGGTGGAGGCGTCGACCTTCCCGTTGTTCTTGAGCGAGAAGTGCTTGGAGGACCAGCGGTCCACCGACACCGTGGTGCAGATCCCGTCGCGATAGTAGGCCAGCTCGGGGTCGGTCCAGTTCCCGGTGCGCAGCACGTCCCGGGCCAGCGACGGACGGAAGATCCCGGCGGAGAAGTGGAGCAGGTTCCATCGCGGCAAGAGCGGCGCCAGGCCGGCCAGCACCACGATGGTCACGACCCACGCGATCTTGGACCACCGCGGCCACGAGCTGGACAGCGCCAGCGCCACGGCCAGGGCCAGGTTGAGACAGACGGTGAGGTAGAACCCGGGCTGAAGCTGCAGCACCGGGATCACGACGAAGCCGGCGAGAAACGACCCGACGATGGCGCCGATGGTGTTGATCGAGTAGGCGCTCCCGACGTCCTGGCCCACCCGATCCAGTCCCATGGCATAGATCCGCATGGTGAGCGGCAGGATCCCGCCCATGGCGAAGGTGGCGGGGAGCATCACCACGAGGCACACCACGAACTGCGCCCACAGGATGGTCTGGGCCCCGAGCGATCCGCCCTTCAACAGGTGCAGATAGACGAAGGGCAGCTTGTCCATCAGCAGGTATGAGCCGCCCGCCAACAGCGCGATGCACAGGTGGCACACCGCGAGCCAGGCGAGGGGGTTGCGTGAGCGTTGTCCCAGGCGGCCGATCACGGCGGCTCCCCCGGCGAGGCCGACGAGGAAGCTGACCAGGACGATGGTGAAGGAGTAGACCGAGGACCCGATGTTGACGAACAGCGCCCGGGTCCAGATCACCTGGTAGGACATGGCCAGCGCCCCGCTGACGCCGAAGGCCGCCAGCGCCACGCGACGTCCGCCGGGGCTGACGTCGGCCCGGACCGGCGGGCCGGCCACCTGCACCATCAGCTTCTGCATCTCGGGGTCGAGCGGAGGCCGGGCGGGCAGCCGTCGACGGACCTGGTACGCCACGAGGACCGCGAGCGCCAGGCTGATGTTGGTGCAGGCCGCGAGGTTGTTCGTCAGCGACTGACCGAGGAGCGGCAGCAGGACGAACCCCCCGAGGAACGTGCCCACCACGGCGCCGAAGGTGTTGACCGAGTACAGCGTTCCCACCCGCAGTCCGATGCTGGCCTGCTCCGTCTCGTTCTGCACGAAGAGCCGGCTGAGCAGGGGCAGGGTGGCCCCCATCAACGTGGTGGGGACGACCATCACCAGCGCCCCGAGCAGGAAGCGGATGCCTGCGAGGAGGATGTAGGTGTCCCGAAAGTGGCGGTAGAGTAGCTGGTTGACCCCGTCGAATGCGCCCACCACGTAGGGCAACAGCAGCGCCGACACGCCGATGCCGGCCTCCGCCAGAGCATAGACCTTGAGCGGGTCTCGGATGCGGTCGGCGTAGCGGCCGGCGACGTAGCTGCCCAGCGCCAGCCCGCCCATGAATGCGGTGAGCACCGTGCTGATGGCCAGGGTGGTGGCGCCGAACACGAGGGAGAAGAGTCGGGACCAGATGACCTCGAAGATCAACCCACTGGCGCCGGAGAGAAAGAAACAGGTGATGGCGACGGCTCTCATCGGGCAGGCAATCTACCATGCGGCGGGTGGATTTTTCATCCATTCACCTCGCGGTGGGCTCAGGAACCCTGTGGATCGTCCAGTCGCACCCGGTATTCCTCGGCGCCGAAGACCCTCGGCGGGTTGCGCTGGGCCATGCTCTGGCCCACCAGCCAGTCGACGACGAGCGCGAGCACGTCGAACCGACCGCCGAAAGAGTGGTAGTCGTCCTCGGACATCGGCGCTGCCCTGGCCAGCATCTGGCCCAGCGCATCGTCATCCAGCGTGCCGAGCGAGCCGTCGAACCCCTCGCACGCTCCCCGGCGAAACACCTCCGCCGCCATGCCCACCGGCCGGAAGTGCAGGTAGCAGTTGACCATCTCGATCCGCCAGCGGGCGGGGTCTTCGGAGACGAGGCCCCATCTGCCGTCGAGCTTGCGTCGGACCACTTCGCCGAAGTAGCAGCCCACGGCGGCCAGCACCAGCTCCAATACTGGCTGTGTGGTGTCGTGTGGAATGGCCCGCAGGTAGCCATCCAGCAGGGGGAGTGTCTCCGGCGTCAGGTCGGGTTCGATGCCCACCACGTCGTTGGTACTGCGCTGCGCCATCCTGATCAGATCCAGAACCTGCGGTGGGGTGCTCGCATCAGACATGTTCCGGGAAGTAGCGGCCATTCCCTCGACGGTGTCAAGACTCGGTTCTTTACCAGAGCCCGCATGCCATGTTACTCAAGCCTCACCCGGCGCGGTGGTGAGGCCAGGGGCCAAACGCACCGCGACTGGCGGCAAAACCCAGGAGAGGCGATGGACACCGTAGAGGCGCCCCAGGTTGGACAGGAAGCCCGGCCCGAATACCAGGGCCTGCTGGGCCGGACTCGCCAGGAAGCACTGCACTTCACATGCGGCTCGTGTGGGACGCTGTTTGGATGCGCCGTGTACAGCTCGGTCAACGTCGCGTCGGATGCAGAGCTGGGGGAGCAGCTGTCCAAGGGTGAGCTGAACACCGTGACGTGCTCCGAGTGCGGCGCAGCCTGCATCCCCAACGTGCCGTTGCTGTACCACGATCCCAAGGCCCGCTGCTTCGCGCTGCTGCTGCCAGAGGCGTTGCGGCACGAGGAGCTCAGGCTGCGGTCCCAGGTGCTCCAGTCGTTGATGGACGACGCGGCCGACATCCCGGACTACGTGCGGCGGCTCGATGTGGTGTTCGGCACATCCGGTTTGCTGCGCTTGCTGGACGAAACAATGGAGGCCCTGACCCCGGTGAGCGCGGCGGAGGACGAACTGCAGCGCGAGCGCAAGCGGCTGGAGGAGAAGCTCGCCGAGCTGCAGGAGAAGGAGGCCGACCTCGTGGCCCGCGAGGAGGACCTGCAGGCGAAGCAGGAAGACATCGTGAGCCAGAAGGCCAAGCTGGAGCAGGGCGAGCAAGATCTGGCCCGAAGCTGGTCCGACGTCGAACACGAGCGGGAGGCGCTTCGCGCCCTGGCCCTCGAGCTGCAGTCCCGTCCCGAACCGGCACCGCCGCCGCCCGCCGCGGCCGATCTCCTCGCCGCCGATGCTCCCCCTGCCGAGGAGGCGCAAGAACCCCCGCAACTGGAGCTGAAGGGGCGTCCGCAGGACGAGGTGGACCGTTTCCGCGCCGGGGACAGCCGGGTGGGGATCTTGCGACACGAGAGTCAGACCTACCTCCTGGCGCGGCCCGGAGAGATGCTGGCCGCGCTGCGTGCGGCGGAGCCGGAGTGTCTGGTGCAGGCGACCTGCACGCCGTATGGCACGGTCCACTCCCTGGTGGTGTTGCCCGGGGGCGAGCGTCCGGCGCAGAATGCGCTGTGGTGGGAGCTGGACCTGCAGCACCCCCCGCACCGGGAGATCCTGGAGTCCCTGGCGCAGGAGTTCGTGCTGAACCTGGATCTGTACGACGACGAATCCCGGCCGGTGGCCACGTGCGAGCTGCGAGCACCGCTGTCGGAGAACGTCCGGATCCTGCTGGACACCCCGCCCGACCCCACGGACCAGAATGGCAGGGACTTCTCCCGGGCGGTGACGGCCCACGAGGATCTGGGCGAGGAACGGCTGGGGCGCAAGCAGCACAACTTCACCGCCGACTCGTTTCGCGAGCTGCCCTCCCCGGCATCGGTGCGGCTGGCGCTGGGGATCGTCTCCTACTGGTCGGAGCAGTCGAACCAGGACTACCTCATTCGGACCAAGAGCTTCCCCATGTCCTACTGGCGCGCCATCCGTGAGCGGGTGGTGCGCAAGGCCATCGAGTATGGGCTGCACCTGAGCGCCGAGCTGTCCGACTTCGCGCTGAAGAACCGGCTGGCAAAGGGGCGCAAGGAGCTACTCCGGACGTGCGTCGCGAACTTCGCCGAGGTCAGCCTGCGGATCAAGCCCAGCGATCTGGATCCGACGCAGGAGCTGGAGAACTGGCGGCTGCTGCTGGCCAACTGCGTCAAGGACGGGGTCCAGGTGGACGTCGAGATCGAGGAGCTGGCGGCGGCCGCGGCCAAGCGGGCCGGCGTCACCGAGGACGAGACGGCGCCGGGCGGCGACCTGAGCACGCTCCCCGACGCCAAGCTGCTGCCGTTGCTCGCGGAGCGGAGCCAGCGTCGCGACGCCGCGCTGGAGCTGTGCGAGCGAGGGAACCCGAAGCTGGCGGAGGCGGTGTACCGCGCGCTGTGCAACATGACCCGCGGCGAGGTGGCCCGCGTCGTCCCGGCGATGATCCCCCTGGGCAAGGAGGTGGCGAAGCACTTCATCAAGGGGCTCAAGCACCGCAAGTCCTTCCTGCGCCAGGGTTGCGCCCTGGGTCTGGGAGCGATGAAGGCCGAGGACGGCATCGCGCCGCTGATGGAGATGTTGCTCAGCGAGCCGACCAACGTGTGGAAGGAGGCGAGCCGCGCGCTGGGTGAGATGGGAACGCTGGCGCTGGGGGCGCTGATCGCCGGGGTGCGGAACGCCGACGGGGAGGCGCGTGAGCGCATCGCCTGGGCCCTGTCCCAGTCGGCGCTGGACGACGACTGCCGGGTGGAGGTGGAGGCCATGGGGCGGGGCCGGGACACGCGCCTGGCGCGGGTGGCCAGCCGGGCGCTGGAGGTGATGGAGCAGGTGCGCGTCAACGATCAGGAGGTCCGGGGCGGTCGCGCGGTCAAGGAACAGACCATCGTGCGGTCCTTCACCCGTCAATTCTACGAGGCCATGGCGGGCGAGGTGAGCGAGCTGTCGGAGGACGACATCCTCGAGCAGGAAGAGGTGCTGGACGAGCAGGACATCCTCGATGAGGCGGTGGAGGTCACGGACGAGGACATCATGTGAGCGGAGCAGGGGGTGCCTGCCCCCTCCCTGTCGGGGACAGGCCACACCTCGGTTGTGCCACACGTCTTTCAGTGCGTTTGATTCTGAGCCGTTGCACATGGCATTGGTCTTGCAAATGTACGGGATGTGCCGATCAACAAGCCAACCACCGCGCTCCTGAGAATCCACACCAACCACACCATGGAACTCGTCCACCCTCCCGGACCTGAACCTCGATGGGACGACCGCGCCCCCCCCCGCGACCCCGCGCTGGCTGGTGCACAACACGATCCCGAGCGGTCCTCCCTCGAACATGGAGATCGCACGGCGCTCCAACGGCAACACCGTGCGCTATCCGTCGAAAGCGGCGGCCGCGCTCAGGACCCGGCCGGGACTGGACACGGCGGAGCGCTTCCTGGACACGGCGGAGCGCTTCATCGAGGACTGTCCCACCAACCCCTGGATCCGCCCCGAGCGGGCGACCGTTGTGGATCGTCGGGAGCGCTCCCTGGCCTCGCGGGCCCTGGGGATCAGCCTCGGCATGAGTCTGGTGAGCAGCGTCGTGGTGCTGGTGCTCTGGATCCAGTTCTAGCGCTGCGTCAGGTGGCCGCGCTGGAGCTTCCTCAACACCCTCGGGGAAAAGCGCAGCAGCTGGATCGCGGCGGGAGCCTGGCTCGCCGCCGGCTCCTCGGTCAGACCGTATAGATAGCCCATGTGCAGCACTGGATCGTTGGGGTCGAGAACCCCGCGCACGCCCACGTCCCGATCGAGCACCGCGATGTGGTCCCATCCCCGGGGCGACCCCTCGAAACCGACATAGTCGATGAGCATGATGTCGCCCGCTTGCACCTCCTGGCCGAAGCGCAGGGTGACGGCCTTGCCCCGGTCCGGGCCGTCGGCCACGGACAGGCCGGTCCGGGTCATGAGCAGGCGGTCCGACACGGGACGCGCATGACGACGAAACCCCAGCACGCTGGTGTAGGCCAGGGGGACTCCGGCCTCACGCGCGGCGCCGATGATCACATCGGCGCAGTCCGCGCCCTGGTACAGTTCGGTCTGATGCCGACGGCCCGCTCCCCCGCTGCCGAAGACGTTGGGCACGTTGAAGAAGCCCTTGAGATAGCCCACCAGATCGTCGCCGGCGCGAAACGTGACTCGCATCACCCGCGGAGAGATGCCGGTCCGGCCGGCCGACTCCATTCCCGGTGAGGTCAGGTCCAGAGCACCCACCTGCAGCGTGGCCTTGTAGCGCATCGTGCCCAGGCCGCCGTTGACGTCGACCCTGGGATGGGTTGGATGCGAGCGGTGGACGGTGATGCAGCTGGCCGAGGCTCCCGAAAGCAGCGTCTCGTGGTACTCGATGTGATCGTAGCCCCGCCACTTGCCGTGGTGCGGGCCGAACAGCACGGCGTTGGAGTAGGCGGGGTTCCCCGGGTTGGGGGGAGCGGTCTCCAGGTGGTGCGGCCGTGGCTCGACCCGGTACCAGCGCCAGGTGGGGGTCGCGCCCAGGGCGGAGGTCGATCGCGCGGGTCGCTGCCGATGGAGGCGACCGTCGCTGAACACCCGGCCGCGGAGCTGCACCACGGCGCAGATCTGGACCGGCTGGTTGAGGCGGACATTCACCGCGCCGGGGCGCAGGGGCCCGCCCTCGGGCCCGGCCACCAGCTGCAGCGAGACCGGAGCGGCCCACGCGGCCAGGGGGCACAGCAGCGCACACACCACACCAGCGGACAATTGTCTGCTCCGCCCGCCCGCCCCACCGGACTGCAATTGAAGTCGGCGGGTGAGCGGAGCATGCGATCTGGACATCTGATCGTTAAACGTCCGAGCCGCCCGTCTTTGTCTGAAAAAAGTTCACGACACCCGACCTTTGGTGCGCGCCACCGGGCGGGCCAGCACCTGGCGCAGACAGGTCCCCGTGGCGGAGGCCTTGATCCGCGCCACCTGCTCCGGCGTCCCGGTGGCGATGATCTGTCCGCCGCGGTCCCCTCCGTGGGGCCCGAGATCGATGACATGGTCGGCGCATTTGATCACGTCCAGGTTGTGCTCGATGATTACCACGGTGTTGCCGGCGTCCACCAGCCGATCCAGGACCGCCAGCAGCTTGCGGATGTCGTCGAAGTGCAGGCCGGTGGTGGGCTCGTCCAGCACGTACAGCGTCTGGCCCGTGGCGCGCTTGGCCAGCTCGCGGCTCAGCTTGACGCGCTGGGCCTCACCCCCCGAGAGCGTGGGCGCCGGCTGGCCCAGCTTGACGTACTCCAGCCCCACGTCGGCCAGGGTCTGGAGAATGCGCTGCAGCTTGGGGTGGACCTGGAACACGGACAACGCCTCCCGCACCGACAGCCCCAGCACCTCGGCCACGTTCAGACCACGGTACCGGATGCGCAGCGTGGCCTCGTTGTAGCGCTTCCCGCGGCAGACCTCGCAGGGGACATAGACGTCGGGCAGGAAGTGCATCTCCACGCGCTTGACACCGTCGCCCTCGCAGGCCTCGCACCGCCCCCCCTTGACGTTGAACGAGAAGCGCCCCGGCTTGAAGCCGAAGGTTCGGGCCTCGGGCGTCATGGCGAAGATCTCCCGGATCAGGTCGAAGGCCTTGGTGTAGGTCGCGGGGTTGGAGCGCGGGGTGCGGCCGATGGGGCTCTGGTCGATGTGGATCGCCTTGTCCACCTGCTCCAGCCCCTCGATCCCCCGGTGGGCACCCACCACGTCGCGGCTGCCGTGCAGCGCGCGGGTCAGCGCCGGATACAGGATGCCGACCACCAGCGAGCTCTTCCCCGCGCCGGAGACGCCGGTCACCGACGTGAGCGCCCCCAGCGGGAAGGAGACGTCGATCTGCTTCAGGTTGTTCTCGCTCGCCCCACGGATGGTGAGGAACCGATCCGACTCCCGCCGTCGAGCCGGCACCGCGATGCGCGTGCGCCCCGCCATGTATCGTCCGGTGAGACACGGGCTGCGCTTCAACCGGGCGGGGGACCCCTGGAACACGACCTTGCCCCCCAGCGCGCCGGCGCCGGGTCCGAAGTCCACGACGTGGTCCGCGCTGTCGATGGTCTCGGCGTCGTGCTCCACCACGATCACGGTGTTGCCGTTGTCGCGTAGCTTCTTCAACGTCTCGATCAGCCGGCGGTTGTCGCGCTGGTGCAGCCCGATGGATGGCTCGTCCAGCACGTACATCACCCCCGACAGCTCGCTGCCCAGCTGACTCGCCAGACGGATACGCTGAGCCTCGCCCCCCGACAGCGACGGTCCGCTGCGGTCCAGCGTCAGGTAATCCAGCCCGACGGAGTGCAGAAACCCGAGACGAGCGTTGATCTCCTTCAGCAGCTCGCCGGCCACCAGGGCCTGGCTGCCCGCGAGGTCCAGCGTCTTGAATCGTTGCACCGCCTCCGCCACCGACAGGCTCGTGATGTCCACGATGGAGTGGCCTGCCACACGCACGGCCCGCGACTCTCGCCGCAGACGCTGACCGTGGCAGTCGCTGCAGGGGGCGTCGGAGAAGTAGCGCTGGTAGTACTGGCGCATGGCCTCCGATCGCGTCTCGGTGAAGCGGCGCATCATGCTGTTCAGCACGCCCTCGAAGCGGGTGGAGAAGGTCCCCTGGCCACGATCGCTGTTGTAGCGCACCTGCATCCGCCTGGCGCCGGTGCCATACAGCACCAGCTGCTGGTGCGCCCGCGGCAGGTCGCCCCAGGGCCGCGTCAGGTCGACCGTGTACTCGTCGTGCAGCGCCATGAAGATCGAGTAGTTCCACCCGTTGCCGCGCTCCATGATCGAGGCCCAGGGCTGGATCGCGCCGCCCTCGATGGACAGCGTCTTGTCCGGCACCACCAGATCGGGATCCATCTCCATGCGTCGGCCCAGGCCGTTGCAGGTGGGGCACATGCCCAGCGGGCTGTTGAACGAGAAGCTCTGCGGCGAGAGTTCGGGCAGCCCGACACTGCAGTCGGGGCAGGCACGGTGCTGGCTCAGGCGCACCGGATCCCCGTGCTCCGGGAGCAGGATCAGCGCGCCCTCGCCCTCACGCAGGGCGGTCTCCACCGAGTCGGCGATGCGTTCGGGAGCGCTGGCCTGGAGTCGATCCACCACGAGCTCGATGGTGTGACGCCGGCGCTTGTCCAGCCGGGCGGGGAGCTGATCCAGACGCTGCACCACGCCCGAGAGCCGCACGCGGACGAATCCGCGGTTGCGCAGATCCACCAGCAGGTCCCTGAACTCGCCCTTGCGGTTGTCCACCAGCGGCGCCAGCAGCGTCACCTGACCGCCCAGCCGACGGACCTCGTCCACGATCTGCTGGGTCGACAGCGGCTGGACCACGCGGTCGCAGTCCGGGCAGTGCTGGACCCCGATGCGGGCGTAGAGTACCCGCAGGTAGTCGTAGATCTCGGTGATCGTCCCCACGGTGGAGCGCGGGTTGGAGGAGGCGGTCTTCTGCTCGATGGCGATGGTGGGGCTGAGGCCATGGATGTGGTCGTACTGCGGCTTGTCCATCTGGCCCAGGAACTGGCGGGCGTACGACGAGAGCGACTCCAC
>Ga0210044_10005241_pt1 | contig 17630 bp, 16 predicted proteins | sample CryGey13umfilter_2_FD_183959 | JGI IMG/M metagenome (GOLD analysis project Ga0210044, IMG submission 183959) | Groundwater microbial communities from aquifer in Utah, USA - Crystal Geyser 4/9/14 3 um filter (SPAdes) (version 2) | ecosystem: Environmental > Aquatic > Deep subsurface >... | reverse complement strand
GGGTGGGGCCGAATCTCAAGGTGCGAGCAGCCAGTTGGAAAAGTGCGACGAATCGCTGGGCACCATGGCGGTGGTGGAAGACCAGAACGCTGCCTGGTATCACCAACTATCCCAATACAAATTGGGTTCGACCGTGCCCGTACTGAGGATGATGATCCAGCAGTCGAACTGCTTTGTCGTGGTGGAACGCGGACGCGCCATGAGGAACATGATGCAGGAGCGGGAACTCAGCAAGTCCGGAGAGATGCGCGAAGGCAGCAGCTTCCAAAAAGGTCAGATGGTCGCGGCGGACTATACGATGAGTCCCACAATAACGTTCAGCCAGAAAGGGACTTCCCGCGTAGGAGGAGCTTTGGGAGGATTATTCGGCGGCGTCGGCAGGAGGGTAGTAGGCGCGGTGGCGGGCGGCCTCAAGGCGAACGAATCATCGACGACGCTCCTTCTGATCGATAATCGCTCGGGCGTTCAACTGGCGGCGGCCGAGGGCAGCGCGAAGAATTACGATTTCAACCTCTTCGGCGGCATCTTCGGCAGAGGAGGGTTCGGATCCGCCGGCGGTTATACCGATACGCCGGAAGGAAAGATCCTGACCGCCGCATTCATGGATTCGTACAACAAACTGGTCAAGGCGACACGTAATTACAAAGCGCAGACCGTAAAAGGAGGCTTGGGTACCGGCGGCAGGTTGGGTGTTCAAGGCGGATCAACGCCGGCCTCGAAGGAGCTTCCGAACAAGTAATAGGGACCGGGTGCAAAGCATGGGGATTCGGATGGTCGGGGAGTGGGGCGCGCCTCTCCCGTTCGATCATCTCTTGGGCGCTAACCGCATGAAAAAAGGGCGGCTTCCAACAATGGAAGCCGCCCTTTCGTTAGCGGTTGGTGCCGGAGGAGGGACTTGAACCCTCACGTCCTCGCGGACACGGGATTTTGAGTCCCGCGCGTCTGCCAGTTCCACCACTCCGGCGTTCCCTAAGTGCTTCAATTCATAAATACGGTGGCATTCGAGTGCCGCTGCATCCGCCCCGGACATTATTTATACACCGCTTCCCTTGCCGATTCCAACACTTCGGAACTATTTCCCAAAAAACACGAACCGGGTAACTATTTTTCCCCGGCATACCGATAAGAGTTGCGAGATGCTGCTCAAGGGGGTGGTCTCGTTCCATGGATCTTTTGCGGCGGTTCTCCATATGGAAGGCACGGATCTTCGCGAAGCGGCGGGACCTGTCCCATCAACTCGTGTCCCTCATGAACAACGTGCCGGGCGCAGTCTACCGGGGGTTGCCCGACTGGACGATACCGTTCATGGGGGCGAGCATCGAGAAGATCGTCGGATATTCCCCCGAGGAGTTCACCTCCACCGGGAGACCGTGGAATGAGCTTATCCACACCGAGGACCAACCCATGGTGAAGAAGCGTGTCCTCGAGGCGGTGCGGGCCCACGAGGGTGTCCTCCGGCTCGAATACCGCCTCCTGCACCGGGACGGTTCCACCCGGTGGGTGGCGGACCGCCGCCAGATGATCTACGGCGAGGACGGGAGGCTGAGGTGGGTCGACGGCCTCATCCTCGACATCACCGACCGGAAGCGGTCGGACGTCGCGTTGCGCCTCACCCAGTTCACCGTCGACCGGGGAAGCGAAGCCACGTACTGGATGGGACCGGACGGCCGCCTCTTCTATGTCAACGAGCGGGCGTGCGAGATGCTCGGCTATTCGCGGGAAAAGCTCCTTTCCATGAAGATCCAGGAGATCAACCCGGACTTTCCACCCGAACAATGGCAGGACCACTGGGACGAATTGCGCAAGCGGCGAACCTTCTCGACCGAATCGACGCACCGCGCGAAAGACGGACATCTCATCCCGGTGGAGATCACGGCGAACTTCATCGAGTTCGACGGGAAGGAGTACAACTGCGTCTATGCACGCGACATCACCAAGCGCAAGCGGGCCGAGGAGGAGAGCCGGCGACTGCAGGCCCAACTGATCCAGTCGCAGAAAATGGAGGCGATCGGGCACCTGGCGGCGGGGATCGCCCACGACTTCAACAACCTGCTGACCGGCATCCTTGGGTACGCGAACCTGCTCTCCGTCAAGCAGGGGATCGACCCGGAGGTCGCCAAGGCCGCCGGGATCATCCTGCGCTCGGCGGAGAGGGCTTCCCAGCTGACGGCCCAGCTTCTCGGGTTCGCCGAACAGGGGAAGAACCTGAACGTACCGGTGGAGCTTGGCCGGGTGATCACATCCGTGACCGGCGTCCTCGAGAGGACGCAGGATCCGCGCATCCGGATCGTCATCGCGCTCCGCCCCGGGGGGGGGTGCGTCCCGGGGGATCCGTCCCAGCTGGACCAGGTCGTCATGAACCTCGCGATCAACGCGTGCGACGCCATGCGGGAGGGAGGGCAGCTGAAGATCACCACCGAACCGGTGACGCTCGACGAGGCGTTCTGCCGGGAGCGGGAGGGGATGTCTCCCGGGAAGTATCTTCTCCTCTCCGTCGCCGATACGGGCGTCGGCATTTCCCCGGAGAACCTGAAGCGGATCTTCGACCCGTTCTTCACGACGAAAGCCCAGGGGAAGGGGACCGGGCTCGGCCTGTCGATGGTCTTCGGCATCGTGAAGAACCACGGCGGCTGCGTCGACGTCCGAAGCGAGGCGGGGGTCGGCTCCGTGTTCCGGGTCTTCCTCCCGGAGAGTTCCGAGGGCGCTTCGAAGGAGAAGGCGGCGATGGATTCGGCCCTCCCTCACGGGTGCGGCAGGATCCTGCTGGTCGACGACCAGGAACCGGTCCGGGAGGTTGCGAAGGACATGCTCGAGGCGCTGGGCTACGAGGTGATCACCGCCGCCGACGGCCTGGAAGGAGTCTCCCGGTACCGCGACCTGTGGCGGGAGATCGACCTGGTCATCCTCGACATGATCATGCCGAACCTGTCGGGTGGGGACAGCTTCCGCCGGATGAAGGAGATCAACCCGGAAGCGCGCGTCGTTCTTTCCTCCGGGTATTCGATGGACGGGGCCATCCAGGACGTGATGAACGAGGGGATTCTCGCGTTCATCCAGAAGCCGTACCGCCTGGAGGAACTTTCCCGCGTTGTGGGAACGGCGGTCGGAACGTACCAGTGATTTCCCCCCTGTTTCTGTTGAAGGGACGCTTCGGGAACGCCATAATAGGAGCATGAACCTTCTCGACCTGATCCTTGCCGTACTGATCGTCGGATTCGCCGTTTCCGGAATCGTCCGGGGCCTGGTCCGGCAGCTCTTCTCCCTCGGGGGGCTGGTCGCCGGGCACCTGTCGGGAATCCGGTACTACGCCTTCGTGCAGGGCAAGCTCGGCCTCTCCTTCCAGTACGCCGAAGTGGTCGGCTACGCGATCGTCTTTCTTGCCGCGTACCTCGGGGTCCGTCTGGTCGGGGGGCTGATCGAGGACCGGGTGCGGAAGTCGAAGCTGTCGGGGTCGGACCGGCTCGCGGGGATGGTGGCGGGCTTGGTGAAAGGCGCGCTGTTCTCGATCCTGATCGTGTTCCTGCTGGTGATCCTGCTGCCGCGGGACGCGCGGCTGCTGCGCGAGTCGAAGGCGGCCCCCACGGCCATCGCCGCCGGAAAGCGGCTCGCAGCCGTGTTCCCCGATCGGTTCGCCGAGTCCTTCCGCGAGAAGTTGCAGCCGGTCCGCCCGGCGAAGTAGGGACCGGTTTTCTACTCCTTCCGGATCGCCTTCCGCGACGTCTTGATCGCGCACAGGTCCGCGCACATCGTGCAGGCCGTCTCGTCCGTCGTGGGAAGGGATCCCCCCCGCCAGGCGCGCGCCCGCTCCGGATCGATCGACAGCGCGATCTGCGCCTTCCAGTCCAGCGCGCGGCGCGCATCCGCCATCTTGTTGTCCCAATCCATCGCCCCGGGGATCCCGCGGGCGATATCCGCGGCGTGCGCGGCGATCCGGGTCGCGATCACCCCTTCCCGCACGTCCTCCACCGGCGGGAGCCGCAGGTGCTCCGAGGGCGTCACGTAGCACAGGAAATCCGCACCGCTCCACGCGGCGATCGCGCCGCCGATGGCCGAAGTGATGTGGTCGTACCCCGGGGCGACATCGGTCACCAGGGGGCCGAGGACGTAGAACGGCGCCCCGTGGCACAGCCGTTTCTGGAGCACCATGTTGGCGGCGATCTGGTGCATCGGGACGTGGCCGGGCCCTTCGACCATCACCTGCACATCCTTCGCCCAGGCGCGCTCGGTCAGCTCGCCCAGCGTCATCAGTTCGTGCACCTGCGCGCGGTCCGTGGCGTCCGCCAGGCACCCGGGGCGCAGGCCGTCGCCCAGGGAGATCGTGATGTCGTACTCCCGGCAGATCGCGAGAAGGCGGTCGTACTGTTCGTAAAAGGGGTTCTCCTGCCCGTTGTGCTCCATCCACTCCGCCAGGAGCGACCCGCCGCGGCTGACGATGTCGAGGCGGCGACCCTCCCGGACCAGCCGCTCGACCGACGCGCGGGTCACGCCGCAGTGGACCGTCATGAAGTCGACCCCGTCCCTGGCCTGCTTCTCGATCCCGGCGAAGAAATCGTCCGCGGTGAGTTCGACCCACGATTTTCCCCGCAGGTTTCCGTCGGCCGCGGCCTGGTACAGGGGGACGGTCCCGATGGGGACGGGGCACTCGGCGAGGATCGCCCGCCGGATCTCGTCGATCGGCCCTCCCGTGGACAGGTCCATCACCGCGTCGGCCCCGGCCGCCACGGCGGCGCGCATCTTCTCCATCTCCAGCGAGATGTCGGCGCGGTCGCGGGAGGAGCCGACGTTTGCGTTCACCTTGATGGTGAGGCCTTCGCCGACGGCGACGGGGCGGATCTCGCGGCGGTTCCGGTTGCGGGGGATGACGACTCTCCCGGCGGCGACGAGGTCCCGAAGCTTCTCCGGGGCCACATGTTCCGATTGTGCCGCGAGGGCGACCGCGGGAGGGATCCCCCCCCGCCGCGCGCGATGCATCAACGTCATGGCGTGCCTTCCTTTCCGTTCGGAAAAAGAAAAACCGCGCCAGGGGGATACGGCACGGTTCGAAGAGGACCACGCTCCCTGCGCCGGCATTACCCGGGTCAGGTTCGACGGGTTGCCCGCCGCGGGAAGCGGCGGGCTCTCAGCGAAAAGCACCCCTGGCGGCTTACGATCATCATAAGGCACGGGGAGCGGAACCGTCAACTCCTCCCGCGACCTTTACTTGGCCGGAGGGGGTGGGGTAAACTTTCCTCATTGATCATCTCGCTTCCCCGGGAGGTTCCGGCTTGGCCCGGCCCACGGTGGCGGAGATCCGCCTCTCGGCCCTCCGGCACAACGTTCACGCGATCCGCGCGCTGCTACCGCCAGGGGTCGGCCTTCTCGCGATCGTGAAGGCGAACGCCTACGGGCACGGCGCGCTTCCCGTGGCGCGCGTCCTCGAGGCGGATGGAGCGCGGATGCTGGGCGTGGCCACGGTGGAAGAAGGGGTGGAGTTGCGCGAGGGGGGGATCCGCCTCCCCGTCGTCGTGCTGGGAGGCGTCGACCCGCCGCAGGCGGCGGAGGCCCACGCCCACGGTCTTTCGGCGGTCCTGTTCGATCTTGGACAGATCGGCTACCTCGCGCGCGCGGCGGAGGTGTGGGGGCGCCCCTTTCCGGTGCACGTCAAGGTCGACACGGGGATGGGGCGGCTCGGGCTGCTCCCGCGGGAGGCCATGGAGGCTTTGGTGCGAATCGCGTCGAATCGCGCTCTACGGCTGGAAGGGTGGATGACGCACCTCTCCTCGGCGGACGGACCGGCGGCGGAGGACCGGGAATACACGTCCGCGCAGCTGGCCGCCTTCCGGGGGATGCTCCCCTCCGTGCGGAAGGCGTTCGGGGACGGCGTCGCGGTCCACGCGCTGAACAGCGCGGGGATCCTGAGGTTTCACGAAGAACCCTTCGACCTCGTCCGGCCCGGCATCACCCTGTACGGCTGCTCCCCCGTTCCTTCCGGCGACGCGTCGCCGGACCTTCGGCCCGTGATGCGGGTCGTCACGAAGGTGATGTCCGTGAAGGAACTCCCCGCGGGACACGCGGTGAGCTACAACCGGCGGTTCCGCTGCGACGGCGCCCGACGGATCGCCGTCGTCCCGATCGGGTACGCCGACGGCTACCGCCGCGCCCTGATCGGCCGCGCGCGGATGGCGGTGGCCGGCCGCCCCGTCCCCGTCGCGGGAACGGTGTGCATGGACCACACGATGATCGACGTCACCGGGGTGCCCGGCGTGGCGATCGGGACGGACGTCGAGGTGATGGGGGAGGCGTCGATGGGCGCGGAGGAGATGGCGCGTATCTGCGGGACTATCCCGTACGAGATCCTGGTCCAGGTCGGACCGAGGATCCCCCGGGTGGCCGTTGACTGAATCCACGGCAGGAAAGAACGGGGCGACCCGTCCCGTGGAGCTGCTTGGGGAACGGGTCTACGCCATGGTGCTGGACCTGGGGGCGGTCTTCACCCTGTTCGTCCAGGTCGTCTCCTGGGTGGTGCGGCCGCCGTCGGAGATCCGCAACATCGTCAAGCAGATGGAAGAGGTCGGGATCCGGTCGATGCCGGTCGTGCTCGTCACCGCCACCTTCACCGGCATGGTCCTCGCGCTGCAGAGCTACTCCGGATTTCAGCGGTTCGGCGCGACCAGCTTCGTCGGGTCGGTCGTCGCCCTTTCCATCACCCGGGAACTGGGGCCGGTGTTCGCCGGGCTCATGGTCTCCGGCCGGGTCGGCGCCTCGATGGCGGCGGAGCTGGGGACGATGAAGGTGACCGAGCAGATCGATGCCCTGGTCACCCTCGCCACCAACCCGGTCAAGTACCTCGTGGTGCCGCGCGTGGTGGCCGCCACGATCGTCCTCCCCGTGCTCGTCGTGTTCGCGGACCTGTTGGGGATCGTCGGCGGCTACTTCGTCTCCGTCTACCTGATGGGCGCCAACCCGTACGTGTACGTCGCCAAGACGTACCAGTACCTCGAGTTCAACGACATCTACACGGGGCTGGTCAAGGCCTCGGTCTTCGGGACGCTGATCGCCCTCATCTCGTGCCACCACGGGTTCGCGGCGCAGGGGGGCGCGGAGGGGGTCGGCAGAGCGACCACCCGGGCGGTCGTGGCCTCCTCCATGATGGTGCTCGTTTCGGACTACTTCATGACGTCGTTGATGTTCTGACCGGAAAGGACCACGACCTTTTGATCGAGATCCGGGGAGTAAGCAAGCGCTTCGGGAGGAAGGTGGTCCTCGACGGCCTCGAACTGACCGTGCCGAAGGGGATGAACACTGTCGTCATCGGCGGAAGCGGCACGGGGAAATCCGTCCTCATCAAGTGCGTGGTGGGGCTGCTTCGCCCGGATGCGGGGGAGATCCGGATCGACGGCCAGGACATCACGCGGATGAACGAGCGGGAGCTGGTTCGGGTGCGCCGCAAGTTCGGGATGCTCTTCCAGGGGGCGGCCCTGTTCGACTCGATGGACGTGGGGGAGAACGTGGCGTTCGTCCTGCGGCGCCTGAAGATGTACCCGGAGCGCCAGATCCGGGAGGTGGTGGAGGAGAAGCTCTCGATGGTCGGGCTGCGCGACATCCAGCGGCTGATGCCCGCGGAGCTGTCCGGCGGCATGAAGAAGCGCGTGGGGCTGGCCCGGGCGATCGCCTCCGAGCCCGACATCCTGCTGTACGACGAGCCGACGACGGGGCTGGACCCGATCATGGCCGACGTCATCAACGACCTGATCATCTCGCTGCGGGAGACGATCGGGGTGACCTCGATCGCGATCACCCACGACATGGCCTCCGCCTACAAGATCGCGGACCAGATCGCGATGCTCTACCAGGGGAAGATCATCGAGGTGGGGACGCCGGAGGAGATCCGGACGACGTCGAACCCGGTGGTCGCGCAGTTCGTGCAGGGGCGCGCGCACGGCCCCATCACGGACGAGAGCGAGGAGTTCGTCCGCTTCGTCAGCCGATGATATAGTATCCCGGTCGTTCGGGACGCATTTCAAGGGGGAGCATCGTCGATGTCCAGGGAGGCCCGTGTCGGGATCTTCGTCCTTCTGGGGCTGATCGTCCTCACGTTCTTCACGTTCCGCGTGAGCAAGTGGGGATTGATCGCAGAGAAGGGGTACCGGCTCACGGTGGATTTCGACACGGCGGCGGGTCTTGAGCCCAAGTCGGACGTGAAGATGGCCGGGGTCCCGATCGGAAAGGTCGAGGAGATCCAGTTGGTCGGAAACCGCGCCCGCCTGGTCCTGCGCATTCATCAGGAGATCCGGATCCCGATCGACTCGGTGGGTACCATCCAGACGCAGGGCCTCCTCGGAGAGAAATACGTCGAGATCCTCCCGGGCAAGGACGTGCAGCGCAACCTGCCGTCGGGGGGGCAGGTCGTCAACACCCTGAGCCCGACGAATCTCGACGAGATGGTGAGAAAACTGTCGGCGATCGGGGACGACGTCAAGAAATTCACCTATGCGCTCTCCTCCACCTTCGGGACGGAGGAGGGGAAGAAGGCGCTCGGGGACATCCTTCGCGATGTCCGGGCCACCACCGCATCCCTGCGGACCGTCGTGCAGGGGAACGAACAGCGCTTCGAGCGGATCCTGGCGAGCATCGACCGGCTCTCCGCGGATCTCTCCGACATCTCTGCGACCAACAAGCAGGACGTCCGCGCGACGATCGCCAATCTCCGGGCCTTTTCCGACACGCTGAAGAGCGAGGCGCCGGCGCTGGTGAGCAAGCTCCAGGAGATGAGCGAGCGGGTGAGCGGCGTCGTTGGCGACAATCGCGAGAACCTGAAGGAGAGCATAAAGAACCTCAAGACCGCCTCCGCGCGCCTCGACAACACGCTGGATGCCGCCGGGAAGGTGATGGCCAGGATCGACCGCGGCGAGGGGACCCTCGGAAAGCTCGTCAGCGACAACACGGCCTACACCTCCCTCACCGATACGCTCGATGGGATCAACCGGTACGTCCGGAAGACGGAGCAGCTGAAGACGTTCGTCGACTACCGGCTGGAGTGGCAGCAGGGGCCGTCCGAGTTCAAGCACTACGTGAACCTCCGGCTCCAGCCGACGGCGGACAAGTATTACACGATCGGGGTGGTGGACGACCCGCGCGGGGAGTTCAGCTCCAACACATCGACGGTTGCCATCGACGGCGGCGCCCCGACGACCACCGTGGAAGAGAAGTACGACGACAAGCTGAAGATCTCCGCCCTGATCGCCAGGAGATTCTCCGGGCTCACGGTGAAGGGCGGCGTGATCGAATCCACCGGCGGACTGGGCCTCGACTACGAACTCCTGAAGAACCGGTTGACGGTGGGGGCGGACGCCTGGGACTTCTCCCGCAAGGACCTGCCCCCGCATTTGAAGCTGTACGGCAGCTATGATATCGTCAAAAACCTTTTCGTAACCGGCGGAGTGGACGACGTGCTGGCGACCGAGAGGGACCTTCGGACCCTGTTCCTCGGTTTCGGGATCAAGTTCGCCGACGAGGACCTCAAGACCGTCCTGGGGGCCGTTCCCATCAAGCCGTGACGAAGCGCTCCGCTCCGGCAAATACCGCGCGCGATGCAAAGGAAGGATCGAAAACCATGGCGAGAATCCATCGAGCGATCGTCAGCGTATCCGACAAGACGGGAGTGGCCCGGTTCTGCTCCGCGCTCTCCCGGCTCGGCGTCGAGCTGTACGCCTCCGGGGGAACGGCGAAGCTGCTGCGGGAGAAGAAGGTTCCGGTCCGCCTCATCGAGGAGTACACGGGGTTCCCCGAGATGCTGGACGGGCGGGTGAAAACCTTGAACCCGAAGATCCACGGCGGGCTCCTCGCCCTGCGGGGGAATCCGGCCCACATGAAGACGATCGGCGAGCACGGGATCGTCCCGTTCGACATGCTGGTCGGGAACCTGTACCCCTTCGAGGCGACGATCGCACGCTCCGGATGCACGCGGGAGGAGGCGATCGAGAACATCGACATCGGCGGGCCTTCGATGCTGCGGTCCGCCGCGAAAAACTGCCAGTCGGTCGCGGTGGTGTGTGACCCCGCGGACTACCCCCCGATTCTCGCGCAGATGAAGAAGAACGCGGGAAACCTCGACGAGAAAACCATGGAGGAGCTCGGGCGGAAGGCGTTCGCCTTGACCGCCCGGTACGACGCGGCGATCTCGAACTACCTCGGCGCGGGAGAGGCGGGCGCGGATCCGTTCCCCGTGACCTTCTCGGGCCAGTGGCGGAAGCTCCAGGGTCTCCGGTACGGGGAAAATCCGCACCAGGCGGCGGCGTTCTACGCCGACACCGTGCTGCCCGACGAGCCGACGCTGGGAGGCGCGCAACAGATGCAGGGGAAGGAGCTTTCCTACAACAATATCGTCGACATCGACGCGGCGCTGCAACTCGCCCTCGAATTCTCCATCCCCGCCGCGGTCGTCGTCAAGCACACGAATCCCTCCGGCGTGGGGGTATCGAAGCGCCGCCTTCCCGACGCCTTCAAGAAGGCGCGCGAGTGCGACCCCATCTCCGCCTACGGCGGCGTGATCGGCTTCAACCGGCCGGTGAACGCCGAGACGGCCCGGGAAATCGCCAACACCTTCTTCGAGGCGATCATCGCTCCCTCCTACGACAGGGAGGCGCGGAAGGTCCTCTCGGTGAAGAAGAACCTCCGCGTGCTGGCCACGGGCGGCGTGTTCCGGTGGTCCGACGCCCGGATGTTCGAAATGAAGCGGGTCAGCGGCGGGCTTCTCCTGCAGACGGGCGACCGGCACGTGCTCGACCCGAAGGACCTGAAGGTGGTGACGAAGCGGAAACCGACCGCGGACGAACTCGAGGCGATGCTGTTCGCGTGGAAGGTGTGCAAGCACGTGAAATCGAACGCGATCGTCTACGCGATGAAGGACCGCACCGTCGGTGTGGGGGCGGGGCAGATGAGCCGGGTCGACTCGGCGAAGATCGCGGTGATGAAGGCACGGCACCCCACGAAGGGGACCGTCGTCGCCTCCGACGCCTTCTTCCCGTTCCGGGACGGCCTCGACGTGGCCGCCGAGGCGGGGGCCACGGCGGCGATCCAGCCGGGGGGATCGGTTCGCGACGCGGAAGCGATCGCCGCGGCCGACGAGCACGGGATGGCGATGGTGTTCACCGGGGTCCGGCACTTCCGGCATTAGAAGGTCAGCCTCCTTATCCCAGCGAAGCGGAGGAAGATGGAATGGGAATTTCCGTCCTCATCGTCGGCGGCGGCGGTCGCGAGCACGCGCTGGCCTGGAAGATCGCGAAAAGCCCCCTCGTGTCGAAGATCTACGCCGCCCCCGGAAACCCCGGAATCGCGCGGAACGCGGAGTGCATCTCCCTGGCGGTGGACGACCTCGACGGGCTGCGGAAGTTCGCGGTGTCGAAGAAGATCGACCTGACCGTGGTCGGCCCCGAGGCCCCGCTGGCGGCGGGACTGACCGACCTGCTCGCGAAGGAGGGCCTCCTCGTCTGCGGCCCGGACCGCGCGGGTGCGCAGATGGAGGGGTCCAAGGTCTTCATGAAGACCATCCTCTCGAAGTACGGCATCCCGACGGCCTCCTTCAAGGTGTTCGACGAGTACGACGAGGCGGAGCAATATCTCCTCACCCACCGGCTGCCGGTGGTCGTCAAGGCGGACGGGCTCGCGGCGGGGAAGGGCGTCGCCGTCGCACAGACGTTCGAAGCGGCGATCGCGTTCCTGAAGGACGTGATGGAGCGGCGGGTATTCGGCGCCGCGGGGGAGCGCGTCGTGATCGAGGAGTGCCTGCCGGGCGAGGAGGCGTCGTACATCGTCTTCACCGACGGCCACGAGTTCGTACCGCTTCCTTCCTCGCAGGACCACAAGAGGATCGGGGACAACGATTCCGGGCCCAACACCGGCGGGATGGGGGCGTATTCCCCTGCGCCCGTCGTGACGCCCGAGGTCGAGGCGCGGGTACATCGCGAGATTTTCGAGCCGCTGCTGGCGGGTCTTCGCGCCGAGGGGATCGTCTTCCGCGGCATCCTGTATGCGGGGCTCATGATCGAGCGGGGGGTCCCGCGGGTCCTCGAGTTCAACGTCCGCTTCGGCGACCCCGAGGCGCAGCCGCTCTTCCTTCGCCTGAAAAGCGATCTCGTCCCGCTGCTCCTGCAGTGCGCGCGGGGAAAAATCATCGATGCGAAGATGGAGATCGACCCGAGGCCGACGGTCTGCGTCGTGATGTCCTCCGGCGGCTATCCGGGGAGTTACGAGAAGGGGCACCCCATCGGGGGGATCGAGGACGCGGAGAAAGAGGAAGGCGTGGTGGTGTTCCACTCCGGTACGGCGATGAAGGAGGGACGCCTGGTGACCCACGGGGGGCGCATTCTCGGCGTCACCGCGATCGGCGGAACGCTGAAAGAGGCGATCGCCCGCGCATACCGCGCCGTGGACAAGATCCACTGGGAAGGCGCCTACTGGCGCACCGACATCGGGCGGAAGGCGCTGGCGCGGGGAAACGCATGATGGAGGGGAAGGTCCTGATCCTGATGGGAAGCGCCTCCGACGCGGAGACGATGCGGGCGACGGTGGAGGTGTTGTCGGGCTACGGGATCCCGTCCGAGATGACCGTCACCTCCGCGCATCGCTCGCCGGGCCGGACCCGGTCACTGGCCCGCAGCGCGGAGAAGGAAGGGTTCTCGGTCATCATCGCCGGGGCGGGGGCCGCGGCGCACCTCGCCGGGTGCGTGGCCGCCGAGACGGTGCTCCCGGTGATCGGCGTTCCGCTGGCCGGGTCGCCCCTCTGCGGGTTCGACGCCCTGCTCTCGACCGTCCAGATGCCTGCGGGCGTGCCGGTGGCGACCGTTGCCGTGGGAAAGGCGGGGGCCCGGAACGCCGGGCACCTTGCCGCGCAGATCCTTTCCCTTTCGTCCCCGAAGCTTCGCGCGAAGATCCGCGCCGGCCGGAAAGCGATGGCGGACGCCGTCGAGAAGGCCGCGAAGCGGCTCCCATGATCCCCACAAGGGGGCGCATCCCATGGCCATCCCTTGCCGGCGCAGAGAGGCGGGACGCTCCTCGCGGGGGGCGCCCGGCATGACGCGCCTGGTCCTCCTCGACGCCGATCGTTCCGACAGGCCGGCGATTCCGAAACCGCGGCTCCCCGGGGAGGTGATCGCTTCGCTGCGCGCCGGGGGGGTGGTGATCTTCCCCACCGACACCTTGTACGGGCTCGGGGCGGACCCGTGCTCGGAAGCGGGACTCGACCGGTTGTTCGCCGCCAAGGTACGGGACCGGGGGAAGCCGATCCCGCTCCTCCTTTCGGGGGGGGAACAGGTCGACCGATGGGCGCGGCATGTTCCTCCCGCCGCCGCCCGCCTCATGGGCCGGTACTGGCCCGGCCCCCTCACGCTGGTGCTCCCCGCGGATCCGGGAGTGCACCCGGCCGTGACCGGCGGGGGAGATACGGTGGGGCTGCGCGTCCCCGACCACCCCGTCCCGCGGGCGCTGGCGGCCGGGCTCTCCGGCGCGATCACCGGCACGTCGGCGAACCGGTCCGGGAACCCCGGGGCGTGGGTGTCCGCCGAGGAGATCGTCCGGGAATTCACCGGGGAGGTCGACTGGGTCTTGTGGGGGGGGGGAGCGGCCGGCGACGGGGGCCGGGAAAGGGGAGGAAACTCCCCCGGATCGACCGTGGTGAGGATGATCGACGACCACCCGGTCCTGTTGAGGGAGGGGGTTCTCCCGTTTCGCGACATCGTCGAATTCCTGCAGAGAGGGTGACGCCATGGCCGAAGTGAAACCGTTCCGGGGGATTCATTACGACGTGAAGCGCGTGGGAGACTTGACCCGGGTGGTGGCGCCGCCGTACGACGTCCTCTCCCCGGAGGAGCAGGATGCCCTCCACCGCCGCCACCCCCGCAACATCGTCTGGATCGATTTCGGGAAGGCGAAGGATGGGGACGGTCCGGGATCGGACAAGTACACCCGGGCGGCGGCCCTGTTCCATGAATGGCAGGCCGAGGGGACGCTGGTCCGCGACCCGCTTCCGGCCCTCTACTACTATGAACAGGAGTTCACGATCCCGGGAAAGGGGACCTTCGTGCGGAAAGGGTTCCTCGGGGCGCTGAAATTATCGCCCTTCGGCGAGGGGATCGTCTTTCCCCACGAGCGGACCCTTGCCAAGCCCAAGGCGGACCGTCTCGCGCTGATGCGGATGACGGACGCCCACATGAGCCCCATCTTCGGCCTCTACTCCGATCCCGGGAACACGGTCCTGAACAACCTGCGCGCGGGGATATCCGCCGTCCCCGACCTGGCCGCCGTCGACGACCTCGGCGTGAAGCATCGCGTCTGGACCGTCACGCAGCCGAAGGCGATCCTCGGCGCCGTCGAGACGATGGAGGACAAGGGAGTCTTCATCGCCGACGGGCATCATCGGTACGAGACCGCCCTTGCCTTCCGCGACGAGATGCGCGCCACGCATGGCGTGAACCCGGGCGCGGCGTACGAGCACGTCCTGATGTTCCTGTGCAACATGGACGACGAGGGGATCGTCATCCTCCCCACCCACCGCGGGATCCACTCCTTGCAGGATTTCTCCTCCGGCGGTTTCCTCGAGAAGGTGCGCGCGCAGCTCCCGGTCGAAACGCGTGACGGGTCGTCCGAGGATGCGATGCGGGCGGTGGAGGCGGCGGGCCGCGACGGGAAGGCGATCGGATGGAGCGCAGGCGACCACCGGTTCCACCTGGTCACGTTCCCCGACCTGCAGGCGTTCTGCGACCGGCGCCTTTCGAAGTTCCCTCCGCAGCTGCGAACGCTCGACGTCGTTCTATTGCACGGCTACCTGTTCGAGCAGCTGCTGGGGATCTCTCCCGAGGCCGTAACGGCGGGGCGGTGCGTAAAGTATTACAAGGACCCCGCGAAGGCGACCGCGGATCTCGCCTCCGGGGCGATCCAGGCCGCCTTCTTCCTGAACCCCGTGTCGGTCGACGAGTTCCGCGACGTTTCCCTCTCCGGCCACGTCCTCCCGCAGAAGTCGACCTTCTTTTATCCTAAAATCGGGACGGGACTTCTCATCTTCCCCGTGGCGGCGGACGACCGCGTACCGGGGTAAGTGTCCCAGGTCATCAATACGGCGACGTATTCAAACTGCGATCCCGGAAGACGCTGCGCCTCCGGGACTCCCCCTTCGGCTGCGCCGCCTCGGAGGGGGACTCCGTTCGTGGCTCGCCGTGCGGTGAACCTGCACGGCTGCGCTTTACCTCACTGCGCCCCCCTCCTGCGGCGACTCCGCCGGACCCTCCCGTTGCGTGCGCCTTCCGTGCCGTCTTCCCGATACGTTACCGTATTTATGACGGGGAGTACTTAGTTATGAACTGGGACACTTCCCCCGGGGGTCTGATCATCCGGCAGCCCGAGCGGGGGTACCGCTTCTCGATCGACTCGGTGATTCTCGCTGGATTCGCCGCCCCGCTCTGCCGCGGCGCCGTCCTCGACCTGGGGACGGGGTGCGGGGTCCTGCTGCTTCTCCTGTCCCGCCTCGCCCCCGGGATGGTTGCCGGCACCGGCGTGGATCTCCAGGAAGACCTGCTCGATTTCGCGCGCCGGAATTTCCACGAGAATTTCCCGGACGGGCGCCTGATCGCCGCGCACGGGGATGTTCGGGGGGAGATCCCCGGGGTCAAGCCCGGTTCGTTCGACCTTGTGGTGACGAATCCGCCGTACGGCCGGGCGGGACACGGTCGCCGAAACCCGGATCCGGGGAAGGAGACGGCGCGGCACGAGGTGACCTGCACCCTTCCGGAGCTCTTCGCGGCGGCGTCCCGGTTTCTTTCCGCGGATGGCCGGTTCGCCTTCATCCTCCCGTACCCGCGTTTCCCGGAGATCGAACCGTGTGCCGCGAAGGAGGGGATGCGCGTGGAACTCCTGCGGGTGGTCCATCCCCGGGACGGCGCGCCGCCTTCCCGGCTGCTCTGCTGCGCGGTTCGGGGCGGAAGCGGAACTCCCCGTCTTCATCTTCCCCTGTTCCTTCACGGGGATCGGGAGAAATATTGCCCGGAGGTGGAGCGGATCTGCCGCCTCTTCCGGCCCGGTTCGCAACGCGCCGGCACGGAACCCCCGTTATCCCTTTGAAGAGATTTCCTTCGGCGGGCGGGACCGGAGGGCGATGGCACGCAGGCTTGCGCGCGTCTCCGGGTCGGCCACGGAGGACAGTCCCTCCGGATCGGGACCGGTGGGGGCCGGCGGTTCCTCGCGCGGCGCGGCCTCCGACTTCTCGGCCGAAGCGAAGGAGCCCACGGTGAACCGGATGTCGCTCACCGGGATCCGTTCTCCGGCCGTCTCCCGGATTCTGCCGATCATCGTCGTCGTGCTCATCCGGAGTTCCTGCGCCCACGCGGAATTCCGCACAACGACCGTGAGGACGCCGTTTCTCAGCGACAGGGGGATCGCGTTCCGGGCGACCAGGGGGCCGGCGATCTCCGGCCATTTTTTCCGAAGGGATACGAGGAAGGCGACGTGCGGCATCCGCAGCGACTCGAGGAACGCATCGAGGATCGACGACAGGGGTACCGCGTCTTTCCGTCTCACGGCCGCCCCCGAAGGATCCGTCGGACCTTTCCTCCCGCGACCTGCCCCAGCACGGCGCACGCGATGAACGCCGGGATTCCCCACGCGCTCACGTGGTTTACGAGCCGCACCCAGGCGATGAAAGGGACGGAGAGGTGGACGCAGACGAACCACCCGACCGAGAATTTCCGGAACCCCTCCCGGGCGTACCCAAGGGGGATATTTACGGTGAGCGCGATGCCCCCGATCAGGGCCATCAAGGCCCAGGGCACCTGGGGGGCGATGGCGGGTACGTTACCTGTCATCCGGACATTATAATCGGTTTCCGGTGGTACCATACGAAAGGCGTACGCAACAGGAGGGTCCGGCAGAGTCACCGCAGGAGGGGTGCGCAGCCGAAGGGTGAGTCCCGGGCAACGCCTTCCGGGATTGCTCGTTGGATACGGCGCCGTATCTATGGATTGGAGTACGAAGGAGTCGAATTGACCCGAGCGGCGGATCCGGTCCTGGTCCTCATCTTCCGGGGCACCCACCAGGTCCTGTCGGCCGAGAAGCGGCTGAAGGGGGGCGGCGTGGCGTTGCGCCTGATCCCGGTTCCCCGGCGCCTCACTTCCGATTGCGGGCTCGCGATCCGGATCCCCATCGATCAACGCGACCGTGCACGGGAGATCCTTTCGGTAGCGCGGCTGCTCCCCGTGTCCGCCCACCTCCCCCGCGAGAGCGGGGAGTACGACCGCGTGTCCCTCTGAGGATCGCAGAAAAAAGAGGTGATTTTTCTCCCCACTTCGACCGATACGATGGGACAGGGGTGACGGGATGAACCTGCACGGTTCCAACGGCCGGTTCTTCAACGGCCGATTTCGTTCGGAGACAGTTTGGAGACAGAAGCTTGACAATATTTAATTCATTAAATAAAGTAATAAGTTATATGGTTTTCTTGGAGGCTTCTTTGAGGGGTAGGTCGTGAAGATCGCCTCGGCGGCGGGATTTCTTCTGCTGTTCGTGTCGATCCCGTCTTTCGGGGGGGCCGCGGACACTCTTTCACCGGCAACGGCAGGGGGAGCGGCGGTCAATCCGGTCGGCATGAAGGTCGGGGTATCGGCGGG
>Ga0210044_10005238_pt1 | contig 17636 bp, 11 predicted proteins | sample CryGey13umfilter_2_FD_183959 | JGI IMG/M metagenome (GOLD analysis project Ga0210044, IMG submission 183959) | Groundwater microbial communities from aquifer in Utah, USA - Crystal Geyser 4/9/14 3 um filter (SPAdes) (version 2) | ecosystem: Environmental > Aquatic > Deep subsurface >... | reverse complement strand
GCTCAGACGGTGACCGGGTCGATGCACGTCGTGCACACACCCGACGCCAAGATCCTGCTGGACTGCGGCCTCTATCAAGGCACGCGGCAGGACTCGAACCACCGCAACCGCAACCTGCCCGTCGCGCGACGGAAGATCGACGCCATGGTGCTCTCCCACGCGCACATCGATCACTCGGGCGCGCTGCCGCTGCTGTACAAGACGGGCTACCGCGGGAACATCTGGACCACGCCCGCCACGCGCGATCTGTGCGCTTCGATGCTGGAAGACGCCGCCGCCATCCAGCAGCACGACGCCGACTGGATCAACCGCCAGATCGAGAAGAAGCACGCGGACATGGAGCCCGTGGAGCCGCTCTACGATCAAGAGGATGTAGTCGGCGTGCTCGGATGCATGCTCAGCCTCCCCTACCGGCGGCCGCAGGTGATCGCCAAGGGCGTGACGGTGACGCTGCTCGACGCGGGTCATGTGCTCGGCAGCGCGCTGGTGCAGCTCGACATCGACGACGTCGGCGAGACACGTCGCCTGCTCTTCACGGGCGATCTCGGCCGACGCGACATGCCCATCCTGCGCGATCCCGAGAGCCCGACGGGCGTGGAGATGCTCATCATGGAGAGCACCTACGGCGACCGCCTGCACGACGACATCCAGACCATGGACGAAGAGCTCGCCAAGACCATCGAGCGCACGATCAAGCGCCACGGCAAGGTGATCATCCCCAGCTTCGCCCTCGAGCGCGCGCAGGAGGTCATCTACTCCCTCAAGCGCCTGAAGAAGGCGGGGCGCCTGCCGAAGGTGAAGGTCTACGTGGACTCACCGCTCACGGTGAAGCTGACGAGCGTCTTCCGCCTGCACCCCGAGTGCTACGACAAGGAAGCGCGTGAGCTCTTGGTGGGTGGCGACTCCCCCTTCGAATTCGACGACCTCGAGTACGTCTCGAGCGTGGAGGATTCGAAGGCCATCGACGCCAGCGAGGAGCCCTGTGTGATCATCGCCGCTAGCGGCATGTGCGAGTTCGGTCGCGTGGTCCATCACCTCAAGGCGAGCATCGAAGACCGGCGCAGCACCGTGATCATCGTGGGCTTTCAGGCGCAGCACACCCTCGGCCGACGCCTGGTCGAGCAGCGCCATCACGTGCGGATCTTCGGCGTCGAGCGCGAGCGCAGCTGCGAGGTCGTGGTGCTGAACGGCTTCAGCGCGCACGGCGACCAGCACGATCTGCTCGACTTCGCCACGCAAGCGCGTGAGCACGGCAAGGTGCGTCACGTGGCGCTCGTGCACGGCGAGAAGAAAGCACAGGACGTGCTCGCGCAGAAGCTCACGGCGCTCGGATTTCCCGACGTCCGCAGCCCCGCCCAGGGCGACATCATTCGGTTCTGATGAAGACACGCGAGGTATTGCGCGCCATCGACGCGTTCATGGATCACCGCCTGCTGCGCGTAGGCCACGGCACGATCACGATCGGATCGACGCTGATGGCCATCGCCGTGGTGCTCCTCACCTTGCTGGTGTCGCGCCTCTTGATGCGCGCCGTGAGCAGAGGCCTGGCCAAGCGCGGACTCGAACACGAGGGCACGGTCGGCGCCGCGGGCAGCCTGGTCCGCTATGTCGTCCTGATCATCGGCGTGGGGCTGGCGCTCGAGACGCTGGGCATCGATCTCAGCGCGCTCTTCGCCGCGGGCGCGGTCTTCGCCGTCGGCATCGGTTTCGCGATGCAGAACATCGCGCAGAACTTCGTGGCCGGCGTCATCTTGCTCATGGAGCGTTCGATCAAACCGGGCGACGTGCTGCTGATCGACGATGAGCAGGTGCGCATCCGCGAGCTGGGCATTCGCTCCACCATCGCGACCACGCTGAACGGCGAGAACGTCCTGATCCCCAACTCGACGCTGATCCAGACCGCGGTCAAGAACCTCACGCTGACCGACGACCATATCCGCCTCGTGGTGACGGTCGGCGTCAGCTACGACTCGGACATGAAGAAGGTGAGGGAGGTGCTCGAAGCCGTCGTCGCCGAGTTCCCGGATCGCCTACCAACCCATCTCTCGCGCATCTTCATGGCCGACTTCGGCGACAGCTCCGTGAACTTCGACGTCACGCTCTGGACCGCTCAGCCATGGCGTGCGCCCTGGGATCGCTCTCGCCTGCGTGAGGCCATCTGGGTCGCGCTGAAGCAGGCCGACATCACCATCGCCTACCCGCAGCTCGACGTTCACTTCGACGCAGCCGTCCCCAGAGATTTCGACCCGGCAGACCCTAAAGATAAGGGCTGAACAGGCGCGCCACGCCGTCGCGCAGACGGCGAAGCAGCGAACGCCTGTCGAGCTCCGCGCGCGTGAGTTCGCGCGCGCCGAGGATGCGCTCTTCGATCAGGCCGTCGACCTCGTGCGCCAGCTCGTGCGAGAAGCACTCGAGGTTGACCTCGAAGTTCAGGCGTAGGCTGCGCGGATCCCAGTTGGCCGAGCCGACGAAGGACCAGCGCCTGTCCACGACCATCATCTTGCTGTGATCGAAGGGCGCCGGGCTGACCCAGACCCGGCAATGACCGCTGGTGAAGATCGAGAGCTGGGCGCACATGGCCCAGCGGATGATCGCGAGGTTGCCGCGCTCAGGCACGACAATGTCGACCTCCACGCCACGCAGAGCGGCGACCTCGAGCGCAGACTCCAGGCTGCGATCCGGGAGGAAGTAGGGCGTCACGATGCGGATGGAGCGCTCGGCCGAGCTGATGGCGCCGGCCATGATCCAGCGGATCTTGTCGATGTCGATGTCGGGCCCATCGGTGAACACCCGGCAGAGGGTGTCGCCCGCGGGCACGATCTCCGGGAAGAAGAGCTCGCCCTCCAGAGACTCGCCGCGTGTGAACTGCCAGTCCTCGGCGAAGACCTCCTGCAGCTGACGCACGACGGGCCCCTGCACGCGGAAGTGCATGTCGCGCGTGGGGTGCTTGGGCTCATCCGCGAGCACGCAGGCGCCGCGGATGTTCATGCCGCCCATGAAGGCCTCCCTGCCGTCGAGCACCAGGATCTTGCGATGGTTGCGCAGGTTCAAGAAGGCCACGCCGGCGAGGCGCGCCGGCATGAAGCTCGCGCAGGCCACGCCTCGACGCGCGAGCAGCTTGTCCACGCGCTGCCGCGAGTAGCGCTTGCCCGCGTCGTCCACGAGCACGCGCACCTCGACGCCCCGATCCTTGGCGGCGCTGAGCGCGTCGACGAAACGCATGCCCCAGGCGTCCGTGTCGAAGATGTAGGTCGCGAGGGTCACGCTGCGCCGCGCTCCCTCGATGGCGGCGAGCATGGCGGGATAGGCGAGGTCTCCGTCGACCAGAGGCGTGATGCGATTGCCGGGCAGGAGCGGACGACCCGCGACCGTCTCACCCAGGCGCGCCAGCTCCGCCAGATGGGCGTCCTGGTCCGGCAAAGCCTCGCGCACCTCGTCAGGCGTGAGTGGCTCGGCCAAGCTGGGCAAGTAGAAGAGTCTGCGCCCGCGTCGCAGCATGGTCGCGCGGCGCCGGATGCGGTTGATGCCGAAGACGGCGTAGAGCAGCGCCCCGGCGATGGGCACCATCCAGATCACGCCCATCCAGCCGAGTGTCGCCGTGGCGTCCCGCTTGTGCAGGATCGCGTGCGTGGACGCCCAGATGGCGAGCCCGATCACGAGGCCTGAGCTCAAGTAGGGCCAGATGTCGACGAGCAGCTTCATCAGGTCCGCCAGAAGTCTGTCACGACGCCGCCACGATATCACCTCCGCCGAGGCCTCGAGCGCGGTGGTGTCGATCGCTGTCATCCGAGCTGAGTCGCATCGGCAGCCTCGCACCGCAAAGGGGGGCCTGAACGGTTACGCAGCGGCGTCGCACGCAGCCTGCCACTCGACGCGCCGCTCGCGCCGCTGCGAGGCGACGCGATCTGGGTCGCTCCGCTACTCGGGCAGGCCCGCGTCGATCCAAGCCACGAGCCTTCGACTGACGGCGGCCTTCGGGGCGGGCATCGACAGCGGCGGAAACCGGCGCAAGACTGCGGGAGTTGGTCTGTCGCTCCGGCGCCGAGCGAGGTGGTGATTTGTCCAAGCTCGGGTTCCACACGCTACCGATGTTTCTGGTGTTCGTCGGCACGACGGCGCTCGCGCAGGCGCCGGGGGTCGCCGACGGCACTCCCACCGCGACTGCTACGACCACGAACGGTCCACGACGCATCGTCCGCGATCCAGGCGAGACTCCGCGGCCAACGGCACCTCCGGACGACGACGAGTGCATGGACTGCTCGCTGCACGTGCCTCCCGGACCGCGACCGCACCGAGTGGGAGCCGTGTTCGCCGAGCTCGGCCTCGGGGTACTTGGCGCCGGCGTGGGAACGGGCCTCACCTACGCGTTGGTGGTGCCAGCCGTCGTGAGCGACTCTGCCCGCGCGTTCTACCGAGCAAGCGCGGTCGGAGCTCTCTTCACCTTCGCCCTGGTCGATGGCGCGATCTACGCAGGTGGCGAGCTCACCGATGGCCGCGGCTCGGCTTCATGGACCACGCTCGGCATCTTGCTCGGGGCGGGGGTCGGCACGGCGCTCGGCCTGGGCGTGGTCAACGCCCTGACTCGCCCGACGAATGGCGGATTCAGCGCCGCGAGCGTCCTGACGACCATCTTCGCGGTGCCCGCGCTCGGCTTGGCAGGCGGCATCGTGGCCTACGAGCTGAGCGATGGTGCCGAGCGCCGTCGCCTCATGCGAGGGCTGGCCCTCGTCCCCGTCGCCGCACCGATGCATCACGGCGTCAGCTTCGGCCTCGCGGGCCGGTTCTAGAAGTGTCGAGTCCCCTGCGCTCTGCATCACGCGGACAGAAGCCGGTGCAGATCAATGCACCTCTTGTCCGCACGTCGGCATCGTCGCACCCATGTAGGGGTTCTGGAGCTCGGCGCTCGGTTGCACCCAGCGCCCGTAGCCTTCGGCCATCGGGCACTCGAAGATGTGCCGGCCGTTGGCGAGACTCGCGTCGTCTCCAAGCAGCGCCACGAGCGGTCTTGGTCATTCGATACTCCAGGATCACGTCGACGGTCGTCGACAGGGAAACATGCTTCAGATGTTCTGACCGCCGAGATGCGGCGTGACTTCGGCTGACGGTGTCACCTGGGTCGCGGCTGCCGTCTCCACGTCGCGTACACGCAGCACGCGCCCAGCGATGAACGCCAGTGGTGCCGCGAGGGCGCTTCCCAGAGCGCCCATCTTGGCCGCGCCCACCAAGCTCGCGTCGGTGAAGGCCACGCCCGCTACGAAGAGCGCCACGGTCAACCCGAGCGCGCCCGTCATGCCTGCCACGAACAGACTCCGGCGATTCATCCCCTGTGGAAGTGGAAACCCCAACCGCTGCGCCATCAACGCGAAGCCGAAGATACCGAAGGTCTTGCCCACGATCAGCGCGAGCAGCACGGCGATGGTGGCGTCACCCACCCCGGAGAAGCGCACTCCAGCGTTCACCAAGCCGAAGGCGAAGAGCCCAAGGTCCACCGGGATCCGAAACGCGCGCTCGAAACGGTTGAGTGTGTCGCACTGGATTGGTGCCCCGTCCTCGTGCTGAAACACCCCCTCGTCGTGGGTCGCGTGAGGCATGAAGGGGACCACGGCCACGAGCGCGAGCGCCGGGTGCAGGTGGGCCGAGTGCAACGCATACCAGGACATCAGCCCGGGTCCGAGGAGGTAGAGCCATGGGCTCGACACCTGCAGCTTGTGGAGTCTGCGTGCGGCAATCATGGCCGCGAGTACGCCGAGCAGCCACACGGGCTGAACAGGCTGCGCTGGATCGGGGTAGAAGACCGCGATGATGCCCAGGCCGATGGCGTCATCGGCCACGGCGAGCAGCAGCAGAAAGCTCACCGCCGGGTGACCCTTACCGAAGACCATGCGCGCCGCGAGCCAGGCCAGGGCGATGTCCGTCGCGGTGGGGATGCCCCAGCCGCGTGTGAGCGCAGCGTCTCCGCGCACCAGCACGAACACGAGGTACACGACGATGGGACCCAGCACGCCGCCAAGCGTGGCGAGCAGCGGATTGACGGCCTTCTTGGGTGGATTCAGCGCACCCCCCGGCAGCACGCTCTCGACGATCTCCTTGGTGGCGATGCCGAAGAAGAACGCCATGAAGAGGTCGTTCACCAAGAAGTGAAAGTCGAGCCACTCCGCGCCATGTACGCCAACCAGATCGAGCGGCCTTTCGCCTGCCAGCGCCTCGTAGGTCTCGGGCGCGATGTTCGCCCACAGGAGCGCCACCACCACCCCCGAGATGAGGGGAATGGAGAACTCCGAGAGCAGGCCTAGCCCTCTGCCAGCGAGCTTCTTCATGGTCAGTTCCTTGGGACGATCGCGAACGCGTTGGGCGGCTTCACGGGAGGACGGCCATGGGGTGCAGCGGGTGCATGCTCAGGGCGTCAGGCTTGGGCGGGTGACTCGACGGGCGCTTCACACTCGCGAGCGCGCGCTCGAGGCGTGACAGTCGCAGCATGGCGCTGCCGTTCTCCGGATCGAGTCGTTGCAGTAGCTCCGCGAGCTTCGCGAGATCTTCGTCGGATCGATTGAGGGCGTCCTCGTCGCGACTCATCTCGAGGCGCTTGATCATGGCGTTCACGCCGTTGACGAGCTCCTCCACTTCCTCGACGCGTGACGGCAAGAAGAGCGCGTCCACGTGACCTGTGGCCACGCCATAGAGGTGAGTGTTCACTCGGCGGATGGGCTCGGAGACGGCCATTCGCAACGCGACGACCAAGGCGACCTCGACCGCCCCCGTGAGCGCCAGCACATGCCAGGCGTGGGTCAACAGCAGCACATCCCAAGGCGTGCCTTGCGTCATGTGCTGATAGCCCGCGTAGAGGCCCATGGCGACGATCAAGGCGAGCGCCGTGACCGCGGCGGCGAGGGTCGAGAGGCTGAGGGATTTCTTCACGGTTGGGCTCCTCGGATCCGCTACGGCGCTCTCATCATCGAACGCCATGGACCTCGAACAGGAGACTCAGCAATCATCGAGCCAACACAAATGCCCGGTTAGCGCGCCTCGACACGGCCTCGCACGGCACGGCTTTGTGACCTGCCCGGTCAATGACTGTGTCCAAGGCGGTCAACGAGGTGACGCCGACGGAACTTGAGGAAGGTCAACTCGAGCCTTCGCCCCCAATGCACTGTCGAAAGGAGCCCCATGATCATCCGACTCTTCCAACTCGCGTATCGCCCGCTCGTTCGCCGCGCCGCCATGAGCGTGCTGCCGGGTCGACCTCACCATCCCGGTCGCCCCGAGGCCGGGCGGTGGACGAAGCGCGAGACCGACGAGCTGCTGCGTCAAACGTGGCGAGGCGTTCCGGAGCTGCTTCGAGTCGCGGACCTGCCTCACCTGCCCACCGTCGGCAATCGTCACAACGTCCTGCTCGCGGCCATCACCACCGCGGCGTATCGCGCGCTCGTCCAAGGTGGCACGCCGCGCGCCCACGCCGCGCAACTCGTGGCCGACCTCGGGTGGACGGTCTACGGCTGGGGGCTTCGCGCCGTCTCCCTCCCGCAAAGCTTACTGCCGGGCGCGGCGCAGGGACGCCTGGAGCGAACGCTGAACACGTTGATGGTGTTTCCCTTCAGCGCGCCCGGCGCGCCCGGGTACGAGGTCGAGACTTTCGCCGACGATCAGGGCTTCCACACCAACTGGACGCATTGTCCGCCGGAGACCTTCGTGCGGAAGGTCGCCGAGCAGCTGGGAGATCTCGGTGACCTCGACGCCTTCTACCAGAGCTGGTGTCTCTACGACTGGCCAGGCGCGGACGTCTTGGTGCACGACGGCGCCACCGGCCACTACGAGCGTCCGCGCACCCTGTCTCGAGGCGACGCCCTGTGCGATATGTGCTGGCACGCCGCGCCTACGACCGAAGGGAGCTCTCCATGTCATTGACGCTCGCGATGGACTCGACCGGCACCGACAACATGCGGCGCCTCTTGGCTCGTTGGCGCGAGGATCCATTGGGCACGTACACCACCTGGTTCCTGTGGGAGGAGCGCATCAAGAACTTCCGCTCGATCCGCACCGGCATCCTCACGGTGATCGACGCGATCGAGCAGAACACCTTCGGCAACGTGTACAAGGGCTCGTCGCTCGAGACCGTGGTGAAGTCCATCGCGGAGCAGCGTCAGATCTTCCGCGGCGCGGATCACGCCTTCCTCTGGAAGCCCAAGCTTCGGATCCCCGACATCTACGAGAGCCGCGAGAATCAGCGTGCGTTCGCGCATTTTCTGGAAGTCTGCACCTGCTGCGGAGGCGAGGAAGAGAAGATCGTGGCGGCGATTCAAGCGCTCGACCGAGTGCAGATCAAAGGCCTCGGACCCGCGGCCGCCAACCTGCTCTACTTCCTGCATCCGACGACCGTCACGCCTTTCAACACGGCGATCGTCAAGGGCTACAACGCGCTGACGGGCGCGAAGGTGAAGCTCGGGCGTTGGGAGGAGTACCTGGCCATGCGGCGGGGCATCCTCGCGCTGAACGCCACCTACCGCGACCTGCTCTCCAACGATCTAGGCGCCATCGCGGGTCTGCTCTTCGACGTGGGTTCCGGTCGCTACGCCGCGCCGCCGCGGGGCGAGGACGAAGACGCCGTGGCGCGCTGGCGGGAGGATCTGGCGCGCGTCCGGGACGAAGCCGACCGCGCCGACCGAGCCATTCGCGCCGCTCGAGACGAAGACCGCACACACGTGGAGATCCAGGGTTGGCTGCGCGACCTCGGCCACGCCCTGGGCTTCGACGTCTGGATCGCCAGCAACGATCAGAACCGACCTTGCGGGCCGACTCGCCTGGGTCACGGCTGCCTCGATTATCTGCCCGAGGCGACGCGACGCTCACCGGCCTACGATTCCATCCGGCTGATCGACGTGCTCTGGATCGATCGTGGGAGTCGCGAGGTCGCGGCGGCGTTCGAGGTCGAGCACACGACCTCGATCTACTCGGGCATCGTGCGCATGCTCGATCTGGCGCTCGGCGAGGGGCAGGCCACGGGCGCCATGTTCCTGGTCGCTCCCGGCGCCCGCGAGGCGGACGTGCGCGATCAGCTGCATCGCCCCGCGTTCAGCCGCGTCTCCGACCTCGACGTGCGCTTCATCTCCTACAGCGACCTGTCCAACGAGCGCGATGCCATGGCGCGCTTCGGCCACGGACTCAAACCCATCGAAGCCATCGCCAAGCGGCTCTGAGCCTTCGCCGGGCCTCGCTTGCACGCGGCCCGCGTCAGCGTCCAGCCCTCAGGTCCGGCTGCCGAACTGCGCGAAGCTGCCCTGACTCTCGAAGTACTGCACGTTGCCCTCCGAGTCCTGAGCCATCACCGCGGCAGCCTTGTCGACCTGATGTCCCGTGACGGGGTCGGTGGCAACGCGCACGCTGGGATCGCTCTGGATGCGCGTCACGCAGCCGGCGCAACAACCGTAGTAGGTGCGGCCCTCGAATTGCACCGGGATCTGGTCTCGACCCATGAACTGGTTGTTCACCATGCACACCTGGTTGGCGTCCGGAATGAGCGTGAGACTGCCGGCCGTGGAGAGCGCCGCAGCCGCCGGTGCCGCCTCTGCCGTCGCCCCCAACGGTGCGCTCGCCGCGCCCGGCTGTGGACCACCGCTCGTGCAAGCCGCAGCGCCGATCATTGCCAAATGCATCAGACTCCAGAACTTGTTCATGCTCGACTCCTTCGCGTCCGCTCCTGGCGGTACACGGTGGATGACAGCAAGGTCCGGGCCAATCGTGTGAAGCTAGCGACATGCCCGCGGGAGACGCGAGCGCGGGCGGTCCGTCGCGAAATCTGTGACCCGCTCGGTCAGGGGCGTGACCCTCCGGGCTACTGTGCAGACCATGCTGGTCGTCGGAGCTTCACTCCAAGACGTGTGCACGCGTTCGGCGCCGGAGTGTGTCGACCCGAGCAGCGTCCGAGACGGTGAGCACGACCGTGTGCGGGTCGGCACCCGCCTCGATGCGAGCGCCCTCCACGTAGAGTGGGCAGCTCTCCATGCCCACGTGTCCCTGAGTGGACGCGTAGGCGAGGTGACACCGGATGTGAGCCAAGACGGCCTCACGGTTGATGTCATCCGCGAGCGTGATCTCGACGCCCCCGTCCACATCCTCGACGCCGGCGACCGAACCGAGGAGCGGGCACGCTGCGCGTGTGGCCGGCGGGAACTCCGCGCACTGCGCGTTCTCGAAGGACTCGAGCGCCTGCGCTGCCGCTTCGTGCTCCTGCGCGAGAGCCTCGTGATGCGCCGCCTGTCCGCGGTGACGACCCGCGGGATCATAGGTGTCCGTGCCGTAGATGAAGGGCGAGCCCGGATCACCGGGCGTCGCGACGCCCATGCCTGCGCTGCCGCCGACCCGGTCGTCATGCTCGGCCGCAATGGCCTCTTCGTGCTCCGCCATGGCGAGATGGTCTGCCGCGCTCATGTCCTCGGGATGTGTGCCCTGAGATCCTCCGCACGCAGAGAGCGCGACAAGTAGGCTGAGAGGCGCGAGTGTCTTCGTTGTGAATGTCATGATGTTTCTCCTGCCGGCATGTGCCGGCTTCATTGGTCGTCCGGCAAGTGCTGGCGAACCTCTCGCCGCAGCTGCTCGACGTCACCGACATCGTTCGTCTCGAGGAGGATGCGATGGTCATCCTGGCCTGCGGCGGCGCTCACACCTTCCAGGTACAGCGGGCATTGGTGGATGGACCCTGCGCGGCCAGCCCCGGCGAAGCTGACGTGGCACTGAATCCGTGCCAGCAAGCGGTCGCGATCGACGCTCTCGGCGAGGGTCAGTGTCCGGCGGAAAATAAACTGATCGCCTTCCTGCGTCGAGGCGCCCCGCTCGCAAGGCGCGAGGAGCGAGCATACCGGGGGTATGTGAGCGACGAGCAACGCAGCGAGCGGGGATGGATCGGCGCAGGAAGGCCAGTTTATTTCCCGGCGGACACTCAGCTCGATGCCATCCTCGATATCCTCGACCGAGACAATGGGACCGAGCAGGGGACAGACCACCAGGGTTTGCGCCTCCATGCCACCGCACATCGGTGCGTGAAACTCCGTCAGTGAGTCCGCCACCGCCTCGTGCTCGCGGGCAAGTTGAGCGTGCAGCGCTGCACGCGCCTGATGACGCCCGGCCGGCACGTAGACCTCGGACGCATGATCATCCGCGCGGCTCATGTCGATGGATGGCGACTCCCCTGCGGTCTCGCTGCCGCCCGTGACCCGATGTTGGTGCGAGAGCGACTCCTCCTATTCGGCCATCGCTCTGTGATCCCGTGCGTTGCCCTGATCGGCCGAATGCGTCGTCGCGCCACCGCATGCGACGAGAGCGAGCGCCGACGCGAGCGCTCCGCATTTGGTCCAAGATCCCGAGATCACAGCTTCCTCCCGCGCAGCCTGAGCGCGTTGCTGATCACCGACACCGAGCTGAAGCTCATGGCCGCGGCAGCGAAGATCGGGCTGAGCAAGAGGTCGAAGGCGGGATAGAGCGCGCCCGCGGCTACAGGGATCCCGATGGCGTTGTAGGCGAAGGCGAAGAAGAGGTTCTGCTTGATGTTCGCCATCGTCATGCGGCTGAGGCGGCGCGCGCGGACGATGCCCAAGAGGTCGCCCTTCACCAGCGTCACGCCGGCGCTCTCCATGGCCACATCCGTGCCCGTGCCCATGGCGATGCCCACGTGCGCCAGGGCCAACGCGGGCGCGTCGTTGATGCCGTCGCCGGCCATGGCCACGATCTCGCCTTCGGATTTGAGGCGCGCCACCACTTCGGCTTTCCCGTCGGGCAAGACACCCGCGATCACCTCGTCGAGTCCCAGCTCGCGCGCCACGGCCTGTGCCGTGGCCTCGCTGTCGCCCGTGAGCATGACGACCCGTAGGCCCTCCTCGTGCAGCCGCCTCAAGGCCTCGGGCGTGCTCTCCTTGACCGGGTCGGCCACGCCCACGAGGCCAGCCGGCGTGTCGTCGACCACGACGAAGATCACGGTCTGACCCTTGGCCGAGAGCTCAGCTAGGTGATCGTTCAGGGCCTTGGTCGAGAGGCCCATGTCCTCCAGTAAGGCCGCGTTGCCCAGCGCCACCGAGCGGCCCGACACCGTTCCGCGCACGCCCTTGCCGGTGATGGACTCGAACGCCTCGGGGCTCTCGAGCGCCACACCGCGCGCCTCCGCCGCGGCCACGACCGCGCCCGCCAGAGGGTGCTCGCTCGAGCGCTCCAGGCTCGCCGTCAGCGAGAGCAGCTCCTCCTCGCTCAGGCCGCTCGCGGGCATCAGGGTCACCACCGTGGGCTTGCCCTCCGTCAGCGTGCCGGTCTTGTCGATGACCAGCGTCGTGACCTTGCGCATCACCTCGATCGCTTCCGCGTTCTTGAAGAGCACACCCGCCGTCGCGCCCTTGCCCGTCGCCACCATGATGCTCATGGGCGTGGCGAGGCCTAGCGCACAGGGGCAAGCGATGATCAGCACGGCGACGGCGTTCACCAAGGCGTGCGCCATCCGCGGTTCCGGTCCGATGAGCGCCCACACCACGAAGGTGACGAAGGCGCTGAGAATCACGGCGGGGACGAAGTAGCCCGCGACCACGTCGGCGAGCTTCTGGATCGGCGCGCGACTGCGCTGCGCCTCGGAGACCATGGAGACGATGCGCGAGAGCAAGGTGTCGGCGCCGATCTTCTCTGCGACGATGACCAGGCCGCCCTTGCCGTTGACGGTTGCGCCCACGACGGGATCTCCCTCGCGCTTGCGCACGGCCAGCGGCTCACCCGTGACCATGGACTCGTCCACCGTGCTCTCGCCCGAGAGGACGCTGCCATCGACGGGGATCTTCTCGCCCGGTCGCACGCGTAGCTTGTCTCCGAGCACGACCTGCTCGAGGTCCACGTCCTCTTCCGTGCCGTCCTCGTTGACCCGGCGCGCCGTCTTCGCGCCCATGCCCAAGAGCTTCTGGATGGCCTCGCCCGTCTGACTGCGCGCGCGCAGCTCGAGCACCTGCCCGAGCAGGACGAGCGTGACGATGATGCCGGCGGCCTCGAAGTAGACGTCGACCTGCCCCGACTCCGCGCGGAAGGCGGCGGGAAAGATCTGCGGGAAGAGGGCCGCTACGAGGCTGTAGAGGTAGGCCACGCCGACGCCCATGCCGATCAGCGTGAACATGTTCAGGCTCATGTTCCGAATGGACGCCGCCGCCCGGACGAAGAATGGCCACGCCGAATAGGTACAGATGGGCGTGGCGAGGCCGAGCTCGAGCCAGACGCGTAGCTGCGACGAGAGCAGCGCGGAGATGGGATGCCCGGGGAGCATGTCGCCCATGGAGAGGATCAGCAGCGGGATGGCCAAGACGAGCGAGAAGAGGAAGCGACGCGACATGTCGCGAAGCTCGCTGTCGTCCGACTCTTGCGGCGCGGTGTCCACGCGTTCGAGGGCCATGCCGCACTTCGGACACGCGCCGGGTTTGGACTCGCGCACCTCCGGGTGCATCGGACAGGTCCAGACGCCAGCGGCCGCCGGCGGTGGCCCGACGCGTTCGAGGGCCATGCCGCACTTCGGGCACGCGCCAGGTTTGGACTCGCGCACCTCTGGGTGCATCGGGCAGGTGTAGACGGCACCGGTGTCCGCCGGGGGCGCGGCCCCGGACATGTCGCCCGTGCCACCGCCGCAGCCGCCCTCCCCGCCGCAGCCGCCCTCGCCGCCGCAGCCGCCCTCGCCCATCTCCGGGCTCGCGGGCGCCGCTGCTTCCGCCCCGGCGGGCTGCTCGCGCGTGTCGCCTTCGTCCCCTTCGCGACCTTCACCGCTACAGCCGCCCTCGCGGCCGCAGCCGCCCTCGCCACCGCAGCCGCCCTCGCCGCTACAGCCGCCTTCGCCGCCGCAGCCGCCTTCGCCGTCTCGGTTCTTCATCAGGCCTCCTCAGGCTCGAGCGTGTCGGCCAGAGGGGTCGGCGTCGCGGGGGAATCGGACGCCAGTTCGGCGTCGTCGGTGTGGGCTGCGTCCGTCTTCCAACCCAGGAACGCGGCGATGCGCCGCCGCAGGGGACTCATGCCTCCCGTGCGCACCTTGCGCTCCTCGCCGATCGAGTAGAGCACGGGCACCACGAGCAGGGTGATCAGGGTGCCAACCATGCCGCCAATGGAGGGCAAGGCCATGGGCACCATCACGTCCGCGCCCGCGCCTTGCGACGCGATCACGGGCAAGAGCGCGATCACCGTCGTCGCCGTCGTCATCAAGCAAGGCCTGACGCGGCGGACGCCGGCCTCCATGGCGCGGTCGCGCACGTCCTGTATCGTCTTGGGTGGCTGCGCCGTGAAACGCTGGCTCAGGTAGGTCGCGAGCACCACGCCGTTGTCGCTGGCGACGCCGACCAACGCGATCATGCCGACCCAGACGGCCACGGAGATGTTGACGTTGCCCACGCGGAAGAGCGACTGCATCGACACGCCGGCGACCGAGAAGTCGAGGAACCAGGGCTGACCGTAGAGCCACAGCAGGATGAAGCCCGCGCCCACGCCGATGAGCACGCCGGAGTAGATGATGAGCGAGGTCGTCGTCTTCTTGAACTGCAGGTAGAGCAGCAAGAAGATGAAGCCGAGGGCGATCGGGATCAAGATCATCAGCCGCTTGCTGCTGCGCAGCTGGTTCTCGTAGCTCCCGGAGAAGTGGTAGCTGACGCCTGCCGGCACCACGAGCTCACCCGAATCTATCTTGGACTGGATGAAAGCCTGCGCCTGCTCCACCACGTCCACCTCGGCGACGTCGGGCTGACGATCGAAGAGGACGTAGCTGGTGAGGAAGGTGTCCTCCGCCTTGATCATCTGAGGTCCACGCACGTAGGAGATGTGCGCGAGCTGCTCCAGCGGGAGCTGCTCGCCACCGGGTGCGGTGACGGTCAGGCGGTGCAGCGCCTCCACGCTGTCGCGATCTTCGCGCATGTAGCGCACGCGCACGGCGTAGCGCTCCCGCCCTTCGACCGTGCGCGTCAGACTCATTCCGCCGAGTCCGACCTGCACGACCTGCTGCACCTGATCGATGCTCAGCCCGTAGCGAGCGATGGCGGGTCGATCCAAGTCGATCTCGATGTAGGGCTTGCCCACGACTCGATCCGCGATGACCGCCTCGGGCACGACGCTCGGCACCTGCTTCAAGAGCTGCTCGAGCTGGAAGCCAAAGTCCTGGATCGTCTCCAGATCCGGCCCCTGCACCTTGATGCCCATGGGCGCGCGCATGCCGCTCTGGAGCATCACGATGCGAGCCGCGATGGGCATCAGGACGGGCGCCGCGGTGAGCCCGGGCGCACGCGCGACGCGAGCTATCTCCGCGAAGATGTCCTGCGGGCTGTGGATCTCGTCGCGCCACTGACGCACGCGCGTTCCGTCAGCGTCGACGCGGTACTCGGGCTTGTAGCTGATGATGGTCTCGAACATCGAGATGGGCGCTGGATCGAGCGGCGTGTCGGCGCGTCCGAGCTTGCCCACGACGCGTTCGACCTCGGGGATGGCCGCGATGGCGGCGTCCATCTGGCGCAGCATGTCCTGCGCCTCACCGAAGGATGCGTGGGGCAGGGTGGTCGGCATGAAGAGGAACGCCCCCTCGTCGAAGGGAGGCATGAACTCGCGACCGAAGCCGGGGAAGGCCCTCGCCATGGCCTGAGCTGGCGCGCTCGCGGTGAGGCTATCGGGCAGCCAACCGAAGACGCCGAGGAAGCCCTGCCAGGCCACTAGACCCACCAGCACGACAGCGACGGGGAGCGTGAGGAAGGCCGCCTTGTGCACCAGAGCCCAACGAAGAATGGGCGCGTAGAGGCGCTGGAAGACGAGGAAGCTGCCGATCACGATGAGCAGCACGGCGCCCACGAAGAGCAGGTTGAAGATGCTCGGCTGGTCCACGCCCAGCGGCGCCCAATAGTCCGCCAGCAGGTAGGCCACCGCGAAGAGGGCGACCACGATCTCCGCACGCGTCAGGTAACGCCCCACGCGCGGCGACAGCAGCGGCCCCGCCAAGCGCGCCGATGACACGAGCAGCACGAAGAGGCCCAGCAGCGGCACATTGGGCACCAACCACGCACCCAGCGCGAAGAGCGTCCAGTGACGAAGATGGCCGGGCCTCAGAATGGATCCGAGCACGCGGCGCATGCCGCGGAGATGCCCCGGTGCGGGTCCGACCTTCGGCCGCAGGATGACGTGCGCCAGCGCGGGCAACACGACCATGGAGAGCAGCAGCGCGCCCGTCATGGCGAAGGTCTTGGTGAAGGCGAGCGGGCGGAAGAGTTTCCCCTCGCTCGCGGTGAGCGCGAAGATGGGCAGGAAGCTGCAGACGGTGGTGGCTACCGAGGTGAGGATGGCGGGCGCGACCTCGGCGGCGCCAATGCGCACAGCCGCCGCGCGATCACCCCCTGGGGGTGTCGCCTCCACGTGGGCGACGATGTTCTCCGTGAACACGATGCCCATGTCGACCATCGTCCCGATCGCGATCGCGATCCCTCCCAACGCCATCACGTTGGCATCGACCCCCGTGAGCTTCATCAGCACGAACGCGAGCAACACGCCCAGCGGCAGCATCGAGCTTATGAGGAGCGAGGTGCGCAGCTCGCCGAGGAAGACCAACACGACGATGATCACGATGATGATCTCCTCCGTGAGCGAGGTCTTCAGCGTGTTCAGCGTGTCGAGGATCAGCCCCGTCCGATCGTAGAAGGGCACGATGGTGACCTGCGAGACGGTGCCGTCCTCCAGGGTCGTGCGCGGCAGGCCAGGCGCGATCTGGGCGATGCGCGCCTTCACGCGATCGATGGTCGCGAGTGGGTTCTCCCCGTAGCGCGCGACGACCACGCCTCCCACGGCGTCGGCGCCGGCGTCGTCCAGAGCGCCACGACGCAGGGCCGGGCCGAGCTGCACGTGGGCCACGTCTCGCACGCGAATGGGCGTGTGATCCTCGCGCAGCGCGACGACGGCTTGCTCGATATCCTCGGGCTCTTCGATGAAGCCGCGAGCGCGGACGATGTACTCGGCGCGGTTGATCTCGATGGTGCGCGCACCCGTATCGAGGTTGGAGCTGCGCACGGCGTGGGCGATCTGCGCCAAGCCGACCCCCTGCGCGCGCATCGCCTCGGGGTCGACGTCGACCTGATACTCCTGAACGTAGCCGCCAACCGACGCGACCTCGGAGACACCGTTCACGCCCATCAAGGCGTAGCGCACGGTCCAATCCTGGATGGAGCGCAGCTGCTCCTGCGAGAAGCCGCCGACCACGTTGCCGTCGGCGTCGTGTCCCTCGAGCGTGTACCAATACACCTGCCCGAGCGCGGTGGCGTCGGGACCGAGCCGGGGCGACACGCCCTCCGGCACGGTACCCGATGGCAGTGACGAGAGCTTCTCGAGCACGCGCGAGCGCGACCAGTAGAAGTCGATGCCCTCGTCGAAGATGACGTAGATGCTGGAGAAGCCGAAGGCCGAGAAGGAGCGCACGGTCTTCACGCCCGGGATGCCCAGCAGCGCCGTCGTGAGCGGGTAGGTGACCTGATCTTCCACGTCGCGGGGCGAGCGCCCCATCCACTCCGTGAAGACGATCTGCTGGTTCTCTCCGATGTCGGGGATGGCGTCGACGGGCACGGGATCCCGATCGATGCCGTGGCTGTCGACCTGGAAGGGCAAGACGTAGAAGCCCGCGCCGA
>Ga0210044_10005234_pt1 | contig 17642 bp, 9 predicted proteins | sample CryGey13umfilter_2_FD_183959 | JGI IMG/M metagenome (GOLD analysis project Ga0210044, IMG submission 183959) | Groundwater microbial communities from aquifer in Utah, USA - Crystal Geyser 4/9/14 3 um filter (SPAdes) (version 2) | ecosystem: Environmental > Aquatic > Deep subsurface > Groundwater... | reverse complement strand
AGAAGAACCAATTAATTTTAGTACCTCCAAGAATGTAAAATCCCGATATATTACTGCTTGCATCACCTGTTTCTAGAATAGGACATTTTCCAAAAGGCCAATAAAGATTATACTTTTGTGTCAAAGAACCAAATGACCAACCAGCACTTGCATATATCCCAAAATAACGAGAAAATAAATGCATCCACTCTAAATCAACCCCTATTAAACACACTGAAAAATTACCAAGTGTCAAAAAATTGAGTTGAGAACCAAATCCGATATCTCCTTCTAAAGGAAAAAAAGCAAGTCCTATAGTAAAATCTGTTGCTTGTGATATTTCGGCTGGATAACCACCAAGAGCTAAGGCTAAACTATTAGACATATTCTTTTCCGCTATTATTGATTGCACAGAATATGGCAATATAGTTATAATAAATTTTGATTCCTTATTTTCGTTTTCACTCTTATTCTCTATTTTATCTTTTGGTATTATTAACTTTTTTTCTTGAATAATAATGTTGGCTGTTTTATTGCCACCTGGCGGGATAGTCACTTCTTGCTCTTCATAGAATCCTTTATAAGATGCCTTTACTTTGTGAGTTTCTGCGGAGAGCTCCTTTATTATCAAGGGTGAATTACCTTTGTAGTTTCCATCTACTGAAATTTTAGCTCCTTCCGGAGTGGTGATGACAAGAAGGCTGCCTGGTTTGGGAGAAAGTGTTATTTGTAGTTCAGTCTTTGGATATTCAACTGTAATATCTTTTTGATATGGCAGATAATTTTCCTTTTCTGCAGATATGTTGTGTTTCCCGATAACCAAAGAATATTGCAAATTTTTCTGCTCAATAATGCCTTTATTCTCACCATCTATGGTTAATTTTACACCAGACGGTTCAATTTGTATAGACAAAGACGCTTGCTGCTGTTCAAGAGGTACTTCTAATTCCTTCTCCTCTCCTGCTTTCAATTCAACGGTTTTAACCACGGTTATATAACCCTGCCTGAAAAGAGCGATTTCATTACTGCCTTCGCTTCCTTCGGCAGTAACCGGAGATTTCCCCTTTAATTCACCGTTGACATAAACATCAGCTCCTGCAGGCGTGGACGATACTTTTATTATTCCTTTTCCCTTGCCTTTTTCTTCTTTTTTAGGCTTGGGAACAGAGGTAATTTTGTAAGCGATATTTTCTGCTGAAGCCAGTAGGGCATTTTCTTCACATTGTTCGCAACGTTCTGTTTCTGCCCTTTCTATCTGGCCGGATTGGACATCGACAAGACCTAGGCTGATTATGAACGTGCCGCCGATCTTACCTATTGAGCCTGAAAATATTTTGCGAACACCCAATAGTTTCCCTGCTTCTATAACGCATTCATTGCTCGTGCACCCGGTCATCTGGAACTGCTGCTCTTTCAGAATAGATTCCATATTCTCGCGGGTAACCATAACGAATTTATTCGTGTTCACAAGCTGGGTGCGCAGATAATCGGAAAGCATAGAAGCTACGCCGGGAGATACTCCTTCCTTTGCTTGCAAATCCACCACGGCGGCTGTGGTCCGGGTATCCAGAGCATACAAAAGTTGAACGTTGAACGTTAAAAGTTGAAAGGTAATGACAATACCGAAAAGTAACAATTTGGTTCTATGGTTCATTAATTTTTATTCCTTATTTTAAGCTGTAAAACCGATACGGCGCTTCGGTTTTGACGGCGGCGTTATAATCTGACGGATGGCGTTAAAAAATGGTATTACAAACCGTGGTCTTAAGTATGTTATCAATCCTTATTCTCTTTTGGGAAAGGCAAAGAATGTAATTTCTGCTGTAATAACTTCTTATCTATAATTTTTGTTTTATAAGTGGCAACCTTCACTGGTGCCATCGCCTTACCCATAGCTATCCTCACTACTTCTTCATCTTTTGATTTGCAGAGGATTAACCCAACCGATGGGTTTTCATTATTAAGCCTAATTTTTTCGTCAAGGGCAGTCAGATAAAACTGCATTTTGCCAACATATTCTGGCTTAAATTTGCCTATCTTCAATTCAACAGCAACTAAACATTGCAAAAATCTGTGATAGAACAATAAATCAATTTTGTAATCTTCATTTCCGACAGTTAAAGTATATTCTTCGCCTACAAAAGAAAAATATTTACCAAACTCAAGAAAAAATTGTTTTAGATTCTGGATGATTGCTGCCCTGAAGTCTTTTTCTGAAAATTTATTTTTCAACCCAAGAAAATCAAGCATATAATCATCTTTAAATTGCGATTCAGGTTGAATCTCTCCTGTCTTTAATATCAAACCGACTGTCTTCTTTGACAATATAAAACGTTCATAAAGGGATGAATCAATCTGTCTCTCTAATTCTCTTCTGCTCCATTTTTCATTGACACAAGTCTTAAGGTAAAATTCTCTTTCTTCTATGCTCTTTGTTTGAAATAAGATTGTCAAATTATGAGACCAGCTTAATTCTGTCACCAGTGGTGACAGTTTTGGACAATCTTTGTAAGTCTCAAAAAGCTTCTTCATCCTCCATAAATTTTCTTTTGAAAATCCTTTCATATCAGGAAATGCCTTTTGTAAATCATTTGATAATCTCTCAACGGTCCCCTCACCCCATTTAGCAATTTCAACTTTCTCATAGATATTCCTGCCGATAAATAAATACACATCAACCGTCTGTTTGTTGATTATTTGATATGCTTTATGACGGGAGCGTTTTATCTCGGCTATTATTTCATTGATAAATTTGTTATATCCTTTATCTGTGTCTAATGTTTTTCCCATCTTTTACTTTCCTCATCAATTTAATTTCGCAATGCATCGTAAAACAAGATACTATTTGGATGTCACAAATTGTGACATCCAATTAAACCATCAGACCCGCTCTTCTTTTGCGAAGTCTCGCTCTGATGTAAAATCAGAGCGGAAAGGTCTGAGTTACATAAAAACAGGCTCTCGACCGATACAATGGCAGAGCAAGCTCTGCCACTACAAAACAGATTGCTTCGTCACTGCGTTTCTCGCAATGACATAATCAAGTCGGGTAAATCCGACCGTCCTGCTACGCCCTTCGGGCTTCGAAGGGCAGGCTACAAGGGCGGGCATCCACCACCAAGATAGGCAGCTTGCCCGCCAGTCGGTTTGGCGGGGATCTACGAAGCCCGCCCCTACGTAATTATGCCTGTACCACCTCGTAGGTGGGACGGGGTTCATACTTACGGTTCTTTCCTGCCAATACCCGGGACTTTATCAAAATGTTCGTCGTATGAGAAAACTCCTTCCATACCATTGTGTTTTATCCAGGCAGAATGGAAGGCGTCAATGAAGTCTATGTTCGCTTCTTCATATATGCTTATCGCTTCCTGCAGAATATGTTTGTTCTGGAAAACAAGGTTCGGCGTATTACAGATACCTTCAATCTTGGGCCTTATGTCTTTCCTGGCAAGCCTGTAAGTCCTTTCAAGCACCCATACTATCTCGGCAATGACAAAATCGGAAATAAAAAGTTTCTCTTTGCCGTCAACGGCTCTTTGCAGCAGGCGCTCGCAATCATCGGCTTTCTTTCTGTCGTCTTCAAGAATAAGCCGCAAAATAACGTTAGCGTCTACGAGGCGCATACTTATTCCCCATTTCATTCACCGCGTCTTTTGCGATCTCGCTTTCCATATCAGCGCGCAGTTTCCTGAAATCTATGGGTCCGCCCTTATGTTTCACAGAGCCCCTTAAGTCAAGGACATTCCCTTTCAGCGGGCGCATTACCGCGTGGTCGCCAAGCGGCACAAAGACAATTTTGTCTTTTGATTTTAAATTAAGCGCGTCCCTTACGGATTTCGGTATAGTTACCTGACCTTTTGAAGTGATAGTTGCTTCAGCCATATCTTGCTCCTTACTATTAATTTAACTTCCTTACTATTATATCATAAATCTTACTTTTTGTCAAGTTGCAATGACAAACATTCACGCAGGCTGAAGCCTGCGGCTACCAAATCCCCATCAGTCCCCCTTTTTCAAAGGGGGAAACAGAGGAATTACTTATCCACATATCCACTTATCAACTTATCTACTTTGGTTTTATTTGGGCAGTTCGGTAACCTTGACGTCGTCTATCCTGCAGGTGCAGTTTGTGTTCTTTATGCCGACCTTCCCGTTCTCAATGGGTTCCGGATCGGTAAAATCAAGATAATTCTTACCGTCAATAAATACCTTTATGTTCGCTCCTTTGCACTCGATCCTCATCTTTTGCCATTTAAGCGGGTCTGCCACTTCCTTGTCGTTTATGCCCTGCAGCCAGGAAACGTGCTGGCCGTTGAACCTTTTGCCCATTTCAATGAAATTATTGCCGTGGTGCAGAAGGACAAAATACCAGTTATCCGGGTCCGCGACCCTGAAAACAACCCAGGAAGTAAGCCAGGAATCCGTACCCGGCTCGTCCGTCCTGAATTTTACCTCATAAGCGTAATTTTTCCAGTTCTCGTCTCCGGCAACAGCCATCCCCTCGCCCACTTCTGTGGCAACGTACTCGCCTTTCTGGATCTCCCAGTCTCCCGCGTACACTTCCCACTTGCCGCTGTCCTTTGTGAAATCATCGGAGAACAGCACCTTTTCAGCCCTCTCGGCAGAGAGGCAGTCCATAGACCATAGTCCATAGACCATAGCAAGCGTTAACATTAAAAACAATATCGCTTTCTTCATGAACCCTCCATTTAACCACAGGTGAACACAGGTGAACACAGTTTCTACTTTAATTCTGCAAACCTCCCTCCATAAAGATCGGCAGCTTGCCCGCCAATCTTGCTGGGCGGGGGTCTTCGAAAAGGTTTGCCCTACGTTTTTGTCTTCGAAACCTAATCTTTTTTCGTGATTTCGTGGTACTTTCGTGCTTTCGTGGAAATCTGTTATTTGTAAACGGCGAAGTCGTCGAAAGACGGTGAGAGCGACGAGCCAGAGGCGCCGGTGATCCAAAGCGCGTCAACCTGCCCGAGTTTAAGGCCCTTGAAATCGGAGAACGGGACCTTCACCTCTTCCCATTCAACGCCTTCCTTCTTTGTTATCGTAACGGCCTTGATCCTCTGGTTTTTCCGGCTTTCATTTTCATAAAGCAAAACCTGGAACTTGCCGGTGATCGTGGAGTGGTTGACCTTGAAGCTCAAACCCGTATAACCGAATTTGCCCAGCAGGTATCCGTCAAACTTGTGCGTGCGCACAGCGTACTGCTTGGGTTTTCCCTGCGCGTTGAGCACCTGGATCTCCAGGAACTTCCCTTGCTTATCGTCCTCCATGACTGCCAGGCGCTCGTCCGCGAACAGGTAGTTACCGACAAGCCAGTCCTTTGCCCCTTCCTCAAAATCCTCTGAGAACGGCTTATACTGAGCCGTGGGTTTCTTTATGCCCTTGCCTGAGGGAACAACATCCCCTGTGCCGAAAGAGGAACGGGTCCCGTTGAGCGCGGACAAGGTGCATATATATGATATAGTATCATATATATCAAGGACAGGCAGTTCTCCTGCCCAGCTGTCCTTTTCTTTTTTCATCGCGACGAAGTACCAGTACCTGCCGGACCATCTGCCCGGATCGCCGTACGTGCAGTATGCCTCAACACCTTCGGTCTGCGGCTGTCGAAGATCCGAACCTTCGGCGACCCGCAGTATTAATTTTTTATTTTTTGCTTCCAGTTTGACCGCGGGTGTCTGCGGAAATTCAAGGTCTATGCCGCGCAGCTCCCTGTCAAACCATTTCCCCACGCAGCTTGCGGTGCGCGGGTCCATTTCATGGTCAAGGTTCGCGGCGAATATCTGGGTTTTCCTGGTGTTGACAGCGTTAAAATTCATTACAGCCGTGTTGAGCCAGAAGAACGCGTCGTTTGTAGGGTTTATCATCAGGACAGAACCAAAACTTCTGCCCGCGTACGCAAGCGGGTCATAAAAATCATACCACATCTGCCGCCTGGCAAGGGACTGGCTGTTCACCCCCCGCGAGCAGTTTGAATCCTCGAACTTAAAACCCCCGCACCCGTATCCGGCAACGCAGGTCCTGATCCTCGGATCAATACCGTTCACAAGCAGTATCAGGTAGCTGCCCCAGGACCAGCCCTCAAGCCCTATGCGCGACGCGTCAACTTCGTCCTGGGAACAGAGGAACGTTACGCTCCTCATAACGGCGACAGCGGCGTCGTATATGAAATTCTTCTCGGGGCTCTTTTTTATGTCGTGGAGGTTCAGGCTCTGCTTTGCCCAGTCAGTGTATTTATCCCTTCCGGGCGCCTTGCCTGTCCAGTCAAGCGAAAAACAGGCATAACCCTGGCTTGCCTTCTGGATAACCGTGTTCCTGTCAGCTGTGCCGCCGCCGCCGTGAACAAAAAGGATCGCAGGCAGTTTCTTGCCAGCGTCTTTCGGAAAAGCGTAGTAGCCGAATACCCGGTAGGTCCGGGTTTCATTGGCATCGCTTGTGAAATAAAGCGTGCGCACCACTACCCTGCCGGCCTTCTGCTCTTCGACAACCTCAACGTCCAGAGGGGCGGAGCGTATCTTTTCAATGTCCCAGATCGAGTATGTGTCCGCGCAAGTTTTTTTCTGCATGCAAAACGTTGCAAGAAACAAAATTATTAAAACAAATAAATAAAATTTCCTTATATGTCCCCCTCACCCCCACCCTCTCCCGCAAGGGGAGAGGGTAGATGTGAAGATGCAGCTTAAGATTTTCAGGAAAAATGTATTTCTCTGTGTCTCCGTGCCTCTGTGGTTAATATTTTAGAATAAGAAGATGCGGTGGCCCTTGATGCCGGTGCACATATCCACGATAACCCATACAGCGGCGGTCGTGAACTCGCCCAGCACCAGGCCCAGGAACGCGGGCAGAAGCTTCTTGTAGATCTTCAATCCTCCCAGCTTCATTATAATGGACTTCACCGCCCAGCCGATCATGATAGAGAACCACAGCTGAAGCATGGGCCAGGTGCAGCCCATTGCGTACCCTATCGGGTGGAACGGCCACCACAGGAACGACCGCCTCATGAAGAAAAGGAAACCCATTACCGCGGCCCCCACACCCATTGACATGATGTAGTTGCCGCTTGCCTTCTGCGGCCTGTATATGAGCTCATCCACGCGGCTGAGGTAATACTTCGGAAGCCCCACAGTGAACCACTGCTGGCAGTTAACGCCGCCTGCCTTGTAAAGGAACGTAAGCACCGCCCAGTATGAAACAACGAGTGAAAGCAGCACTGCCACGACGATCCCTATTGTCAGGTGCCTTCTCTTCAGCTTCGCGCCGTCGGAGATCTTGAAGGTGTCCATGATGCTTGGCATAAGGCTTGAGCGTATGTCGAACATCAGCACGTATTCGACGAGTGAAAGCATTGTCAGGTTCACAGGCCCGAAAACCGCGCTTCCCGCAAAAGCGTAGAAAAAACTGGAGGGACGCGTGGGTATCGAGATGAAAAGCATTCCTCCCTCTGAAACGAGCCTTGTCATCCCTATAAACGTGAGGAAGAACAGGATTATCGCAACCAGAAAGAACAGGAAGTTCATCCCGGCAAAAGCCGCCCATATCGAGCACCCCAGCAGCCCGATAAGCGCGCCCAGGAACGCTGTCCTGTATGAAACAGGTTCGTTGGAATCATCCACGTCCTTCGCGCCCTGGAACGCCCTGCGCCACATATCCTTCAGCAGCCCCCTCATAGACCAGAACCCGAAAATGGTAAAGACAAGGAGGGCTCCTGTCATCTGGTAAGCCGCGAACGCGCGGATCGGCGCAGTGTAACCCTGAGTGTAAGGCAGGGGGAAACCCATCATGTTGCCTATGACAGCCTGCAAGTGGAAGATCCAGTAGAAAAAGAAAAGGCTGAACGACAGTTCCACCGGAAGCAGGTAAACAAACCCTATTACGCTGAAGTGTATGATGATCCACAGCGGGTTTATCGCGTTCCAGGGCTTGGCAGAAAAATATTTTGTCATGTCGAAAAAAAGGTTGATCTGCGGGATGAACGGGAAGTAGTAGTGGAGGCCGTTGATGGTGTGTATGGCGGCAGGGATGATAAAACCCAGCCACATTATCTTGTTCTTGAAGAAAGCGGGTATGAACCCCGGCAGTTTCCCTTCCTCTGTGCTGACCATTTCAAGCGGAAGCTGCACAAGGGGGAAAACAAGCTTTTCGTTCTCAACCCACTGCTTTCTCAGTATGACGCCCACGCAGAACATGGTAAGGTACATACCCAGGGCGAAAAGCGTCCAGTAGAAGAGCGGCTTGACCCACACGCCCCACGGTATAGCCTTCATAAGCTGGATAAAGTTCAGGGAGGCGCCGTTAGGAAGCCCCTCGTAAAGCTGCCTTATGGCTTCCTTGTCGCTGAGCGTCAGCCAGGATGGTATGTTGGCGGAAAACGTGGTGATCCATTTGTTCGCAGGTGTGCCGTAATACTGGTGGGACGCTATTGTCGGGATCAGGTATTCGGTGAACCCTGTCACGGGTATCCCGGCCCCGACAAGCATCATGCAGTAAACAAGCAGGAGTTCTGACTTGCTCAGGCCTACCTTCATTACCTTTAACAGCGGGTTTATGCCCACTACCATTACCAGGAACACGAAAAGCGCGCCTATCGGAAGGTGCGCTCCCGCTATCCACGTGCCAACCAGAACCAGGTCTGCGAAAGGCGCGGCGATGCTTAAGAAAATAACGCACGCCGACCCTATCAGCAGGGCCCTCCACGTTAACCCGAACCACCCCTTCTCTTCCATTTCAACCTCCTGTTTTTTATTGTGGTTTGAAAGTCGGTTGCAATTTTCAATTAAAAATGTAAAATTAAAAATGAAGGAATGCAAGAATGGTTATTGTCTCATCCCGCTTAAAATCAGTCTACTTTAAAACCTATCTTTTCCTTCGGTTTTTCTTCCGCGGCTATCATCCGGCGTATCGCCTCAAAAATTGTCGTTATTTCTTCATCGTGTTTTTCTATCTTTCTTTCAAGCTCCTTCAGTTTATAAGCAAGCTTGACGTGGGTGGAAAGGATTTGCCGCAATTTTACGAATACCTGTATAATGGCAATGTTAACCTGTATCGCCCTTTTGCTTTTTAGCACGCTTGAAAGCATGGCTACACCCTGTTCCGTAAAAACATAGGGCATCTTACGAGTCCCACCCCAACTTGATATTCCATTTTGGAATATCAAGTTTCTAAACTCTTTTTTGGTTAGATGGAACATGAACCCTTCGGGGAAACGTTCTATATTCCTGCTTACAGCCTTATTTAAATTACCCGTTGTAACCCGATAAAGCCCTGCTAAATCTTTATCAAGCATAACCCTGTGCCCACGTATTAAAAAAATCTTTCTTTCGATAACTTCTTCCTGCGGAACAATTGCTTTCATTCTTTTATCCGTCCTTTCAATCACCTGTTTTTAAAAATGTTTCTTGTCCAATCCAACCTCGGGGGTGTAAAAGATCCTTCACCCCCGAGGTTAAAATTACTTTCTATATCGGGGCTGACTCCAAATTTATCGTATTACCACTATCTTCCCTAACTTCTTTTCCCTCGTATCATCTGTCAGGAAGTAGATATAGACGCCTGAAGCAACAGGCTCATTCCAGTTGTTGACAACGCTCCAGACGTAAGGATCTGTGGTTATGCCTGCCTGCTCAAACACAAGCTCCCCTGCAATATTGTAGATTCGCAGGATAACGTTTAGGATTGAGTAGAGCTTGAAGTTAATAACTGTGTGGCCAAGGCCTGAATTGGGCTTGAACGGTATCGGGTAGGCATAAGCATCTTTTATGGTCATCGCTGCTCTGGGTAAGGAGAACATCCGCATTGCCATAGTTTCGTCTACTGTGGGAGCACTAATCTTCACTATCCTTGAGTTTTCTCTGTCCGCAATAAACATATTCCCCTCATTATCTATTGCCAGGCCCACAGGTTTGTTAAAGGGAGACGTATCCTGTCCTGAAAACTCCATAAGCTGCTTTCCGTATGTATTATACTTGATGATCCTGCTGTGGTTGGTGTCAGATACATAGATATATCTGCCGTCTGAGAGTATCCCTTTCGGGTGGTTGAACTCATTAACGCTTAAGGTCGGGGTAAGGGAATTAGTGAAGACAACTATTGAATCTGCGTTAGTCTTTGTGACGTATATGGAACCATTGCTGTCAACATATACTCCCTCAGGCTTGCTCAAACCCGTGAGCTGAGCAAGGTATGCGCCTGAAGTATCAAATATTTTAATACTGTCGTTGTTCCTGTCTGCCACAAATACTGCCTTTGTCGTGGTGCAACCGGTGCCTGAATAGGTATAGAATAAACCTACAGCCAGTCCTTCGGGTTTGTTAAGCTTCTTGTTATACGCTTCTCCGTTAAACGCGCGCAGGAAGCCGCCCTGCAGGTCAAAGACCTGTACGCGATCATTATCCCTGTCTGACACGTATAAACAAGAGGATTCAAGGTCTATTGCTATGCCTGTGGGAATGTTAAACTGGCCGTTTCCTGTGCCCTGTGTACCAAAGGAACTCAGGAATGCACCGTTAAGGCTGAATTTCTGCACCCTATTATTATCCATATCTGTAACAAAGATGCAACCTGAATTATCCGGCCCTTCCCGGGTGGGAGAGAATGCAACTCCGTAGGGATACTTTAACTTACCCGGGTCAGAACCATAACCGCCGAATACAAGTTTAACTTCAGGATCGCCAAGGTAGACTGAAACAGTATCTATGAAAGTGTTATTCACCTTGTCGTTTGAAACAATCCTTATATAATACCACCTGTTCTTGGTGAACTGGGTTGTGTTCCAAACTCCGAGTGATTGAGTTTCTTTCTGCAATTCAGCTTCGTTTATAGTTATCCAGTCCGTAGGAGTATCCCCGTCTCTCATCGCCTTCAGTTCTATCCTATAAGAAGAAAAGTGAATATCAGTTGTATTTCCTATTATTGAGGCTGTATTGCTGTTTATTACCTTGCAGATGCCTGTATCATGTTTTGAAGGATAAATCAGCGCGGCAACTGGATTTGTATTGTCAAGGATTATTGTTACTGATTTTGAATCCTCATGGTTGCCAACATTGTCAACGCTTCTGTAATAGACGGTATGCTGGTTGTCAGGATAGGTATCCGGAATGAAGAACGTGGACATCTTTGCACCTGTGATTGTATCCTCGCCTGTCTGTGAAATTACGATCCAAGACGTATCATTGTCAACCGAACACTCAACCCAGGCTATACCGGACTGAACAGCGCCAATATCAAGAGAGCTGAATACGAATGGCGTGCTGGAAGTCACAACAAGTGGCGTTCCGTTTCCATAATCATACTTGGGATCGCCGATTGTAAAGGTGGTTGTGGTGGGCATTATGTTATCAATATTAACCGTAATTTCAGTTGAAGAGGAATCTAACCCAATATCCACAACTGTAAAACGAAGAATATAAATCCCATTAAGATCGGTTGTGTCCCATACACCCAATACTCCTGATTCTATCTTGCAGAAGCTCTTTTGATAAATTAATTGCCAGGATGTATCCGCAGGTGCTTTATATTCTAAGCTATAATAATTCATCATGGATGCTGAAGCGGTTCCATGAATTTCAATCTTTTCACCTATAAAACCTCCACTATCAGGATATGTTATACCTGCAACCAGTGCAGGTAAAATAGATTTTGGCGCTAAAACAGTAAAATCTGACAGGTGGTCTACCCACACCTTTATTTCAGGTTTATATGGATCCGGTTCCTGATTTGGAATAATTGTCATCTGGCCTGTTGATTTATCATGGCACCATACTTTTAGCTGGTCTCTTATAGGGAAAAACTCTGCGCAATAAGGAATTGTTAACAATGCCGGCGGGCTAAATGCAGCGCCGCTTGGACCAATTTCATACCAGGAAGAAACTGGGCTATATGGATATGCTGAGGTTTTAATTACTAAATTCATATCTTCGCCAGGAAGATTTGTGCCATAATATCTATGAGGAATTATTGTTGGCTGCGCATTTTGAGGAACTATGTATTGTACCCCGGAAAGATCAATGGCCGCACTAAGAATAGTAACAAAAAAACAAGCTTTGTCATCCGTATATCCAGTCACTTCATCTTCTGCGTGTATTTTAATTCTATAAATACTATCTAATATAGCCTGATCGGCGGATGATAATTGCCATAGTGCATAATTTTCACCGGCCTCTACCGGAGTCGGAAATTGTAAAGGCCAACCCGGGAAGGGCGAACCAGAAGCATCACCGAATTGAGCAAAAGCAGTAGCATTAATACGGCTAGTGGGCTTATTTATCGTGAAATACTGGGTAATTATGCCTTCGGATACAGGCAACTGGTTTGCCTTAAATGGATTTGGAACGACATAAAGATTACTTAAAAAGATAGAATCGTATTGTGGCGGGACATCGACAACAAAAGAAGCATTTGCCCTGCTTACAAAACCGAATAGATCTTCAGCGCTTACTTCAACAACCGCAGATCCGTTAAATTCTACAGCATGAGGAGGTTCGACCCTATAATATCCTTCCCATGTAAAATCATCAATCTTTGTCATATAAACGTCTAGGGACCTTGTGTAATATAATAGCCAGCCATTAGGCCTTATTCCTACCTTGGGCATTTCATTTAGTGGTTTATCTGAAGTCACGGTAATTTTCACATCCTGATTGCTAGTGACCATAGAAGGTTCTACTGATACCGAAATTTCAGGTATATTGTAATTTACTTTCAGAATAACAGAATTAATCTGTTCGGTATTTCCAAGAAAGTCCTGGCTAAAATAATACAAAATATACGTGCCTTCTGATGATACCGTAAGCGGTCCTGAATATGTAATCCATTCGCCATCATCAAGCTTATATTCGGTCTTCATAACTCCGCATGAAGCACCTTCCAAACCATCCGACGGGCTAAAAGAAATAGTTGTTACGGGGGCAATCAAAGCATAGGTTTGGCCATCTATCTGTTTTAATACTTTCGGATCTCCGAATAAAACCGCTGTTTTGGGAGGAGCATTATCCATTATAACAACATGAGTCTTCATTATCTCTGCGTTACCTACCTGGTCTATGCTGTAGTATTTAATAGGATACTGCCCGTCGCTTCTGATCCCCTCATTCGCCAAAGTGATATTACGGGGAACAGTGCAGGTTTTCCATACTTCTCTTGTTTGTGATTGAGGAGTGAATTTCTGAATTCGATTGTTTATATAATCGGAGACGTAGACGCAACCCTGATCATCAATCCCAATACCTGTGGGAAATATAAACTGTCCATCCTCGGTGCCCAGGGTACCCCAGGATTCAAGGAAATCACCGTTACAGTCAAACATTTGAATGCGATGATTGCCATTATCAACTACATAGACATTGTCTTCCTTGTCAATTGCCAGACAGGTAGGATCTATGAATTTACCTTGTTCTGTGCCATATCCTCCCCATTTCAGCAGGAAAACGCCTTCGCTTGTGAATTTTTGGATACGGTTGCTGGCTGAATCCGTAGATGGATTCCCGGAGTAGTCAACAACATAGACATTGTGATTGCTATCAATCGCTATTCCCATTGCAAAATTGCCAAGGAATTGCCCGGGACCGCCCCAATCCTTAACAAAAACGCCTTCATTTGTAAACTTGGTTATCATCCTGTCGCTGGTTGTATATATCGCATATATGTAACCCCCATTGTCCACGGCCACAAAATAGCAGGGACCGCGGTTTGCGGCGCCAAATGTCGAAATATAATTGCCTGCGCTGTCATATTTTTTAAGCCCTTCAAAACCGGCACTTATATAAATATTGCCGTTCACATCAACTGCTATTCCCATTCCAGTAAGGGATATATTAAGCGTTGCTAACAATGACCCGTCGCTGGAATATTTCCTTACACATTGGCCTACAATATCAGCAATATAGATATTGTTCATGCTGTCAACAGCCAACCCATATCCTGAAGCTTGCCATTTGTTTGTAAATGTGTAGTCAAAACTGCCCTTGTGTGTTATGCTATAGTGGGTTGAGCTTAAGCCTAAGAGCACGTCTGAAGCGTCAAGCACGAACGGGGTCGATCCTGTTACATACAAATTATTTTCAGGCGAGACGTATTTTGGTGACCCTATGGACAAATTTGACACAGGAGGGTCATTATCAGTAGTGACAAGAACCCAAAATTTTCCGTCTTCAGATCCAAAATAAAGGCGGTGACTCGAGCAGGCAATGGAAGACTCGATTGGCGAACCTACATCGTATGATCCCTGGAAACCGCCGGTAAGCCGGTCGAAAGCATATATTTTTCCATCTGTTCCACCGATAAATACAAAACTACCGCATACTGCCGGAGACGAATAAACAGGATGGTCCTGGTCTCCTATCTCAATAGGGGCTTGCCACATTATCATACCGTCGGCTATAGCGTACATCTTTCCGTTTCTTGTTGCGATATATATATAATTGGAAACAATTGACGGAGAAGATAAAATAGGTTCATTCAAATTAACGGCAGGATAAACTAATGCACCTGTAGGCTTCCCCAATACATATATCTTTCCATCAGAAGAAGAAACACAAACTATTTCTTCGCCAATTGCAGGTGTTGACCTTATAGGCCCCTCTGTCTGATAATTCCATTTTAAAGAGCCGTCTGCGGTGTTTATAGCATATATTATTCCATTATATGACCCCACGCACAAGATGCCGTTTTGTACCGCAGGACTTGACCAGATATAGTCGCCGATATCATAAGTCCACGCTACACTCCCATCTAATTCGTTAAGGGCATATATAATGCCGTCGTTTGAAGCACAAAATACTAAGGTTCCATCTTTCACGGGAGAACTGTTGATATTCCCGCCTGTTTTAAATTTCCATTTAACTTCACCGGAATTATTATCTATGCTGTAGATACAGCCGTCAGCGGAACCTATATACACAGTTCCGTCAGAAAATATCGGGGAAGAATATATGCTTCCTTCGGTGGGTATGCTGAATTTTATTGTTTTAGTTTCTGTCGAGCTAAAGTAGAAATCGCCGTTAAGCGAACCTATACACGCTGATCTGTTTACAGCAACTGGTGAAGAATAACTTACTCCGGGCATTAATACGGCTTCGTCCCATTCATGGTTCAAAGGAAGTTCAATCCCCTCCAATGTGTATCCTATACGGTCAGCAGTGCCGCGGAATGCAACCCAGTCAGCCTTACAGATAACAGGAAAAACAACCAGGTTGATAACCGCGCTTACAACTATCACCCAAAAATATTTAAACAATTTTTTTATCATGTGTTTAGAACGATTTTACGCCTGAGGAATATTCGGCGCAGGAAATGAAAAAAATCGCCGCCCAGACACTACAACAAAACATAGAAACCATCATCTAAACTCTAATTAAGACTGGTACAGTAAATGGGTGTAAAGGATGTACAATTATAACTAAGCAGACCATAACGTGGTGGATTTTTCGTTGACTCTTCAGCCATATAATATATATTTTGGTCTTGCCAAGGCTCCGTTTTAATTACAAAAACATTTTGTTTCTCAGAGGTAAGTCTATTTTTTTCAATATTCCCACTAAATATTCTTCCAGGACCTCCAAGAAATACATTAAAAACATTTTCTGATGCACCAGAATAGAAATCATAATATATTATTTTATCTTTTTCCTTAGGATTGTCAACAGCGAAACCAATATGTATTCCTTCTCTATATATGTAAACATCCATTCCATAGGGATCTACGCATATAATCGGATTATCTAAACAATAAATATAATTAGGCCAATCACGTTTCGGATCCCTCCCCACAAACCTCCCTGCTTCCGCATCATACCATCTGGCATAGAAATAATACAACCCGAAATCTTCCTCATATTCCTTCCCAGTGAATCTTGTATTATGCCCAGGGTCATGAGTTACATTCCAGCACTTCCCATAGGGTTCATAATAATAAGCATTGACAATATTGCCGTAATTGTCAAGTAAGTATGTTGTGGAGCCAAGACCATCGTGGAGATAATACCAGACCTGCCTGATACCTGAAGGCAGATACCTTATCTTCCCAAGGATTTCCCCTGCTCCGTTCAGGTATTCGGTTACAACATTACCGCTTCCATCTGTCTCCAGGATTTCACTCATTCCGTCCCAGATGTAATTAATTGTCGTAGGTCCTGCGTTATATGTCGAACGCATGCGACGGCCATCGCCATCATATTTGAATTGAGCAATTGTACCGCCTGATTTCTTCACTTCTATCAGCTGGTTCTTGAAATCCCAAGAATAGGTGAAATCATTCTTGGTTACAAGATTACCGTTGCCGTCGTAGGAATATGAAGCAGGGCTGAAGCCCTGCGTTACAGATTCCAACAACTCATTTGCGTTGTTGTATGTGTAGCTTATCTCCCCGTTCCTATCACTGTAATGGGTCCTGTTGCCTGCTGGGTCATAACTGTATTCCTGCCTTCCTCTTTTTGGGGTATCTACGCCTGTCAGTTGATAGAGATTGTCGTATTCGTATGAGGTAAAACCAATATTTGTTGTCATACCCATCCTGTTGCCCACGTTATCGTGCATGTAGTCATAATGGTCATACATAACGCCAATCTTATTAAAGTGCTTGATTGAGAACAGACGATAGTTATTCGGGTCATATTCATATGTGGTATACACCCCGTTTGGATAGGTCATCTTTGTCCTGTTGCCAACCTTGTCATACTCATAGCTGACAGTGCTAAAATTGGGATGGGTAATTGAAGCCAACCTGCCAGCATCATCATATATGTAGTTTGTTGTCCCTTTGGGTGTTATCATTAAGGTTCTATTACCTACTGCATCATAGCCGTATTCAATAACTGCCGGCTGGCCGTTTAGTGTCTGCGGATAGGTTATTTTAGTAAGTCTGTTAAGGTTATCGTATTCATAGCTGGTCACTCCCTGGGTGTCGGTCATAGTAAGGCGGTTGCTTAACTTTATTAATTTTTTTTCATAATCTTAAATGCAAATCTCCAAAGAAAAATTAATAGTTTTAATGTAATAAATATAATAATTATACCAAGAGAGATGGCTATAAATAATGGCATAGGAGCGAATGAAGATGGATAAAACATAGCCCATACTACTGTCACAAGGATTATTTCCCAATATATTAAATATCCCACCATTACCGGAGAAATTATGATGATAAAAATACCTAAAAAATACCAATTTTTTTTCTTAGAAGAATTCGGTAATTGCGTAAATTTTTTTCTTGATATTTCCAATTTGGCTTCTCCTTTCTTATTTGATCCAATTGTTTGATTTAAATATCTGAATTACCCCGCGGCAAGCCGCGGGGGGTTAAATCATATTTTTGCTAAATAACCAAAGTAGTAATTCTTTGTCACTCCAGCCAAATTCCAAATGTTTTTGCACATTTTTTAATCCATTTCATATCTTCTTCTGTTCCTATAATTTTTCCTAACATATATGTCATCTTGTATGCAACATATTCTGAAGCAAATTCTGCGATTTCTGAAAACTTAGATGGAAATGGTATCCACAATGAAGCCGCACCTCCCAAATGTAGACTTTCATGATAAACAGTAAGAATTAATTTTCGGAAGTTCCCCCTTTCAAATAAACTGTCATCAAAAACTACCGATCTATTAAAAGGTACAGCTCCACGAGACTCAGAATAAGCTGGTCCTTTTCTCTTG
>Ga0210044_10005232_pt1 | contig 17646 bp, 10 predicted proteins | sample CryGey13umfilter_2_FD_183959 | JGI IMG/M metagenome (GOLD analysis project Ga0210044, IMG submission 183959) | Groundwater microbial communities from aquifer in Utah, USA - Crystal Geyser 4/9/14 3 um filter (SPAdes) (version 2) | ecosystem: Environmental > Aquatic > Deep subsurface >... | reverse complement strand
CGGATATCCTGTGCATCGCCAAGGGTCTGGGCGCGGGCTATCAGCCGATCGGCGCCATGCTGGTCTCGGGCGCGATCTATGACGCGGTGGCCGAAGGCTCGGGCTTTTTCCAGCACGGCCACACCTACATCGGCCACCCGGTCGCCACGGCGGCGGGGCTGGCGGTGGTGCGCGCGATCCTTGAGCGCGGGCTGGTGGAGCGGGTGCGCACGCAGGGCGCGACGCTGTCGGCCGCCTTGCACGACCGCTTTGGCCAGCACCCGCATGTGGGCGACATCCGCGGGCGCGGGCTGTTCATGGGGCTGGAGCTGGTCGAGGACCGCGAGACCAAGGCGCCGCTCGACCCCGCGCGCGGGACGGCGGCGAAGATCAAGAAGGCCGCGTTCGAAGCGGGGCTGATCTGCTATCCGATGGCCGGGACCATCGACGGCAAGCGCGGCGACCACATCCTGCTGGCGCCGCCGTTCATCATCGAGGACGCGCAGATCGGGGAGTTGGCCGACAAGCTGGCGGGGGCGGTGGCGGCGGTAGTCTGATGGCGCCCCTCTCCCCGAGAGGGAGAGGGCGTGAAATCGGCGGGGTTTGCGCTGGGCCTTCAGGATGGCGGCGCCAGGCGGCGGCGCCCCTCACCCCGACCCTCTCCCCCCGAGGGGAGAGGGTGCAAAATCGGTGAGGCTTGCGCTGCATCTACGGGCCCAGGCGCTGTCGGCGCGGTTCGCGCTCCCTCTCCCCCTTGGGGGGAGAGGGTCGGGGTGAGGGGGCGTGGCGCCACGCCCGGCTTACTGAACCGCCTGCGCCGCGATGGCGGCGAAGATCGCGTCGAGCTCCGACGCCACCGCCGCCAGCGCCGCGCCGCCCTCGTCCGCATAGGGGGCGAACACGAAACCGGGGGTCTTGTAGGACAGCGTCGCGGTCCCGTCCGGGTTCTCGGTGACGTAGAAGCGGATCGGCGCCTCGATCATCCCGGCGCGGGTGGCCTCAAGCGCGCGCACCGCGAAGTCGTTGCGATAGACGCCCAGCACGCGGTTGCCGGGGATCTCGACGCCGCGCTTGCGCGCCGCCTCGGTCGGCCCGGCCTCGGTGACCAGCCCCATCTTGTTGTCCCTGATCGCCGCGCGCAGATCCTCCAGCAGGGTCGCGTAGGGCTTGGCCGTGTCCTTCACCACCCAGCCCTCGCGCGGGGCGATGTCGCCCGCAAAGCCGCTGAGCGGCGCGCCCAGCAGCGGCGCCGCAAGCAGCGCCGCCATCAAGAATCTTTTCATCGCCTGTGGCCTTTCTGGCTTGGGATCGGTCAGTGCGGCAGCCGCACTTCCTCGATCGGGAAACCGAGGCTGTCACGATAGCCGAAATTGCCCATGTGGCATTCCGCGCAGGCCGTGACGACGTTCACCGCCTGCGGAACCCCGTTTGGCGCCACCATATAGTAATACCAGTCGGCTGTCTCCGGCGACACGCCCGCCGCGACCTTCTCCATGAAGAACAGCGGGCCGGGCGTCGCCTTGCCGTCCTTGTTCACCGCAAAGGATTCCTTGGCGATGATGCTGCCGGCCGGCATCTTGGCGTTTTCTTCGTCATAGCGCAGATATTCGGCGGCGCCGACCGGGTTCACCCAGGTCGAAAGATAGCGGTTGTCGTGAAAGCCGGGGTTGGCCGGGCGGCTGTTGGCGGAGGTCCAGCCGCGATAATCCTCGACCCGATCCGCCGGGATCCACATTTTCGGCCCCTTCTTGTAGCCCGCCAGCATCTCGGGCGCGAGGCAGTCATACAGCGCCTGGGCGTCGTCAAGCGTCAGGTCCGCCGCAGGCTTGCCCGCTTCGCAAGCGGCGCTGGCGGCGGTGGCGGCGGTCGCGGCGAAGATCGTGGCGATCAGGCGGCGCGCAAATTTCATGGATGGCTCCCTCGTTTCAACAGCGGTGACGGTTCGGCCCATATGCGCGGTTTCGGGGGCGCGCAGTCAAATCACCGTTGAACACACTGCGCGAGATTGTCGATCACGCGGACTCACAGCTTCGTGAGCCGCACGCTTGCGGCATATCGCCGTTTGCGCAGCGCGCGAAGACAGGTTGCGCCGCGGGCGCGGGCGGGGAAGTATGCGCGCAAGAAACCAGGGAGGACGCATGAAACCGCTGTTTTTCGCCGCCGCGCTGCTGGCGGCGGCGCCGATGCTGGCGCAGGCCCACGGCCCGACGCGCCAGAAGGTGACCGAGACCGTCGAGATCGCCGCGCCGCCCGCGCAGGTCTGGGCGCGGATCGGCACGTTTCACGACATGAGCTGGCATCCGGCGGTGGCGGCCACCGAGGGCGACGGCGGCGACGCCATCGACGCGGTGCGGGTGCTGCGGCTGGGCGCGCCGGACGGGCCGACGATCACCGAACAGCTCTACAAGTACGACGCCGCCAAGCGCACCTATTCCTACCGCATCACCGAGGTCGATGTCGCGGTGCTGCCGGTCACCAACTACTCGTCGCACCTGACGGTGAAGGACGGCGCGAACGGCGGCGCGCTGGTGGAATGGCGCGGCGCCTTCTATCGCGGCTATCCCAACAACGACCCGCCGCCCGAGCTGAACGACGAGGCGGCGGTCGCGGCGGTGACCGGCGTCTATCGCGGCGGGCTCGACGCGCTGAAGGCGGAGCTGGAAAAGACCCAGTGAGGCTTGGCTGGCTGATCGTCGCCGCGCTGGCGCACAGCGCGGCGGCGGCGGAGGCGTTCGTCACCAATCAGGGAAGCGACGATCTGTCGGTCGTCGATCTCGCGACCGGCGCCGTGACCGCGACCGTGCCCATCGGCGGCAAGCCTGCGGGCGTGGCGGTGGCGCCCGATGGCCGCGTCTGGATCACCAGCCCCGACAGCGCGACGCTGAGCGTCTATGACCCGGAGACCGGCGCGCTCACGCGGATCGCGCTGGCGGGCGGGCCGCTGGGCGTCGCGGTCAACCCGCTCAGCGGCGCGGTCTATGTCGCCGACTGGTATGGCGACCGGCTGTTCGTGGTCGAGGACGGCGCGCTGACCGGTGAGATCGCCACCGGGCGCAGCCCCTCGGGCGTCGCGGTCACGCCCGACGGCGCGCGCATCCTCTCCGCCGACCGCGACAGCGATCAGGTGTCGGTGTTCGACGCCGCCACCCGCGCGCGCCGCGCCGTGATCGCGGTCGGCGCGCGGCCGTTCGGCGTGACCATCGACGCCGCGGGGCGCTTCGCCTACGCCGCCAACGTCGGCGCCGACAGCGTGAGCGTGATCGACCTCGCCGCGCTGGCGGCGGTCGCCACGATCCCCACCGGCGCGCGGCCTTATGCGGTGGCGCTGGCGGGCGGGCGCGGCTTCGTCACCAATTCCTACGGCGACAGCGTGACGGTGTTCGACGTGGCGAGCCGCGCGGTGCTGGCCACGCTGGCGGTGGGCGAATACCCCGAAGGCGTCGCCGCCAGCCGCGACGGCGCGCTTGTCTATGTCGCCAACTGGTTCTCCAACACGCTGAGCGTGATCGACGCGGCGGCGCTGACCGTCACGGCCGAGATCGCGGTGGGCGACGGGCCGCGCGCTTTCGGCGCCTTCCTGCGCGACTGATCGACAAGAACGCGCCTCACGGAAATATTACGACGCTGGCGCCGGATTTTTCGCCGCGCTAGTGATGGCGCTCGTCTTGTCCGAGAGGGTCGCCGCCGTGCTTCTGACCATCGACGCGCACTCCGCGCTCTATCATCTCCACACCCCGCCCAGCCGGGCGGGCGCGGCGACCTTCGTGTTCGTCAACGCGCTGACCGGCTCGACCGACGCCTGGGAGGCCGCGGTCGCCCCGGCGCTGCGGGCGGAGGGATTCGGCACGCTGAGCTGGAACTTCCGCGGCCAGACCGGTTCACCCTTCGCGCCCGACGCGCAGCTGACCGACGCGCTGATCGCCGCCGATCTGCGCCGCCTGCTCGACGCCGCGCAGCCGGAGCGCGCGATCCTCGTCGGCCTGTCGATCGGCGGCGTCTATGCGGCGCGCGCGGTGCTGGACGGCGCGCAGGCGGCGGGTCTCGTGCTGCTCAACACTTTGCGCGAGATCGGGCCGCGCATCGCCTGGATCAACGACGCGATGCCCGCGCTGGTGGGCCATGGCGGCGTCGGGCTGTTTCTGGACGCGCTGTTTCCGCTGCTGGTCAACGCCGAGTTCGCCGCGCAGGCGCGGGGCAATTTCCTCAAGGGCGGCTATGCGCCGCTGCCGCCCGAGCACGGCCACATGAACCTGATGCGCCACGCCGCCGCCACCGATTGGGACATCCCCTATGAGCGGTTGAGCCTGCCGACGCTGGTGGTGACCGGCTTGCAGGACCGGGTGTTTCTCGACCGCGACGTGGTGGACCGGCTCTACGCCCGCCTGCCCGACGCGCGGCGCGAGGAATGGGCCGACGCGGGCCACCTGCTGCCGCAGGAGCGGCCCGAAAAACTCGCCGAGAGCCTCGCGCGCTTCGCCCGGGAGATCGCGGCGTGAAAATCCCCGTCCCCCTCGCCTACCCCGCCGTGCTGATCGGCGTGAGCGGCCATGCGTCCTCGGAGTTCTTCGCCAAGCTGTCGGGGATCGGCGGCCCGGAGCTGTCGGTCTGGCGCTATCTGCTGGGCGGCTTCGGGCTGATCGTGCTGGCCTTGTGCTTTCGCGAGAGCCGCAACCTGTTGGCGCCGCTGCGCGCGGAGGGGCTGCGGATCGTGCTGCTGTCGTTCTTCGGCGTCACGCTCACCTATCTGGCGTTCCACTGGGCGCTGGATTTCGCCACCGTGATTCAGGTGGCGACCGTGGTCACGACGATCCCGATCTTCGTGGCGCTGGCGAACTGGACGCTGAACGGCGTGCCGCCCGGCGCGGTCAAGCTGGTGACCGGCGCGCTGGCGGCGCTGGGCGTGGCGCTGTTGCTGACCGATGGCGCGCTGGACGCGCTGGCGGGCGACGCGCGGGCGCTGTGGGGCGTGCTGCTGGCGGTGATCTGCGCCGCGCTGGGGTCGTTCTACGCCGTGCTGGTCAAGCCGGTGATGGGCAGGCACGGCGCGTTGCGGATCATCGCGCTGACGATGATGATCGGCGGGCTGGGGCTGTGGCTGCTGGTCGGCGCCGCCTGGGGGATCTGGGTCGATCCGCTGACGCTGGGCGCGCGGCCGCCGCTGGCGCTGGGGTCGCTGCTGGCGCTTGCGGTGTGGTGCACCACGGTCGCGCAGTTCATGTGGGTCGGCGGGCTGGCGGCGGCGCCCGACATCACCCGCGCCTCCTACATCTTCTTTCTCAAGCCGGTGATCGCGGCGACGCTGGCGATCCTGATCCTCGGCGACTGGCCCTCGCCGCTCCAGGTTGCGGCGATCATCGTCGTGACCGGCTGCGTGGTGGTCGAGTTGTTCTGGTCCCGGCTGCGGGCGGCGGTGGCGCGCTGACGCCTTGCCGCGCGGTTTATTGCGCGTAAATCTGGCGGCAAAGAAACTTTCGCAAAGGGAGGCCGCCCATGTGCCGCATCTTCGCGGGGCAGGACCCCGATCGTTACGCCAGCGAGACCCGCTCGCTGCGCCTGCACGGCTACAGCACGTCGATCCGGCTTGAGCGCGCGTTCTGGGAGACGCTCGACGAGATCGCGGCAGGCGACGCGATGAGCACGCCGCAGTTCATCGCCCGGCTGCACGACGAGGTGCTTGAGCTGCACGGCGCGGCGCCCAACTTCACCTCGCTGCTGCGCTGCGCCTGTCTGGCGCACATGGCGCGGCAGGCGGCGCGGCACGAGACCGCGCAAGCGATCGCGGCGGAATAGCGCCTGGCGGCGGGCCGCGTAGTAACCGCATACCACCCCCCGGCCCGAAGGCGCGCTAAGGTCGCGCCATGGGACAGATGCCGGAGGGGCTGCATGGCCAAGGCGATTCACATGATGATCCGCGTGCTCGACGAGGCGCGCGCTGTGGCGTTCTACGAAACCGCGTTCGGCCTGGGCGTCGCCGACCGCTATGACTTCGACGGCTTCACGCTGATCTACCTGCGCAACGCCGAGGCCGATTTCGAGGTCGAGCTGACGGTGAACAAGGGCCGCACCGAGCCCTACGCGCCCGGCGACGGCTATGGCCATGTCGCCTTCGCGGTGGACGATCTTGACGCCGAACATGCGCGCCTCAAGGCGGCGGGCCTGTCTCCGCGCGACATCAAGGAATTTCACCGCGACGGCGCGCTGATGGCGCGGTTCTTCTTCGTCGCCGACCCGGACGGCTATCAGATCGAGGTGTTGCAGCGGCACGGCCGCTATCGCTGAGCCGACGCCGACCACACGAAAAAGGGCGAGCAACGCCCGCATACGGAGGAAACGACCATGACACAAACCACCCGCCGCGGGCTGACGCGGCGCGCGCTTATCAGCCGGGGCGCCGCCGTCGGCGCCATCGCGATCGCCGGTCCCGGCTTCGTCGCGGCGCCCGACGCCGCCTGGGCGCTGGAGACGAAAGGGCTGGCGCCGCAGACCATGGCGACGCTGATCCAGATCGCGCGCGACATCTTTCCCCATGACCGCGTGGCCGACCGCTACTACGCCGCCGCCGTGAAGGGCCATGACGATGCCGCCGCAGGCGACGCCGCGCACAAGGCGCTGATCGAGGACGGCGTGGCGGAACTCGATACGCTGGCGCAGGCGAGCGGCGCGCGCGGTTATGCGGCGGTGGGCTGGGAGGCCGACCGCGTGGCGCTGCTGCGCCAGGTGCAGGGCGGCGCCTTCTTCCAGACCGTGCGCGGCGGGCTGGTGGTGAGCCTCTACAACCAGAAGGAGGTCTGGCCGCTGTTCGGCTACGAGGGCGAGTCGTTCTCTCAGGGCGGCTATATCGCGCGCGGCTTCAACGACATCGCCTGGCTGTGAAGGAGGGCTGACACATGGTTGCCAAGTTTGAGCTTTCCGACGACAGCGTGGTGGTTGTGATCGGCACCGGCGCGGGCGGCGGCACGCTGGCCAACGAGCTGGCGCAGAAGGGCGTCAACGTGGTCGCTCTGGAGGCGGGCGGGCGCTATCTGCCCGACGACTACCTGAACGACGAATGGGCGGCGTTCAGCCAGCTCTCGTGGCTGGATACGCGCACCACCTCGGGCGACTGGCGCGTGGCGAAGGATTTTTCCGGCCTGCCCGCGTGGATCGTCAAGGCGGTCGGCGGCTCCACCGTGCACTGGGCAGGCGCCTCGCTGCGCTTTCAGAAGCACGAGTGGAAGGCGCGCAGCACCTATGGCGGGCTGGAGGGCGCCAACCTGCTCGACTGGCCGATCGACGGCGACGAGATGGCGCCGTGGTACGATCTGGCCGAGAAGAAGATGGGCGTGACCCGCACCAACGGCCTGCCCGGCCTGCCCGGCAACAACAATTACAAGGTGCTGGAGAAGGGCGCCAAGGCGTTAGGGTACAAGGAGGTCCACACCGGGCGCATGGCGATCAACTCGGTCGAGCGCGACGATCGCCCGGCCTGCCAGCAGACCGGATTCTGCTTTCAGGGCTGCAAGTGGGGCGCGAAGTGGTCCACCGCCTACACCGAGATCCCCAAGGGCGAGGCGACCGGGCATCTTGAGGTGCGTGAGCGCGCGCACGTCCTGCGCATCGAGCACGACGCCTCGGGCAAGGTGACCGGCGTGGTCTACGCCGACGAAAACGGCGTGGAGCAGCGGCAGGCGGCGCGCGTGGTGGCGGTGGCGGGCAACTCGATCGAAAGCCCGCGGCTGCTGCTGAACTCGGCCTCCGCGATGTTCCCCGACGGGCTGGCCAACAGCTCCGGTCAGGTGGGCCGCAACTATCTGCGCCACCTCACGGCCTCGGTCTATGGCGTGTTCGACAAGCCGGTGAAGATGTGGCGCGGCACCACCATGGCGGGCATCATCCAGGACGAGGCGCGGCATGACCCTTCGCGCGGCTTCGTCGCGGGCTATGAGATGGAGACGCTCAGCCTCGGCCTGCCGTTCATGGCGGCGTTCCTCGACCCCGGCGCTTGGGGCCGCGAATTCGCCTCCGCGCTCGACGGCTACGAGAACATGGCGGGGATGTGGATCGTCGGCGAGGACATGCCGCAGGAGAGCAACCGGATCACGCTGCATCCTGACATCAAGGATCAATACGGCCAGCCGGTTCCCAACGTGCATTACTCCGACCATGCCAACGACCGGGCGATGCGCGATCACGCCTTCCGGCAGGGCGCGGCGATCTATGACGCGGTGGGCGCCACCCGCACCTTCCCGACGCCGCCCTACCCCTCGACCCACAACCTCGGCACCAACCGCATGAGCGAGAAGGCGCAGGACGGCGTGGTGAACAGGTGGGGACAGGCGCATGACGTGAGCAACCTGTTCGTCTCCGACGGCAGCCAGTTCACTTCTGGCGCGGCGGAGAACCCGACGCTGACCATCGTGGCGCTGGCGATCCGGCAGGCCGACCACATCGCGCGCGAGATGGCGGCGGGCGCGCTCTGACACGACGCCGCGCCCCGACCAACCGGGGCGCGGCGCACACCCGCCGTTTTCGGCGCGGCCGCGCCGCTGCGCGCTTGCAACCGCCGCGAGAGCCGCCTAAACGCTGCGCCTGCTTGAAGGCGTCGCGATCTTGTCGTTTTGAGGCGTCATAAGGCGTTCGATCCGGCATGGACGCGCCCGGCTCCATTGACCGGGTCACCCCGCCGGATACGCTGCGGCAGGATGCTGAACGGTGACAGGGGCGTGAGCACAGTTGGTTAATCGTGATAATTGCTGCAGCGCGTCGCAAAAGCGGTTACTGATCGCCAAAGGCTGCAGGAGCCGGCACAGTGCTTGACCGCGTTGCGACATCCGACATTGCGATTCTGGGGTATGGGTGCCGCGTTCCGGGGGCGAACGATGTGGCGGCGTTCTGGTCGCTGCTGAGCGAGGGACGCTGCGCGGTCAGCCAGATCGGGCCGGATCGCTGGTCGCAGGCGGCTTTCCTCAACCCCAACCGCGCCGCGCCGGGGGTCACCTATACGGCGGCGGCGGGGGTGCTCGACGACATCTTCGGCTTCGATCCGGCGTTTTTCGGCATCTCGCCGCGCGAGGCGGCGCAGATCGACCCGCAGCAGCGGCTCTTGATGATGGTGGCGTGGGAGGCGATCGAGCGCGCCGGGCTGACGCCCGCGCGGCTGGCGGGCGCGCGCACCGGCGTCTATGTCGGCTGCTCCGGCCTCGACTATGGCAACGCGCTGCACAGCGACCCGGCGGCGGGCGACGCGCAGTTCATGACCGGCAACACGCTGAGCATCGTCTCCAACCGGCTGGCGTATTTCCTCGACGCGCAGGGGCCGAGCTACACCATCGACACCGCGTGTTCGTCGTCGCTGTTCGCGTTCCACGCCGCCTGCGAGGCGATCCGCAACGGCGAGATCGACCTGGCGGTGGTCGGCGGGGTGAACCTGCTGCTGTCGCCGATGCCGTTCATCGGCTTTTCGCGCGCCGGGATGCTGTCGCCGCAGGGCCTGTGCCGCGCGTTCGACGCCGCCGCCGACGGCTATGTGCGCGCCGAGGGCGCGGTCGCCTTCGTGATCGGCGCGCTCGACATCGCCCAGGCGCAGGGCGACTGCGTGCGCGGCGTGGTGGTCGGCTCGGCGGTCAACAGCGACGGGCGCGCGGGCGGGCTGTCGGTGCCCAACGGCGCGCGGCAGGCGGCGCTGATGCGGCGGGTCTATGGCGCGGCGGGCGTCGGCCCCGACGATCTGGCGTTCATCGAGGCGCATGGCACCGGCACGGCGGTCGGCGACCCGATCGAGGCGCGGGCGATCGGCGAGGCGCTGGGCGCCGGGCGGGCGACGCCGCTGCCGATCGGTTCGGTCAAGTCCAACCTCGGCCACATGGAGCCAGCCTCCGGTCTGGCGGGGCTGTTGAAGGCGCAGCTGGCGCTGGAGCACGGCGTGCTGCCCGCGACGCTGCATGTCGATGCGCCCAACCCCGCGATTCCGTTCACGACCCTGAACCTGCACGTCGCCCGCGAAGCCGAGCCGTTGCCGCGCCGCGCCGCGCCGTGGGTGGCGGGCGTCAATTCGTTCGGCTTCGGCGGCGCCAACGCCCATGTGGCGATCCGCCAGCCCACCAAGGCCGAACGCGCGGCGCGCGGCGGCGCGCGCGCGGCGACGCCGCATGGCGCGCCGCTGATCCTGTCCGCCGCCTCGGACGAGGCGTTGCGCGCGCTGGCGGCGCGGTGGCGCAAGCGTCTCGACGGCGCCGACGCCGCTGCGGCGGCGCGGCTGGCCGCCACCGCCGCGCACCGCCGCGCGCGTCTGCCGCGCCGTCTGGTGATCGCCGACGCGACCCCCGCCGCGCAGGTCGCCGCGCTCGACGCCTGGCTCGACGGCCGCGACGAGGGGCGCTGGGTGGCCGAGCGCGCCGCCGCAGGCGACGCCGCGCCGGTGGCGTTCGTGTTCTCGGGCAACGGCTCGCAATGGGCCGGCATGGGGCTGACGGCGTATCGCGCCGACGCCGCCTTTCGCGACAGTTTCGACGCGACGGCGGCGCTGGTGGCGGCGGAGGGCGGCGCGAGCCTGGAGGCGGAACTGCGCGCGCCCGATCTGGCCGAGCGGCTGTCGCGCGCGATGGTGGCGCAGCCGCTGCTGATGGCGCTGCAGATGGCGAGCGTCGATGCGCTGGCGGCGCGCGGCGTGCGGCCGGTCGCGGTGGCGGGGCACAGCGTGGGCGAAGTGGCGGCGGCCTGGGCCTCGGGCGCGCTGACGCGCGCGCAGGCGGCGCGGCTGGCGGTGCGGCGCGCGCGCCGCCAGACGCCGCTTTACGGCGCGGGCGGCATGGCGGCGGTGCTGACCAGCGCCGACGACGCGCGCGCGCTGATCGCCGCCAGCGGCATCGACGGGCTCGACATCGCCGCCGACAACAGCCCGCGCGGCGCCACCGTCTCGGGTGAGCCCGCCGCCATCGACGCGCTGCTCAGCTACGGGCGCGAACAGCGCGTGGCGCTGAAGCGGCTGCGCGTCGATTATCCGTTCCACGGGCCGCTGATGGAGCGGATCCGCGCCGCGCTGACCGCCGATCTGGCCGACATGGCGCCGCAGCAGGCGACCGTCGCCTTCGTCTCGACCACCGAGGGCGCGCCGACGCCGGGAGAGGCGCTGGACGGCGGCTACTGGTGGCGCAACGCGCGCCAGCCGGTGCTGTTTCGCCAGGCGGTTCTGGCGCTGGCGGATCTGGGCTGCGGGGTGTTTCTTGAAATCGGGCCGCAGCCGACCTTGCTGAACTACGTCGCCGACACGCTGGCGCCGACCGGGCGGCCATTCGTGGCGCTGCCGGGGATGCGGCGGCAGGGGCGCGGCGCGGAGGATTTCGACATGATCGCCGCGCGCGTGGCGGCGGCGGGCGGCGCCATGGACGACGCGGCGTTCTTCGGCGCGCGCAGCCCCTACCTGGCGGAGGCGCCGGAATACCCGTGGCGGCTGACGCCCTATCGCTTTGCGCGCACCTCCGACGCGCTGAACGTCCACCGCACCCCGGCGTCGCGCGGCCTGCTGGGCTGGCGCCCGCGCGCGGGCGAGGGGCCATGGATCGCGACGATCGACCTTGGCGCCCAAGGCTGGCTCGCCGATCACGCGGTGGACGGGGTCGCCACCCTGCCCGCCGCCGCCTTCGCCGAAATCGCGCTGTCCGCCGGGGCCGAGGCGCTGGGCGACGGGCCGCTCGATCTGGTGGATTTCGAGATCATGCGCCCGGTGACGCTGGAGGGCGCGGCGCGGGTCGATCTGCGCACCGCCTTCGACGCCGCGACCGGCGCGGTGACCATCGAGAGCCGGGCGCATCTGGGCGAAGGCGACTGGACGCTGCACGCCGCCGGCGCGCTGCGGCGCGGGCGGCGCGCGGCTGACGAGGCGGCGCAGCCCGGCGCTGTGGGCGATGCGGCGCAGCCCGCCGCCGGGGACGGCGCGATGCAACCCGGCGCCGGGGACGGCGCGATGCAACCCGGCGCCGGGGACGGCGCGATGCAACCCGGCGCGACGCAGGCCGACCCGGCGCTGTATGAGTCGCTGGGCGATCTGGGCCTGCTCTACGGTCCGGCGTTCCGGCGCGCGGGCGCGGTGCGTCTGGGTCAGGGCGCGGGCGTCGCCGGGCTGGCGCCGTCGCTGCTGGGCGAGGCCGGGCCATGGATGCTCGACCCCACCGACCTCGACGCCGCTTTCCACGTCGCGGCGCCGCTGTTTCAGGCCGCGCAGGCCGCGCCCGCCGAGGACGGCGTGTGCCTGCTGCCGGTGCGCATCGGGCGGCTGTCGCTGCTGCGCCCCGGCGCGGCGGCGCGCACGGCGCAGGCGCGGCTGGTCCGCGTCGGCGCGCGCGGCGTGCGCGCGGATTTCACGCTCAGCGACGCCGCGGGCGCCGTGGTCGCGCGCATCGAGGGCGTGCGCTTCGCCGCCGTGCGGCTGCGGCGGCGGCGCGACATGGCGGCGCTGTTCTGGCGTCAGACGCTGCGCCCGGTGCGCGCGACCGCCGCCGCGCCCGCTTGCCCGCCGCCGGAATGGGCCGACGCCGCGATGCGGCTGCAAACGCTGGGCGTGACGGCGGCGACGGCGCCCGAGCCCGACGCCGGGGCGCTGATCCTCGACGCGATGTGCCGCCGGATGGCGTGGGACGCCGCGCGCGCGCTGGCCCCCGGGGGCGGCGTGACGCAGGCCGCGCGCGCGCGGCTTGAGCCGGGCGCGCGCCGCGCCTTGGCCTGCGGGCTGGAGGCGCTGATCGAGGACGGCGCCTTCGATCCCGACGCCGACCGCGCGGCGGAGACGCCGCCCTGCCCCGCGCTGCCGGACCTGGTGGCGGCGATGACGCGCGCGGCGCCCGACCGCGCGCCCGAGATGACCGACGCGCTGCAACTCGCCGCCATGCTCACGGCTGGCAAGGGCGACGCGCGCGCCCATCCGCAGCGGGCGGAGGCGGTGCGGCGCGCGGCGCTGTGGGGCGCGCTCGCGACGGCTGGACGCGATCTGGCGGCGACATGGCCGGCCGCCGCGCCGCTGGAGGTGCTGGTGATCGGCGCGCCGACGCCGCGCTTTCTCGCCGCGCTGGGGGATCGGCCGTCGCGGCTGGTCACGGCGTCGCTCTCCGGCGGCGTTCACGGCGACGACGCTGACGCCGAAGGCGCGCTGCACGCCGCGCTGGGCGACGGGCCGTTCGACGCGGTGTTCGCCGCCGACGCGATGCAGCGGCTGGACGCGCCGACGCTGCGCCGCCTCGCCGCCGCGATGGCGCCGTCGGCGACGCTGATCGCGGGTGAGCAGGAGGCCGATCTGCTGGGCGCCATGCTGGCCGCGACCGGGGATCGCGCCGCGCCGGCCGACCCTCTGGCGGCGCACCTTGAAGCGGCGGGGCTGGAGCGGCTGAGCGCGACGCCGATGGCCTCGGGCGCGTTTCCCGCGCTGCTGATCACCGCGCGCAGGCCCACCGCCGCGCAAGCCGACGCCGCAGGCCCGACGCCGGGACGGGTGCGCATCGCGGGCGGCGGGACCAGCGACGGGAACAGCGGCGGCGCGGCGGCGCTGAGGGCGGCGCTGGAGGCTGCGCTGGCGCGCGCGGGCGTGGATGTCGTCGCCGACGGCGCGGCGGCGGGGGACGCCGCGCCGCTGGTGATCCTGGAGGATGCGCTGCGCGACGGCGGCGCGCCGGATGATCCCGCAACGGTGGCGCGCGCCCTGTTGCGGCTGCGCGACATGGCGCTGTCGGCGCCGGATGCGCCGGTGTTTCTGGTGCTGCGCCATGGTCTGGACGGGCTTTCGCCGGGCGCGGCCGCGCTGGCGCGGGCGCGGCGGACGCTGGCCAACGAACGCCCGGCGCTGCGCCTCACCGTGCTTGACCCTGGCGACGCCGCGCCCGACGCCGCCGCCGCGCTGGTGGCGCGGGCGGTGATGGCGCCCGGCGCGGAGACCGAGATCGCGCTCGGCGCCACGGGCGACGCGGCCCCAAGGATCGAGGCGGCGCCGGACGTGGCGGACCGCGCGCGCCGCGCCGCCGCAGGCGCCGATGCGGCGCTGGCGCTGCGCGCCGACGCCACCGGCGGGCTCGAGACGCTGCGCTGGCGGCCCGTGGCGCGCCGGGCGCCGGGCGCGGGCGAGATCGAGATCGCGGTGCGCGCGACGGGGCTGAACTTTCGCGACGTGATGTGGGCGATGGGCGTGCTGCCCGAGGAGGCGGTGGAGGACGGTTTCGCCGGCGCCGGGATCGGCATGGAATGCGCGGGCGTCGTGACCCGCGCCGGGCAGGGCGCGCGTTTCGCCGAGGGCGACGCGGTGATCGCCTTCACCGCCGACGCCGCCGCCACCCACGCGACCTTCGCCGACAGCGCCGCCGCGCCGCTGCCCAAGGGCCTGAGCTTCAGCGCCGCCGCCACCCTGCCGGTGGTGTTCGGCACCGCGTGGCGCGGGCTGATCGACCTGGGACGGCTTGCGTCCGGCGAGACGGTGCTGGTGCATGGCGCGGCGGGCGGCGTGGGCATGGCCGCTCTGCAGATCGCGCGGGCGCGCGGCGCGCGGGTGATCGCCACGGCGGGCGCGCCGGAAAAGCGCGCGCTGGCGCGGATGCTGGGCGCCGACGCGGTGTTCGACAGCCGCAGCCTCGACTTCGCCGACGCGGTGATGGACGCCACCGGCGGCGCGGGCGTCGATGTGGTGCTCAACAGCCTGTCCGGCGAGGCGATGGAGCGCAGCATCGGCTGTCTCGCCGCCTTCGGGCGCTTCATCGAGCTGGGCAAGCGCGACTTCTACGCCAACACGCGGATCGGCCTGCGCGCGATGCGGCGCAACATCGCCTATTTCGGCGTCGATCTCGACGCGATGCTGGCGGTCAGGCCCGAGAGCGGCGGCCTGCTGCTGAACGAGGTCGCCGCGCGCGTGGCGGAGGGCGCGTTCGCGCCGCTGCCGCACCAGACCCACGCCGCCGACGACGCGCTCGGCGCGTTCCGGCTGATGCAGCGGTCGGGCCATGTCGGCAAGATCGTGCTGACGCCGCCCGATGCGCCCGAAGCCTGCGCGCCCGCCGCGCCGCTGGCGCGCGCCGACGGCGCCTATCTGGTGGTCGGCGGCGCGCGCGGCTTCGGGCTGAGGCTGGCGGAGCGGCTGGCGGCGCGCGGCGCGCGGCGGCTGTGGCTGACCAGCCGCGCGGGCGCCTGCGATGCGGAAGGGGTGGCGCGCATTCGGGCGCTGGGCGCGCGGGTGGAGGTCGCGGCCTGCGACGCCGCCGACCCTGCGGCGATGGCGTCGCTGATGGCGCGCATCGACGCCGACGGCGCCCCCCTGCGCGGCGTCGCCCACGCGGCGATGACGCTGAAGGACGCGCTGATCGAGAACCTCGACGCCCATCAGGTGGAGGCGCAGCTGCGCCCCAAGCTGCGCGGCGCCATGGTGCTCGACAGCCTGACGCGCGGGCGCGATCTGGATTTCTTCATCCTGTTCTCCTCGATCGCGGCGCAGTTCGGCAATCCGGGTCAGGCGGCCTATGTGGCTGCGAACGCGACGGTCGAGGCGGTGGCCGCCGGGCGGCGCACGGCGGGGCTGCCTGCGCTTGCGGCGGCGTTCGGGCCGATCGGCGACGCGGGCGTGCTGGCGCAGGACGCGGCGGCGCGCGAGCGGCTTGAGCGGCGCGGCGCGGGCGTGCTGTCCAGCGCCGTCGCGCTCGACGCGCTGGAGCTGGCGCTGGCGGGCGCCGGGCCGCAAGACGCCGCGCTGGCGATCGCGCCGATGCGCTGGGGCGCGCTGGTCGGCGATCTGGCGGTGCTGCGCACGCCGCTTTATCAGCGCGTCGATCGCCGCCAGACCGGCGTTGAGGCGGCGGAAGGCTCGGTCAGCCTCGCCGCGATGATCGCGGGGCTGGACCAGCCTGCGGCGGTGCGCAAGCTGACGGCGGTGTTCCGCGCCGAGGCGGCGATCATCCTGCGCCAGCCGGTCGAGGAGGTCGATCCCGCCCGGCCGCTCACCGAGCTGGGGTTCGACTCGCTGATGGGCGTCGAGCTGAAGCTGTCGGCGGAGGAGAAATACGGCGCCGTGCTGCCCGGCCTGTCGATCAGCGACGGCTCGACGCTGACCACCATCGCCGCGCGCGTGGCGGCGGACCTGATGGCGGCGCATCCGGCTGAGGGCGGCGCGGCGGCGGAGAGCGCGCTTGACGCGCTCGCCGCGCGTCATGTGGACGCCGACGTGCGGGCGGCCATCGCGGACAAGCTGGCGGAGCGGCGCCCGGAGCGGCGCCCGGATCAGCGCCCGGATCAGAACCCTGACGGCGGCGCCGGCGCCCCTGCAACCATGGATGAGGCCGCGTCATGAGTTCGGACATTTCGGCGCACGATCCGGCAACCCTTCTGGTCGACTCGCTGCGCGCGGCGCGCGAGGTGCGCCAGCAGTCCGGCAAGCAGGCCGGCAGGCCGGGCGCGGCGCGCGCGGCCACGATCATCGACCCGCCCGCGCCGCGCGCCTTCGACTTCGCCACGCTGCCGGGCAGCCGCGAGATCGCCGTGCAGCGCGCGGTGGGGCAGATGCTGGGCGTGGCCTCGCCGTTCTTTCGCACCTGTGACGGGCGCGGCGGCGCGACGGCGATGATCGAGGGCGCCGCCCGGATCAACTTCAGTTCCTACGACTATCTGGGCTTGAACGCCTGCCCCGAGGTGGCCGAGGCCGCCAAGAACGCCATCGACCGGTTCGGGATCTCGTGCTCCGCCTCGCGCGTGGTCGGCGGCGAGCGGCCGTTCCACGCGGCGCTGGAGCGCGCGCTTGCCGATGTCTATGACGCCGAGGACGCGGTGGCGATGGTGTCGGGCCACGCCACCAACGTCACCACCATCAGCGCGCTGATGGGCAAGGACGACCTGATCCTGCATGACGAACTGATCCACAACTCGGCGCTGGTGGGCGCGCTGCTGTCGGGCGCGACGCGAGTGAGCTTTCCGCACAACGACCTCGACTGGCTGGAGCAGCGGCTCGACGACGTGCGCGCGCGCCACGCCCGCGTGCTGATCGTGGTCGAAGGCCTCTACAGCATGGACGGCGACATGCCCGACCTGCGCCGCCTGATCGAGATCAAGAACGCCCACGACGCCTGGCTGATGGTGGACGAGGCGCACGCGCTGGGGGTGCTGGGCGCCACCGGGCGCGGCGTGGCGGAGGAACAGGGCGTCGATCCGCGCAATGTCGAGATCTGGATGGGCACGCTGTCCAAGACGCTGGCCTCGACCGGCGGCTATATCGCAGGTTCAACCGCGCTGATCACCTTTCTCAAGGCGAAGGCGCCGGGGTTCGTGTTCTCGGTCGGGCTGGCGGCGCCGCTGGCGGCGGCGGCGCTGACGGCGCTGGACGTGATGCGGCGCGAGCCGCAGCGCGTGGCCCGGCTGCGCGCCAACGGCGCCCGGCTGCGCGAGCGGCTGCGCGCCGAGGGGCTGGACACCGGGCTGAGCCTTGGCTTCGCGGTGACGCCGGTGGTGCTGGGCGACTCGCCCACGGCGGCGGTCGTCGCCGATCTGGCGCTGGCCAAAGGCGTCTCCGCTCCGCCGATCCTGCATCCGGCGGTGCCGGAGCGGCGTGCGCGGCTGCGGTTCTTCGTCAGTTCCGAGCACAGCTTCGACCAGATCGACCGCGCGGCGGCGCTGGTGGCCGAGGCGGTGCGCGAGGCCCCGGCGGTGACCGCGCGCCTGCGCGGCGGGCGTTCCGCC
>Ga0210044_10005227_pt1 | contig 17658 bp, 11 predicted proteins | sample CryGey13umfilter_2_FD_183959 | JGI IMG/M metagenome (GOLD analysis project Ga0210044, IMG submission 183959) | Groundwater microbial communities from aquifer in Utah, USA - Crystal Geyser 4/9/14 3 um filter (SPAdes) (version 2) | ecosystem: Environmental > Aquatic > Deep subsurface >... | reverse complement strand
AAACCAAAGTTACCCTATTATGGGATCCATCTTCAGCGCCGGATGATCTTTCTCCTTTAAGAAAGGCAAAATTTCATCTTCGGTGACACCCACCGTTTCGTCAGCTATCCTATCGATCAAGTCGGGGCATCCCAATTCCTCTCCCCGCTTTAATAATCCTTCTCTAAGCTCCTCTTTTAGCCCTTTGGGCATCCAGACCATTCGCAGCAGTCCGCCGTCTCCGGAAATGAACTTCCGCTGGCAAATATTGTATTTGCTGTGTCCTACGAACCCGGGTGAGGCTGCCCCGCCCCCCATAACTCCGGCGAGAGTCGTAAATTTCATTCCCGATGGGGTCTCTCCCGTATAGTCCCTACTTACTGTCATCACCCCGTTACATGCGGAAATCACAGCTGCGATACATTCACAGCATCCGCAGGTGGTCATGGGGTCGTGAACAATACTGTAGAAATTGTAATGGGTTACCTGCTGCCGTGATGCCTTATAGACAAAATCATTTACACCCTTCCACTGCCCCAATTTCGGATCGATACATTCGCCTTTTTCCACCGGCTGATTAGGACCGGTGGGGTTGATCTCATTGGAAGCCTTGCAATCCATCCAGTTATAGGCGCCGCAGAGGCCGGTCCGTTCCGGGCTCACCATGCATACATGATTGGGAGCAAAGGACTGACACAAAGTGCAGGAATAGTAGGTCTCTACACCCTCATCCGTCATCTGCTCCACCCTGGCATCGCGTTTCTTGTAATTTCCCCTGGCAGTAGCGGTCAACTTGTCCACATCATCTTTCTTAGCATAAAGAGTAACCTGCACCTTATCCAGAATGGCGCCGAAATCCTGGTGTAGTTTGGCATGGAGGATTACCCCGATGTCCTTGAGGGTAAACCCTTTGTTCACAGCCTGGTCACCAACCCTAATCCATGCAATATCCCGCTGCCCAATGTGCATAACACCCTGGGCATAATTGATAAGGTGATGTATCTGCCTTTCAAGGATGGGCTCAAAGTCTTCCTGCATCTTTCTACCTGCCGCCTGAACAAAAATACCCAGAGGAAGTTTGTCGCCTTTCTTGGTATCTTTAATCTCCGGTCCTATGACGTTAACTTGTCCGTCTTCAATCTCCTTCATGTCCGCCATCTTGCAAAGTTCAACCGCCTGGGTTTTTCCACCACCCATCTCCAGATAGAGATCGTCTTTCCTCACCCGCTCTCCCTCAAAGGCAGGACCGTAGGCAAGGGGTATATCGATTTCGGAAACTGTAACCTTGAGACCTCGAATTTCAATTGATTTATTTGTCATATCCTCATGGGATACGTTTGCCACCACGTGTTCATAAGTACAGATACCTGTGGGGAGCACTTCCGGGATATCCGTATCCGCAATTGTGGGGAAACCCCAGTTAACACACCCTGCGGCATTCGCCGCCCATTCAGCGTTGACTTCCCCAAGGGCGTTTACAAAAGCAAATATCCGGTCTTTGTTGTACATCAGTATCTTTCTCGAATCGCCTGGTTTAACTCCTCCGAATGACATGGCCGCCCGATTGGCAAAACCAAGGGCAAAAACCGCGGCTGAGATATCCGGACCAAAGGGAACCAACCTCGCATTCCAGCCGATCTGTACCCCTGCTTCCAGAAGCTGTTCCGCAAAGGTTGTTCCCGCCTGATTTGCTGCCATAAAGACATAGATGCTTTTCTTTTGATACTCTTCCGCAATCATTTTGGCCGTCTCAGGATCAGGGGCAGCACCCACAATGGCTGCAAATCCGGGGGCGGTTCCATCCACAAATTCCACGCCTCTCTTCCTCATGATGGCATCGTCTGCAGCCCCCAACCAGATCTTGCCATTATCTATATCCGGATCCTCTATTTCAGGCTGATAGAAATCAGGGTCCTCCACATAACGGATCGCTTCTACGATCTCTTCGGCCAATATTGCTGCCATACCTGCATCGAGCATAGGACCGAGATAAGGAAGATGGTTCACCCTTTTGATGTGAGGCGGCAATAAACTTCGACAGATTTTGATAACCTCGGCAGCGTCACCCAGGGTCTTTATAGGAATACCCAGTATAGAATAGATAATAGGAAGGTAATATGCGGTATTGGGAAATTCCAGTTTCTGTTCCGGTCCATACTTTTCCATGGCACGTTTATATTTTCCCTCTGCTTTCTGGACAATATTGTATCCACCTTGAATCGCAGCAAATGCAACTAATTTGGACATTGAGAAAAATCCTCCTTTCTTTTCAAGTGCTTAGGCTGAAGACTGAAGCGTCCTAACAGTCTTCCGCCTTCAGTCTATCTGCCTGTGTTTAAGCTGCCTCCAGCTTCTGCCGGTCAGCCATATCCATCAGGACTCTCTCTCTTGCCTTATCAATACCCAATGCCTTTCTTTTCTTGTCAATATGGGCAATCATCTTGTGCGCATGTTTGATGGGGTCCGCTTCGAAATCCCACATGCCGCCAAGGCTGGCTTCCAATTTGTTGTAGAGATAGTCTTCAAAAACAGGAGCGCCGCCTACAGGCATAGTCACACCGAAAACCGTATACACACCGGAAGCCACGAAATAGTGACCGATACTTATAGCTTTTTCACTCATCCACTCCGGCGCTGAACCCGCTGCCGGTAGATCACTGATGTCTTTTCCCAGGCCTCCGGCTTTCACTACCTCAGAGGCCGCCATCAGAATCCTACTATTGTCTACACATGAGCCCATATGCAGTACTGGAGGGATACCTACGGTTTCACATACCTCCGCCAGACCCGGGCCGCAGTATACTGAGGCTGCCTCAGGCGTAAGCAATCCCGCTTTACCGCAGGCCATAGCATTACATCCTGTGGTAAGAACAATCACATCATTCTTCAGAAGTTCTTTGACCACGGTCAGATGTCCGTTGTTATGGAGAGTACGGGCATTGTTGCATCCTACCACGCCAGCTATACCACGGATCCGTCCATTTATAATATTGTCATTTAACGGGGTATAAGATCCCCTGAAGCTGCCACCCAGGTGATAGTTTATAGCCTCATAGGAAAATCCTACTATCTGTACCTCTTTCTCGCTGGGGATCATCGGCTCTGCTTTCCGATTTTGAAAATTATCGATGGCTATCTTCAGGATTTTTCTGGCATCTTCCATAGCATGATGCTCATCAAATTCAATGTGAATCGTTTCCCCGGATTCCATCCGTGCCCGGGGATTTGTGGTTATCACCTTGGTGTGAAAACAGGTGGCTACATTTGCCACGTTCTCCATGATGCACTGGACATCTACCACCATTGCCTCCACCGCACCGGTAATGATAGCCAATTCCTGCTGCAGGAAATCACCCGCAATCGGAATACCATGTCTCATAAGTAATTCATTGCCGGTACAACACATTCCGGACAGGTTAATCCCTTTGGCCCCTTTACTCTTTGCATATTCGATCATCTCTGTTTCCTGGGCCGCGGTTACAATCATCTCCGATAAGAGGGGCTCGTGGCCGTGAATGATGACATTTACTTGATCTTTTTCTAAAACTCCTAGGTTAATATGTCCTTGTGTAGGGTAAGGGGTGCCAAAAATAACATCCTGTAAATCGGTGGCCAGCATGGATCCGCCCCAACCGTCTGCCAGGGCCGCCCTGGTACACTGTTTTACAATATTTTCATAATGTTGATCCACCCCCATATGGGTACGGTGCATAATCTCCACTATTTCTCGGTCTATTCCCCTGGGCACGACCCCTAATTTCTTCCAAAGTTCATAACGGGCTTTAGGGGCTCGCTTGGCATAATAGATCTCCCCTTCTTGCCTGCCCCATTCCGCCAGGGCTTTTTCCGCCACTTCAAGGGCTATCTCATAAATGTCACGATCCTTCTCTTCGCCGTTTACTGTAACCGTTGTGGCAACTCCAAAGTCAGGAGCAATCTCTATTAATTTCTGTGGATCCTTTATCTTATAATCGCCTGTCTCTTTGCGTGCCACCGCTAAAAAGACCTCTGCTATCCCCCGCCCATGATCTGAATGGGCGGAAGCCCCTGCTGCCACCATACGCGCAAAATTACGGGCGGCAATCGTATTGGGAGTTGCCCCGCAAAGGCCCTTCCTTTCATCCTTTCCCTCAATCCCGCTCTTGGGAAGGGGAAGCCGACACGGTCCCATGGAACAGTTTTTGCAACAGGTTCCCTGTGCCCCGATCGCGCAAGGGGACATGGTAATGGCTCGATCAAAAATCGTCTCCACCCCTTCTGCTTGGGCTTTTTCGATCATCTTTACTGTAGCAGAATCCACACTGCATTCCGAGGGAATTGCAGTTTTCTTGGGTTTCTTCACCTCTTTTTCCTTCGTTTCTTCTGTCGCCATATGAAATTCCTCCGAATATTTAATTCATAGTTAAATATTAACCTATATCCTCGGTTGTTAAAGTCCTTTATGATCGCTTGTGAACCCGATTTAGGTATGCGATAATCCTCTCGGTGTGAGTGAGATGTACCGCCGCAGGTGTTGCATGCCTTGCAGCACCTGCGGCAGCCTGTACTGCCTCTACCTCTATCCGTTTTGCTTCCCTTTTCTCTTTTTCTCTTTCTCTCTTTGCTTTTAGCTCCTCTAATTCTGCTTCCGCTTTAGCTTTGGCTTCCTTTTTAGCTTTTTTCTCGACCTCTTCTTTGGCCTTGGCGTCTGCTTTGGCTTTCGCTTCCGCTACGGCTTTGGCTTCTTCTTCCGACTCGGCTTTGGCTTTCGCTTCTTTTTCAGACTTTCTCTCCGCTTCTTCCTCAGCCTTGGCCTTTGCCTCATCTCTTGCCTTGGCCTCTGTCTCCGCCTCAATTTTTGCTTTGGCTTCTGCTTTTGCTTTGTCTCCCTGTGCTACCTCCGGCTTTTTAGCAATCTTCTCCTCTTCTTTTGGTTTAGGCTTGGCCTCTTCCTTTGGAGATGCTTTAGGAGCATCTTCCTTCTTTTCTTCTTTGGGTTTTGCTTCAACCTTCATTTTCTCAATCTTGGGAAAATCACCCTCTGGTTTGACATTGATCACATTTAACTTAGCAACAAGTTTATCAGAACTCATTGCCATATCACCGGTCATCATCAGATTCATAAACTCTTTCACCCACTTAACACTCTCTGGATGTCTTAATACGAGAATATCCGAACCGGCCATGAGATAAGAAACAGCGCCTATACACTCCAGCATTACCCCCCTTTTTGCCGGATCGCCCAGAGTAGGTGCCTCTTTAAGACTCAGTTTGACCTCTTTACACTTCCAGATTTCATTGCCCAGATTGTTTATTATGGGACTCTGCAACTTCTCATCTTCCTGGGTCAGAGCAGCCATCCGAATCCTTTCCATAACCGAATAGGAATATTCCAGCCCGTATCCCAATCCCCCCGTGGTAGGATCTATAACAATCTTTTCCGGACTCACCCCCAGGTTATCGAGAAGTACATTGAGCTGCTTGGCCAGATTTATGTCTATAGGAGAAGAAGAAATAACTGCCTGGTGAAACCCCATGGCGCTGGCGCCTATCTGCTTATGGTTAGCCTCTTCTACCGGACCCAAAAGCAAATTTTTGCCCTGGTTATCTTCAGCAACCTTCTTTAAAACTTCAACATCCTTTCCCTTGTCGCCACATCCCCAGACTATTACCGGGACATCCACCGCTTCACATACCTTTTTTACCGTGGCAGAAGCTTCTCCCGGACCTTTGTTCAATCCATTTGGGTCGGTACTTTTTAGCTGCACTATAACCATATCAGCACTGCATTCCTCTACACACTTTTTTGCCCAGGCTGCTGGATCTTTTAATACATCTTTGAAGGGCTCAATAACAGCCTTAGGCCATTCCTCAGGCTCCATGTCCCAGATTTCCATAGCAATCCTGGGAGGATTGGGCATCTCCCCCTCAAACAGATAGAATGGATAGGAGGTCTCTCCGCCTACAGTTACTGTTCTTTTCCCTGTACCCAGAGTTACCTCTTTTATCTTTCCTGTATAATGTGATCTTGTAATTTCAAAGGCCATTAATTCTCTACCTCCCTCTATAGGTAAATAAAAAGATGGATAGGCTGTAGGCAGTTAGCCTGTAGGAGGAAATTATGCGCGACTAACAGCCTTCAGCCTTCAGCCTAAACAACCTGAGTAGTTACATTAATTAAACTAACCCTGCATGAACTTTAGCAGATTTTACCGTATTCATCATCAACATAGTGATCGTCATGGGACCAACCCCTCCTGGCACAGGCGTAATAGCACTGGCCTTTTCTTTAACAGCTTCGAAGTCTACATCTCCACAAAGGATCGCCTTTCCTGATTCTGATTTTCCAATACGGTTTACCCCCACATCGATAACAACGGCACCCTCTTTTACCATATCTGCTGTTATCGCTTTAGGTTTTCCTGCTGCAACTATAAGAATATCGGCTCTCCTGGTATGAGATGCCATATCTTTAGTTCCTGTATGACATATGGTTACTGTTGCATTAGCACCTTTTTGCTTTTGCAAAAGAATATTGGTCACAGGTTTGCCAACAATGTTGCTCCGTCCTACAACTACCACCTCTGCCCCACTAGTTTCAACACCACTCCTAATTAACAACTGTTGAACTCCGGCAGGGGTACAGGGGAGGTAATCAGCCTCACCTATCATCAATTTCCCCAGGTTGACCGGATGGAAACCATCCACATCCTTCTTCGGATCTATAGCATAGAGCACTTTCGTTTCATTAATATGTTTAGGCAGCGGCAACTGTACCAGTATGCCATGAATTTTGGGATCCTTATTATATTTGTCAATCAACCCCAGTAAAGATTCCTCTGTGATATTATCAGCCTGATTGTCCTGTAACGAATAAAATCCTAACTCCTTTGCTGTCTTCTGTTTACCGGTCACATAGCTTATTGACGCAGGATTCTCTCCTACTAGAATAGTGACCAATCCGGGTACCACATTGTGTTTTTCCTTCAATTCGGTTACTTCTTTTCTCAGTTCTTCCCTGATCTGCCCGGCCACCTCTGTTCCACTAATGATCTTTGCCGCCATTTTTATCCTCCCCATGTTAATTGTTTTACCCCACATTTTTGGGATAAAACCATAGACATAATACCTAATTAGAGCCCCTTACACAACCTACCGAGAGCTTTGAAGAAGTACCCCTGAGAGCGAATTCATAGATTTTTTGGGGAACCCATCTTAGCGAGCGTAATGTAGAAAATTCACATGTTTGATCCCGAAGGGTGAGCTTGTGAATTTTCAATGGAGCGAGCTTAGATGGGTCAAAAAATGTATGCTGAAGCGAAAAGGGGTGCTTCTTCAAAGCTCTCAATTAATGATTTGATCCAGAATCTTATTAACTGCAACTACTGCGATAGATTCGTCGGGCAAATCCATCAAAGGTTTCAAAGAGAGATCATAATCATAGATCAATTTATCCATAGGGATGCCGTAAAAAGAGTTGAAACCCTGTTTCTCAATCTCAGCCTCAATGACAGGCTCCAACTTCCCTTGGATTCTATTTATTATAAAGTAAGAGTCTTTTATTGATAAGTCAAGTTCTCTGATAAGTTCCCTGATTCTTCCTGCGGTCATGATCCCTTTTGGTGTAGGATCTGAGACAATCAGCAATGCATCGATTCTCTGCAAAATACGCCTGCTCAAATGTTCCATCCCGGCTTCATTGTCTATTACCACAAAAGGATAGTTTTTGGCAAGAATATCTAAGAATCTCCTGAGCATGTTATTTACAGGACAGTAACACCCAGGGCCTTCACCCCTTCCCATGGCTATGAGATCCACTCCTTCTCCTTCTGTCAATCCCTCGTTGAGTTTCAACTCCAGCAAGGTCTCTTTTGCCATTCCAGGTGGTATCTTGGAGATTTCAGAGGAAAAGTCTTCCCTCACAGCACCAACTGTCTTCCCCTGCAGAAATCCAATTGTCTCCGCCAGGTTTACATTGGAATCTGCATCAACAGCCAGTATGGGTACTTTACCCCTTCTCTTTAGGGCACGAATCATTAAGCCTGTTATTGTTGTTTTCCCTATCCCCCCTTTTCCTGCCACTGCTATTACAAAACTCAAAAAAGTTCCCTCTCTATCAGTAAATACTAGAAAAGCCCTTTCACCTTACCGGTATCGACATCCACATCTATCCTTCTGAAGGCAGGGTTAGAACTCGTTCCTGGCATAAGGCTAATGGTTCCTGCACAAGGACAGAGAAACTTTGCACCGGAGTATATAAGCACGTCACGAATAGGCAGCGTCCATCCCTTGGGAACGCCTTTGACAGTCGGATCATGCGTAAGGCTCAGATGGGTCTTTACCATCATAGTAGCATAATCTGCGTATTTAGGGTCACCTTCCAGCATCTTGGCCTTTGCCTCAGCCTCCGGACTCCATGACACACCATCAGCCCCGTAGACCTCCTTAGCAATCAGGGCAACTCGGTCTCGCAGCTTCATCTCCAGTGGATAGAGAAATTTGAATTCGTTTTCTTCTTTGCACGCATCCATTACAGTATCGGCCAGTTCTAGAGCACCTTCTCCACCCATTTCCCAATGCCTGGATTCAGCACAACGTGCGCCTGCTGCCTCGGCTGCCTTTTTTACAATTGCAACCTCGGCATCAGTGTCGGTATAGAAACGGTTGATACAGACTACCGGATTAATGCCAGACTTACGGATAGTGTTGATATGGTGAACCATATTCTCACATCCCTTTTCCACCAATGCCAGATTTTCTTTTGCGTACTCATCGGGAAGTGCTTTGCCAGCAACAACCTTGGGTCCTCCGCCGTGCATCTTCAGGGCTCGGATAGTAGCGGTCAAGACGGAAACATGGGGTTTTAGTCCGCTGAACCGACATTTCACGTTCCAGAATTTCTCAAACCCGATATCGGCTGCAAAACCACTCTCTGTCACGTGGTAGTCGAAGAGTTTCAAACCAACGCGGTCAGCGATGATGGAAGACTGGCCTACCGCAATGTTGGCAAACGGCCCGGCATGAACCATACAGGGCTGATATTCGGCAGTACACATAAGGGTTGGATTGATTGTATTGCGCATGAAGGCGGTCATAGCTCCTCCCACCTCCAGATCCCCTGTTGTAACTGGATTACCGCTCTTATCAAAGGCCACGGTTATCTCATCAAGACGCTTTCTCAAATCTGCCAGGTCCCTAACAACAGAAAGGATAGCCATACATTCGGAACCCACGGCTATACCGAACCTGGACTGCATGGTGAACCCATCCATGTGACCACCCAGACCGATAACGATATTTCTTAATGACTGGGCGCAAAGGTCCATGATCCACCCCATCTCCACCCGGGTGGGATCGATGTTGAAACGCCGCATTCCGGTGAGTCTCTGGAGTTGTTCGTCATTGTAATTCCGCTCGTGCTGCATTCGAGCGGTCAATGCCACCATGGCAAGGTTGTGGGAGTTCATGATGTCGTTAATATCCCCTGTCAGACCCAGGGAGAACTCGGTCATAGGGATGAGGAGGGCATTACCTCCACCGGCCGCCGTTCCTTTAACGTTCATGGTGGGGCCGCCCGATGGTTGCCTGATACAGCCACCTACGTTTACACCGCGTTTCCCAAGTCCTTCCATTAAGCCCATTGAGGTGGTGCTTTTGCCCTCACCCAAGGGCGTGGGTGTAATTGCGGTGACCTCAATGTATTTCCCATCTGGTCTGTCTTTCAAACGATTAATGATCTTCAGAAAATCAAGCTTCGCCAATCTACCCATAGGAAGCATCTCATCTTTTTCAAGACCCAGCCTTTCTCTCCACTCATCGGGCGTTGGCATGTTTTTTTCTGCTGCTTCGGAAATCTGCCAGTCTGCCATCTTTGCCGCATCGTACGCCATTAATCACATCCTCCTTTGTACTAAATTGGACATCCTTATAACAATAAAAGTATTGTTTTTTATTTGATGATTAGTAAGACATGGAAGGCAAAACTTAATAGACCTCAAAGATCAGGTGAGTGAGCGCTCATTCACGTCTGGCGAAGACTACCATAGGGTTATTATATTGTCAAGAATTTTTCCCCAAAAAAACCTTCTATATGGGTTTTTGCACTTGACAATCTGGGGATAATATCCTTAATATCAAGTTCAAGTCAGTTGCAAAGTCCCAAAGTTAAGAAGTCAGTGGGGTCAGACCCCAAATCCGATGGAAAGAGGAAAGACGGATGGCACTGATTATCCAAAAATACGGGGGTACCTCGGTAGGCAATGTGGAAAAGATCAAGAATGTAGCCCGTCGAGTAAGAAGTGCCCGCCAGGATGGGAATGATGTGATTGTGGTTGTATCCGCTATGGGGGAGGAGACGGACAGGCTTCTGGATCTGGCGAGGGATATCACAGATCAACCCGATGAAAAGGAACAGGATGTATTGATTTCAACAGGGGAACAGGTAAGCAGTTCCCTCCTTGCCATGGCATTGAAGTCTTTAGGGATAAATGCCAGATCATTATTGGGTCATCAGATTAAGATACAAACAGACAGCGCCTTTGGTAAGGCACGGATCCTAAAGATCGATTCGAAGAGGTTATTAAGAGAGCTTAATGATGGAAAGGTACTGGTGATTGCCGGATTCCAGGGCGTTGATGAAAAGGACAACATAACTACCTTAGGCAGGGGAGGCTCCGATACCAGCGCTGTTGCAATAGCCGCCGCGCTTAAGGCTGATATTTGTGAAATCTATACCGATGTAGAAGGGGTCTTCACTGCTGACCCAAATATCTGCCCAGATGCCAGAAAGCTGAATAAAATATCCTATGAGGAGATGCTGGAGATGGCGAGTCTGGGGGCCAAGGTTCTTCAGACCAGATCAGTTCAGTTTGCCAAAAAATATCAGGTGCCGATCCATGTGAGGTCTACTTTTAAAAATGGTACAGGTACTATTGTAACTAAGGAGGATCAGGATATGGAGAGTGTCATTGTTTCAGGTGTTACCTACGATAAAGATGAGGCTAAGATAACTGTCACAAAGGTACCTGATATGCCCGGCATTGCATCCAAATTATTTACCCCCATTTCTGAAGCCAATATTTTTGTAGATATGATTATCCAGAATGTAAGCACAGATGGTCTTACTGATCTGACCTTTACCGTTCCGCAGGCTGATTTTAAAAAGGCCATGGAATTGGTTATGGTTACAGCAAGAGAAATTAATGCTCGGGATGTATTGGCCGATACAAATATTGCAAAGGTTTCTATCGTTGGAATGGGTATGCGAAGTCACTCTGGAGTTGCCTCTAAGGTGTTTACTGTCCTTGCCAGGGAAGGGATAAGTATTATGATGATAAGCACCTCTGAGATCAAGATATCCTGTGTAATCGAGTCTAAGTATACAGAATTGGCTGTAAGGGTACTGCACGAGGCCTTTGACTTAGGAGAGAATAAGGAACTCTGAGATGAGACTGGTTAAGTTATACGATACTACCCTTAGGGATGGAACCCAGGCGGAAGACATATCCTTTTCTGTCGAAGATAAGATCAGGATTGTTGAAAAACTGGACGAGCTTGGTATTCACTATATTGAGGGTGGATGGCCAGGCTCAAATCCTAAAGATATGCAGTTTTTCAAAAAGATCCAGCATATACCTCTGCGCAATGCTAAAATCGTTGCCTTTGGGAGTACTGCCAGGGCAGGAACCCATCCTGAAAATGACAGGAATATAAAAGCTTTACTCTATTCTCATGCATCTGCTGTCACTGTAGTGGGCAAGTCATGGGACCTCCATGTGAGAGAGGCATTGCGGATATCCCTGGAGGAGAATCTGGAGACTATCCACAACACATTGAAATTTTTGAAATCGAATATTCCGGAGGTTTTTTATGATGCCGAGCATTTCTTCGACGGTTATAAGGCCAACCCAGAGTACGCCTTAAAGACCCTCCAGTCAGGAGCCGATGCAGGGATTGATTGTCTTGTTTTATGCGATACCAATGGGGGGACTATACCCTTTGAGATAAAGAAGATTATAAAAGAAGTTCAAAAGAATATTAAGACCCCATTGGGAATCCATACCCATAACGACTCAGAGATGGCGGTAGCCAATTCTATAATTGCAGTTCAATCCGGGGTTGAACAGGTCCAGGGTACTATTAACGGGTATGGGGAACGGTGCGGAAATGCAAACCTCTGCTCGGTGATTCCGAATCTGAAATTGAAGTTGAACATGGACTGCATATCCGATGAACAGATGAGAAAGCTAAGAGAAGTGTCGAGGTTTGTCAATGAACTGGCCAATCTTCGGCCCGATAAACACCAGGCATTCGTAGGAGATTCCGCCTTTGCCCATAAGGGCGGAATACATGTTAGCGCTGTCAAGAGGAACCCTGAGACCTATGAGCATATCAGGCCAGAATTGGTGGGGAATAAACAACGGATTCTGATCTCAGATCTCTCTGGCAAAAGCAATATCGTAGCCAAGGCTGCTGAATTTAATATAGACCTTAGAGACAACAACCCGATCACCCTTGAGATATTACAAAATATGAAGGAGCTTGAAAGCCAGGGCTATCAGTTTGAAGGCGCTGAAGCATCTTTCGAAGTCCTTATAAAGAAGGCCCTTGGAACCAAGAAAAAGTATTTCGACCTGATAGGCTTTAGGGTAATAGATGAAAAGGGGAAAGAGGATTCTCCTCCCCAGTCTGAGGCCACCATAATGGTTAAAGTAGGTGGTAAGATTGAACATACAGCCGCTGTGGGAAATGGTCCTGTCAATGCCCTGGATAATGCCCTTAGAAAGGCATTAGAGAAATTCTATCCAGAACTTAAGGACATGGAGTTGATAGACTATAAGGTAAGGGTCCTCTCCACAGGAGAAGGAACGGCCGCCAGGGTCAGGGTACTGATAGAATCAGGTGATAAAGAGGATAAATGGGGAACGGTAGGTGTCTCTCATAATATTATAGAAGCCAGCTGGCAGGCATTGGTAGACAGTATAGACTATAAGCTATTGAAAAACCATAAGGATGGTTAATAAAATCTAGCCAAAGATATTTGAAATTGTTCACGGTTCTCAGTTTACAGTTCACGGTTTACTTACAACAGCAGGCTTAAGCCCGCTGTTTATATAAAGATTGAAGCATTTTTGCCAACTGTTAACTGCAAACCGTAAACCGTAAACGGATACTTGGTGCCAAACGTCTGGAGTCCAGTGTCTGAATTGGAGGTTAATAAAGATTGAGGCATGTAAGAAGAGAACAGGAACTAATTATTTTCTTTGGTGCCTTGTTTTTGATCCTTTCCTATTTTATTCACAAACCTTACACCATGGGATCAGACGACGGCCTGATATTCCATAAAGAGAACGAGGGAACCTATATTGAAGTTTTGGGTGAAGTAAGAGCCCCCGGTTTTTATAATTTCAATGAAGGGGTTACTATTGATGATGCCGTCAAAAGGGCCGGAGGTCTAAGGCACAGCTTGAGCATTGACACATCCTTCCAATCCAACGGATTAAGGAGAGGGGAAAAGGTAACAGTCCAGAGAATATCAAGGAATACGGGAAGGGTATTAATCGAAAGAATGGAACCCCAGAAGCTTATAATCTTTTCCATCCCCCTGGATATAAATACTGCAACCCAGCAAGAGCTTATAGCAGTACCTGAGATAGGACCAAAGACCGCCTTAAATATTATTGAGTATCGGGATAAAAATAACGGGTTTTCTACCATAGAGGAACTCAAGGACGTAAAAGGGATCGGTAAGGTCAGGTATGAGAGTATAAAGAGTTATCTGAGGGCAGGGTAAACAAACTCTTACACTTTCACTTGTCCCCTTGAATCCTTTCAATCTGAAAATTTCAAATATCTTTGGCTAGTGGAATGTCCCTTTAATACCTTTACTATAAATATTCCCTCCCCCTTGATGGGGGAGGGGCAGGGTGGGGGTGAAGAATCGCTATGTTGCCCCCTCCCCTTAATCCCCTCCCACCAAGGGAGGGGAGACATTTTTGGTAAAGTTATTTATGAGTCAAAGCACTAGTTATTTATGAGCCTCAGGCTATCGAGTGATTACAAAAAAGGGGAGGGGGATAAAAACATGGGTGTGGAATTATTGGTACAAAGGGGAATCAAGTTGAGTGTTCAGAAGTACCCTGAAAAGGTGGCCGTTATTTACAAAGATAAAAGGATAACGTACTCAGAATTAGATTCCAGGGCAAACAGGATAGCCAACGGTATAACCGCGATGGGGCTTATGAAAGGGGATAAGGTTGGAATACTGCTCTATAACTGCAGTGAGTTTGTGGAGATATACTATGGTATGGCTAAGGCAGGCATAATCTCGGTTCCAATAAACTTCCGTCTTGCAGCGCCTGAAATAGAGTACATCGTCAGAAATTCAGATTCAAAGGCATTAATAATGGGTGAAGACTTCATAGACAGGATCGATACCATACGCCCCAATCTTGAGATGATTGCGGAAAGGAACTATGTTGTTCTGGGAGATCGTATTCCCGATTACGCTATCAGGTATGAGGACTTTTTAGGGAAAGCCTCCGACATAGAGCCTGATGTTGAGATCAAAGAAACAGATCCCTATTTCATAGGTTACACCTCTGGGACTACCGGATTTCCCAAGGGGGCAGTTATGCCCCACCGGTCTATTTACGACATAGTAATATCGCATCTTATAGGAAGGGGGGTTTCACCCGACGACAAATATCTGCTTATAATGCCCCTTTTCCATTCAAACTCTGTATGGCACTCCAACCTCCTTCTATTCATAGGAGGTGCGGTTTGCATATACCCATCGGGCGGATTTAGCCCAACGGAGATATTAGAGATAATCCAGAAAGAGAAGATCACCTGCACCAATATGGTACCCACTATGTCAAACCTCATGCTCAGCCTTCCAGATAGGGATAAATACGATGTATCATCCATGCGATGGCTAGTATCGTCATCTGCCCCTCTTCTTACGAAGACAAAAGAAGAGTTATTTAGTTTCTTTAAGCATAGCAAACTATATGAAGGCTATGGTTCAACCGAGACTGGGGCTGTTACAAGCCTGTCTCCAGAGGATCAATTGCGGAAGATCAGGAGTATTGGTAAGCCATACTTTGGTCAAGAGGTAAGACTTCTTGATGAAAACGGTAACGACGTACCCATAGGGGAAGTAGGTGAGCTCTATTCCAGGGGGCCTACACAGATGAAAGAGTACTACAAAGACCCGGAAAAGACCAGAAATGCCTTTAGGGGTGAGTGGCTTTCGGCAGGGGATATGGCCAGCATGGATGAGGAGGGATACCTTTATCTGGTGGCCAGAAAGCAGGATATGATAATAAGCGGGGGAGAGAATGTCTATCCTACGGAGGTAGAGGAAGTACTGTCAAAGCATCCGAAGGTCCATGAGATTGCTGTAATAGGGGTTCCAGATGACAAATGGGGGGAAGCACTGAAGGCCGTGGTTGTTTTGAAACCGGGTGAAGATGCGACTGGGGAGGAGATAATCAAATTCTGTGAAGGGAAACTTGCCGGCTATAAGAAACCAAAATCCGTAGACTTTATACCGGCATCAGAGATGCCTAAAACCCCTACAGGAAAAATCTTGAGGAGACCGCTGAAGGAGATTTACTGGAAGGGTAAAGATACAAAGATATAACCTAAATTTTGCAATCCTTCGGTATGCAAAATTTAGAGGAGTCAGAAGTCAGAAGCCAGAAGTCGCAAATAGGATAAAACCCATTTCCGATTCACGATTCACGATTCACGAATTAAAGGAGGGAGTTTAGTAAAGATGGATATTAGACTAGATACCGTTATTTACGAAGCAAAGGACATGGTAGCAAGGATCACTATAAATAGGCCGGAAGCGAGAAATAGTTTAAATATGCAGCTTATGAAGGACCTATGTACCGCATTAGAGGAGGCAGAGAAAGACCCAGGGGTAGGGGTAGTAGTGATTACGGGTGGTGGTGATAAGTTTTTCTGTCCCGGTCTCGATCTGAATTGGGCCAAGGGCCTATTCAACAACACCCATGAGGTCTGGGTAATGAATAACCAATACGCCCGAATAATTTATAACATAAGGTATATCGGGAAGCCGGTTATTGCCAGCGTAAACGGGATAACCGCAGGTGGAGGTTGCGAAATTACCATTGCCAGTGATCTGGTTATTGCTGCCGATCATGCCAAGTTTCAACAGGGGGAAGGAGGTGTGGGGGCGGTAGCCAGCTATGCAACCCAGTCTCTTACTCCTATTATGGGAGATAGAAGAGCACGATGGTTTCTATTTACCGATGAGGTCATAGATGCCAAGACAGCCCTGGAATACGGATTGGTAAATAAAGTAGTTCCATATGGAGATTTGGATAAAGAAGTAGACAAGCTGTGTCAAACTCTATTAAGTAAAGCACCATGGTCTTTAAGGTTTACCAAAGACCAGATTAATGTCTGGTTTGATATGGTCTATCATACTCTACGGCAGGGAAATGATTTCTGGAGCCTACAGTCAACAACTCCGGAACCCCTTGAGGGTATTAATGCCTTTTTAGAAAAGAGGGTCCCTGAACATACGAGGCTCCGGGAAAAAACTGCCAGTGGTAAATCTCACACCTTTCTTTGGGGGCCCCCAACAAAAACTTGCCCTAAATGCAATACCAGATGGTTGCCTGAGGAATTCACCTTTTGTGGCAAATGTGGGGCCGAGTTAAAATAGGTGTAAAATTTACTCTTGACCGTTATTTGTCGGCTAACGGATAACAGTTACCGGCTAAAAATTGCTATCCCCCTATAGCTGACATATTACGAGAGCATTTCTTAGGGTTTTTTTCTCCTAGGTGATGTTTCTCGGGCTTATTAGAGATGGCTAAATCAATAAGCCTTTCTACTCCAGAGTTATCATAGCTCTCTCTAAGAGAGGGCTTCAAATCTACTTCTTCGTTGGAGAAAAGACACGTCCTGAGCTTCCCATCGGCAGTTAACCTCAATCTATTACAGGAAGAGCAAAAATGGGCACTCATGGGGCTAATAAAACCAATCTCTCCCATTGCTCCTTCAAATCTAAACATTCGAGCAGCCGCCCTTTCCCCTTTTTTATGAATGGGATGGAGCTTCCTAAAACTCTCTATCTTGTCTTTTGCTTCCTGGGACGATATGTATCTATCTTCACTCCACTTGCTATTGGAACCAATAGGCATTAATTCAATAAATCTTATGTGATAAGGATTATTGATTGAAAGCTTGGCAAAGTCAATCACCTCGTCATCATTGAAACCGTGGATTATAACAGTGTTTATCTTTATAGGTGAGAATCCCACCCTCAGTGCTTCCTCTATTCCCTCACAAACCTTTTCAAGGTTTCCTCCCCTAGTAATTTTTTGAAACTTCATATGATTAAGAGAATCCATACTAACATTTACTCGATGAAGCCCAGCGTCAAATAGATCACTGGCAAAACCCTTTAGTAATATCCCATTGGTAGTTAAACTAAGATCCTTAACTCCATGGATTCTTGAGAGGGAACGTACAAAGTCTATAACCCCTTTTCTTACCAGGGGTTCTCCCCCTGTAATCCTGATCTTCGCGATACCATTTTTAACAGCTACCTCAACGATACGGAGGATTTCCTCGTAACGGAGAATCTCTTCCTGGTTGACTTTAGGAATCCCAGGAGTGGGCATACAATAAACACATCTAAGATTGCAGCGATCGGTA
>Ga0210044_10005224_pt1 | contig 17665 bp, 22 predicted proteins | sample CryGey13umfilter_2_FD_183959 | JGI IMG/M metagenome (GOLD analysis project Ga0210044, IMG submission 183959) | Groundwater microbial communities from aquifer in Utah, USA - Crystal Geyser 4/9/14 3 um filter (SPAdes) (version 2) | ecosystem: Environmental > Aquatic > Deep subsurface >... | reverse complement strand
GTTGCCTGCCTTGGTCACGCTCGCCGCGGTTCTGGTGTTTACCACGCCGCCAGCGAATGCGACGGCGGTCCTGTTCTTGGACGATAGAGTGGGTAACACCAAGACCATTACGGATGGAGGGGTAGGTGATATACTTGCTTCTTCTGGTGCTGTTGGTTACACAGGTGCCCTTGGTTCGTGGATTGTGACCGTTACGGTCGGCCAAACATATCCAGCTTTAGGCACACCAGGAACTCCTCAATTAGCATTAAATGTTTATGGGTTGGCTACGGATGCAGCAGATCTTACAGTTAAGTTTAGTGAATCCGGTTTCACTAGTTATGGTTTGAATAATATTAATTATTATTCTGCTTCCACTTTAGAGGGAGTCCCCGGAAGTATTTCGTTCGATATTTATGGTGACAGCGGAAATACTCCGTTAATAAACACGTTGGGGCTCGTTAGTATTTCTGGTTTTAGTAATGATGTACTGTGGAGCGATAGCGGTACAAGTAGTGGATTAACCTTTCCGGGTGCTCCTTATTCCTTAACCTTGGCTTCGAATATTAGTCTTGATGAAGCCGGTAGCACAAGTCATTCAGCGGGGTTTGCGGTCCCCGAACCCGGCACGCTGATCCTTCTCGGCTGTGGCCTCTTGGGCCTGGCGTTGGCGGGTGAGAGGAAGAAGCTCCGTCAGTAACGATCCGGATATCGATTGAGAGGGCCTCCCCCGCAGGCGCGGGGGAGGCCCTTTTGTTTTAGCGGGCGGGTTCCCCTTTTTTTATCGATGCTTGTGTGCCGTCGTGGGTGTGTCGGAATCCTTTACAGTACGGAGAATTACAACATTGTCCGCGGGAGAAGGTTGGGAAAAAAGGATCCAAGTGGGGCAACACATTTCCTTAAAAGGTTATCATCGATTCCTAAATGGGCATACGGTCTCATCTTTATCTGTTGGTACGGGCCTTGCTGTCTAATGCATGTTGTTACGGGAAAATGGATAATTCGGAGGGGTGACATTTTGACCAATCGGAAACGGATCGGACGGATCGCCGCCGTTGCGGTCTTGGGTCTTCTATCGGCGGTCCCTTCGTTCGCAGCCGCCGTAAAAGTGGGAGATACGGTAAGGCTCTCGTCCGACCCCAACCGGCTTTCTGGATTTAACGGCGGGGCATTTGTCGCCACCGATGGTTCCTATCAGTTCGCAACCTTACTTCTTCCTATCAAAGACAGAGCCAGTTGATATACGTCCCCGAGCCCGGCACGCTGCTCCTCCTGGGCTCCGGACTCTTGGGGTTGGCGGTCGCGGGGAGCAGGAAGAAGTTCCGCAAGTAAATCGAAACAGTCCCTGTTCGAATGGGCTTCCCTTGCGGTCTCGAGGGAAGCCCTTTTTTTCTGCCGCGATGATTTCGATGGATTCGTTGGATTCCCTTGACGGCCGACCTGTTTATGGACTATATTCGGACTCATACCGATGAGCCGATGAGGTGGCCCATGAAATTGTCCAGTCAGATCAAGCCGATCAGCTATCTGAAGGCCCACGCCGCCGAAATCGTACGCAATATGGGCGGTCGGGGGGCGCCGCTCGTTATCACCCAGAACGGTGAGGCCAAGGTTGTCCTGCAGGACATCGAAAGCTACGAGCAAACCCAGGAAACCATGGCTCTTCTTAAGATCCTCGCCCTCGGCAACCGTCAAATCGAGGCAGGCAACGTGGAATCCGCCGCTGTTGTGGTCCGGCGCCTCCGCGAACGGCGGATCCATCGCTGATGCCCTTCGTCGTCTTCTTGACCGCCGCGGCAGCAAAAGACCTTGAGGAACTCTATCGATACATCGCCCTGCATGATGCACCGGGCAAAGCGGACCACGTGCTTACGAGCATCGAGAAGGTATTTGGCAGCCTGTCCGGATCCCCGGAGCGGGGCGCCTACCCGAAAGAACTGCTGGCTCTCGGAATCCGTGAGTACAGGGAGATATTTTTCAAACCCTACCGCGTGATTTACCGGGTCCAGGGGGACGTCGTACACGTCTTGCTGATCGCCGACGGACGTCGCGACATGCAGACGCTGTTACAGCGAAGACTTCTGGATTCTTGAAAAGCCTGGCTCACAACAAGTTCCATCCCGGAGGGTTGCGATGAAGGGTCGGTTCGTTCGGTTCCTTGTCCCCTGTCTTGCGGCGGTTTTTCTCTTTTCCTGCTCGAGCACCCCGGCCGAGCTGGTGGCCAAACATACGAAGCGGGGAGACGAGTTCGCGCAGAAGGAGAAGTACAAAGAGGCGGTGATCGAGTACAAGAACGCCGTGAAGGCGGGTCCCAACGACGCCGCGCTCCGGTTCAAGCTCGCCAAGGCCGCCATGGAAGCGAGGGATTTTCCCACGGCCTTCCAGGAACTGCAGAAGGCGGTCGAGCTGGACCCGAACAACTTCGAGGCGAAAGCGAAGCTCGGCGAGATCTACGTGGTGACGGGAAGGACGGACGACGTGTCGCGGATCGCCGACGACCTGGTGAAGAGCCGGCCGCGGGATCCGGCGGGATACTTGCTCAAATCGGGCATGGCGGCGCGGGGGGGGAGGATCGACGAGGCGATCGCGCAGTTGAAGAAGGCGGTCGAGTTCGACCCCAAGGCGATCCGGCCCATCCTCGCCGTCGGCAACCTGTACATGTTGAAGCGCGATACGAACAGCGCGAAGGAGTGGTTCGACAAGGCGCTGGTTGCGGGGCCGGACGCTCCCGAGGTGCATGTCGTGCGGGGGAACTTCTTCTTCGCCACCGGGGAGCGGGACGAGGGGGAGAAGGCGTACCGGAAGGCGATCGAACTGAGCAAGGAGAAGGAGAACCTGCGGATCGCGCTGGCGGAGCATTACCTCTACCAGGGGCGGCTGGAAGATTCGGAAAAGGAACTGGACGCGGTCATCAAGGAGATGAATTCGCAGAAGGCCCGCAAAGTCCTGGCCGAGGTCAAGCTCGAGACCGGCAAGCCCGGGGAGGCCAGGCCGCTGGTCGAAGCGATCCTGAAGGAGAACGACAAGGACCTGGACGGCAAGAACCTGAAAGGGCGGATCGCGATCGCCGAGAAGCGGTTCGAGGACGCCAAGGCGCTCTTTTCGGACGTGATCCGGCAGGATGCGGCGATGGCGCGTGCGCACCTCTACAACGGGCTGACCGACATCCTGCAGGGATATGTCGACGTCGGGATGAAGAGCGTCCAGGAAGCGGTGAAGCTGGACCCGAACAACCTCCGCGCCCGGCTCCTTCTGGGAGAGCTTTACCTGAAGACGAACGCCCCGGCGGCGGCGGAAAAGGAGGCGGTCGAGGTGCTGCGCCGGAATCCGTCCAACCTGCCCGCGGGGGTCCTGTACGGCGATTCCTTCCTTCTGCGGAAAGATTGGAAGAAGGCCGAGCAGGTCTACGGCGGCATGATCCGACAGATGCCGAAGTCTCCCATCGGATATTTCAAGATGGGGCAGTCGAGGAAGGCGCAGGGGAAGCCGTCCGAGGCGGCGGGATATTTCGCGCAGGCGGTCGAACGGAATCCCGGGGACCTCGCGGCGGTGAACGAGCACGTCTTCGCGCTGGTGGCCGCAAAGCAGGCGGACAAGGCAAGAACGCCCCCTTTCGGGGGCGATCGCGTTTCCGGGCACGGTGGCATGGAGCGTGCTTATTCAGATGAAGGCCTGAACCACGAAAAAGGAGGGACGGGGGGGAGTTGCGAAGCGATGGGGGGCGGGTATACTAACCTCAAAGGGTCGGCCTGGGAATATACCGGCACGGTTCGGTCAGATAACGGAGGAAACGATGGAGCGGATCGTCGGCATTCATATCAAGAAGTTGCCGGAAGGGTACTATCTGGCGACCTCTGACCAGATTCAGGGGTTGGTGGCGCAGGGACGGACGGTATCCGAGACGCTGGAAATCGCCCGGGATGTTGCCCGCAAATTGCTGGAGGCACAGGCGGGAAGGAGGGGAGAACCCGTACTACCGACCGTCTCGGAATCGTTCGAGTATCAACTGGTCGTCGGAAGCTGACGTGGGGCGACTCGCCGGGTTCCGATACCGGGATGTCGTCCGGCGGCTGAAGGCGCTCGGGTTCGAATTCGATCGACAGGCAGCGGGAAGCCATGAGATCTGGTTCAACGGCGCATCCGGCCTCTACACCGCCATCCCGAACCATCCAGGCGATCTTCCGGAGGGTACCCTGCGGGCAATCCTCAAGCAGGCAGGGATCCAACCTGACGTATTTCTGAGAACTTAAACGGCGCCCGGTACAGCACCCGCAGACAGAGTCGTACTAGGGGAAGGCCCGCGGATGCACCCCAACGACGGCCGCGTTGTGTCGAACTTCATCGTCCAGGCGCTGAAGGGCGAGCCGATCACGCTGTACGGAACTGGGAACCAGTCGCGCTCCTTCTGCTACGTGGATGACCTCGTCACCGGGATAATCGCGATGATGGAGCAGGACGAGCTGATCGGACCGGTGAACCTGGGCAACCCCGGCGAGTTCACGATCCTCGAGCTGGCGACGATGGTCAAGGAGCTCACCGGCTCGAAGTCCGAGATCGTTTTCCAGCCGCTTCCGCAGGATGACCCGGTCCGCCGCCGCCCGGACATCACCCTGGCGAAGGTGAAGCTTGGCTGGGAGCCGACGATCGCGCTGCGCGACGGCCTCATCCGCACGATTGATTATTTCAGGTCACATTCAGGGGTCCTTGTGAAGTAAACCCTTCCCGGCCCACCCGCGCTCGTGATGCAGGAACGCCCCCTCCCGGGGGCGTTCGTATTTCCGGCCCAGGCGGCACGGTACATGCGTTCCTCCGGATGGAAACCGATACCCCGGGGAGAACAGACCGTTGACCATACCGATGGAACGAGTGGCAGACCGGATTCTGTCCAGCCGCGGACAACGGGTGGTATTGGAGGCCGATATTCCGCGTAGACGAAGTCATGGGAGATTTCGTAGAAACCGCCAAGGCGATTGAACGGGGAGAGCATGTGACTCCGAAGAAGGGGTTGTACTTCACCGACCTGCGTGCGTTCCGTCGGGCGCTGACAGATCAGAGACTTGCCCTGTTGCGTGCGATCAGGTCGAATAACCCGGACTCGGTCTACGCGTTGGCGAAGGTTGTCATGAGGGACGTGAAAAACGTTTCGGCCGACCTGGCGATCCTTGAACAATTGGGAGTGGTCGAACTCATGAAAACGAAGACGCCGCGGGGGAAGGTGAAACCCACTGTCCCATACGACTCGATCAATCTGGACATTGCCGTTTGATCCTGCCCGAGCGGATCGCCGACATTCTGCCTGATCCGATCTCCCCCGACGAACAGTGATCGTCATGCGCGTAGGCCTCCTTCACCAGCCTTCGGGCCTCTGGCGGGGTTATTATTTTTGGGGCCACACGTTCCTTTCTCCATGGACAAACCGATCTGGAATCATTTCTGGATGCTGAACCGAAAGAAACATGTCAACCCTGTTTAACTATCTTCCCCTCCTCAACGCCCTGTTCTGCCTCGGCATCGGGCTGTACGTCCTGACATCGTCTTCATCCCCCTGGAAGTTCCGCAAATAAGTTCGATGGACTGATTCCGCATCTCAAGATGGGGCCGATCCTTCATTTGACAAGATTTTGCCCTATGAGTAATATTACTCAACGTATTGAGTAAATTTACCTTGGAGGCTGGTTGTGTTCAACAGGCCCGTTTTCCAGACGTTGCGATCCCGGGTGAAGGAACCGCGACGTTTCTTGCAGGTTTTGGCAGGTCCCCGGCAGGTAGGGAAAACGACGCTTGTTCGCCAGGCGATGGGTGCGGCCCGGATTCCGTCACATTACGCCACTGCGGATGAGCCGACCCTTCGCGATCGCGCATGGATCGAGCAGCAGTGGGATCTCGGACGACTGAAGGCGAAAAACGGGGAAGCCCTCCTGGTCCTCGACGAAATCCAGAAAGTTCCCGGCTGGTCGACGGTCGTCAAGCGGTTGTGGGACGAAGACACGGAAAGAGGCGTCTCTCTCAAATGCGTCCTCCTCGGGTCGTCGCCGCTCCTGGTTCAAAAAGGGTTGGCGGAAAGTTTGGCGGGTAGGTTCGAGATCCTCCATGCCACCCACTGGTCGTTTTCCGAAATGCGCGACGCCTTCGGGTGGGAGGTGGAGCAGTACGTCTATTTCGGCGGATATCCGGGGGCCGCATCCCTGATCGGAGATCGACCGCGTTGGGCGCGGTACATCATCGATTCGCTGATCGAGACGACGATCTCGCGGGACATTCTTCTGATGACCCGGGTGGATAAGCCCGCGCTCCTGCGGCGCCTGTTCCAGCTCGGATGCGATTACTCCGGCCAGATCCTTTCGTATCAGAAAATGCTGGGGCAGTTGCAGGATGCCGGGAACACCACGACACTGGCACACTACCTTGAACTGCTTGCCGGCGTGGGGATGCTGAAGGGGATCTCCAAATTCTCCGGGAAAAAGGTCCTGCAGCGGGGATCGAGTCCCAAGTTTCAGGTATTGAACACGGCCTTGATGACGGCTCAATCGCAACGTTCCCTCAAGGAAGCGGAGCAAGACCGGGAGTACTGGGGACGGCTTGTGGAATCGGCGGTGGGGGCGCATCTGCAGAACGGTACGGCGGGCATGACGATGGAACTTTTCTACTGGCGCGACCGCGGCAGGGAGGTCGATTTCGTCCTGCGGTCCGGGGAACGCGTCGTGGCCATCGAGGTAAAGAGCGGCAGGGCCAGGACGGAATTTCCCGGGATGGAGGCGTTCGGGAAGTCGTTTCGACCCACGCGAAAATTCCTCGTCGGTGGACAGGGAATTCCGCTGGAAGAATTCCTTTCCACTCCGATTTCGCATTGGGTGGAGTGAATCCACCGGCAAGGAGTGTCGTGATAGAGATGGCGAAACACGCGAGATAGGGGATCCGTCCTGGTGTTCCAGTTGTACGCGCACAGCCAGTACCTCCTGTTCCTGGTGGCGGTCCTCCTTTCCCACAGCATCCAGAGGAAAGTGAAGATCTTCATCGAGAGGAACTTCTACCGGCGCCGGTACGATGAAGAACGGCGGCTTGGGGATCGGGCTGTACCAGGTGAAGGGGATCGTCGAGGCGCACGGGGGAAGGATCGAGGTCGAAAGCGGCGTGGGGCGCGGATCGACCTTCCGGGTCCTGCTGCCGAAGGGAGCGAAGGGAAAGGCGCTAACCCCAGAACCGGGACGTTCATAGAACTCCCACAGAACCGGGACAGACATCAGAACCGGGACGTTGCTGAGAACTACCGTTGAAGTGGGCGTGGTATCTCAAGAGAATATGGGTATAATTGAGCCATGAAATTCGAGCGAATCACGATCAATCCGGAAATTTGCACGGGAAAGCCTTGCATAAGGGGGTTGCGATTCCCCGTTTCCCGCTTGCTCGGTCTTCTGGCCGCAGGGGACACCCGCGAGGAAATCTTGGCCCAATTCCCGTATCTTGAGCCGGAAGATATCGAAGATGCATTGCGTTATGCGGCTTGGCTTGCCGAAGATGAGGTCGTCGAGTTCGCCAGGTGAAGTTTCTCGTTGACGCCCCTCTGCCACCCTCCGTCGCCGAGTTTCTCAGATCAAGAGGTCACGAGGCTTCCCATGTCTTCGAAAGGGGATGGGGCCGGTTTTCCGACAAGCAGATCCTTGAAGCCGCAGGGAAAGAGGACGCAATAGTCATCACTGCGGACCTCGACTTCCCGCGACTGATCGCAATCACTCCCGACAAACGAAGCGGCCTGATCCTCTTCCGTGGAGCCGACTGGAAGCGAAACGCGATCTGCGAATCCTTGGACAGAATGTTTGCGACAATTCCCGAGATCAGGCTTCCGTTGTCGATTGTCGTCGTCGAGCCTTCCCGAATTCGAGTGCGGAATCTCAACTCGGATGGATAAGACGAGACTGCTCGTCGTCGAGTGGCCCGAATCTCGGACGGCCGACCGTGGATACGCTGAAGGGTTCGAGGCACGCAAACATGAAGGAGCTCCGTTTCGACTGGGAGGGAGAAGTCTGGCGGGTGGTCTTCGCATTCGATCCGAAGCGACGAGCCGTCTTGCTTGTCGGCGGTGACAAGGCTGGGGTCGATAAGAAACGGTTCTACAAGAGGCTGGTGGCCGTTGCCGATGAGCGTTTTGACAGGCACCTGGCATCTTTGAGAGCCAAGAGCGACCGTCGTGCAGGAAAGGAGAAACGTCATGGCAAGAAATCTTGAACAGGTCCTCGCTAAATTGCCCTCGAAGCGCCGGGAGAAGGTCGAGCGTAGGGCAGCGGAGCTTGCGACACTGAAAGACCTTCGGAAGAAAGTGAAAAGGACGCAGGAGGAACTCGCATCCGCGCTCGGTGTGGGCCAGGACACGATCTCGCGCCTCGAACAGAGGAGCGATATGTTGGTTTCAACCTTGAAGCGTTATGTCGAAGCGATGGGGGGCAACTCGACTTGGTCGCCCGGTTTCCGAACCGTCCCACTGTAATGATTGTCCGGATCGCGGAACCTGCTCCGGGTCGCCGTCCCGCGCGTCGAAAATCCGCACGGCGGAGAATATCGGCATCTGTAGCGACAGCGTGAAGGAAGGATGTTGCTCCCAGAACCGGGACGTTCATGGAACTCCCCTGGATCGGGGACAGACATCAGAGCGGCCCAGGAACTGGGGATCAGCCGATGAAGGAGAGCACGGCCTGAAGGTAGACGGGCATGTCGGTGAGAGCGGATCGGATCGCTTCGAAGACTTTTTCGGGGTTGATCTCGTCGTATTCGTGGACGATGCGGTTGCGAAGCCCCGCCGCCCTGGCGATTCGGGAGGCGAACTTCGGTTCGAGGATGCCCAACTTCCCGAGTTCGGTGAAACTGTCGTAATAATCACGAGGCGGGGGATGTCCGGAACCCGTGATGACGTGGTAGTTGACGTCGATCATGCGGGAAATCATCCGTTCAAGGAACCGCTCGGCGAGGATTTCCTTGTACGGGTCGGCCAGGTAGGCTTCAATCCCGGCGGCATCGAGCTTGCGCAGCTCCTCGAGATCGCGACCGATGAGGACGATCTTGCGCGTGACGAGTTCCCGGTCGATCACGACGCGATTCTCTTGACGTAGTCGGCGGCGAACTCCCGTTCCATGTCGAGGTACTTCCGGTGGTCCTGGTAGCGCCGGAAGGCCGTCAGCAGGAATGCCGCGGCCTCCCCCGGTTCCGCGTAAAGGAATTCGCACTGTTCCGCGATCTTTTTCATGAAGAGAGGGTCGGCGCGATCGAGCACGGAGAGGTCGACCTCCCGGCCTTGGAAGAGGCCCGAGATCTCCTCCTGAACCTCCAGTATCCGAGGAAGTCCGGAATCCCCGTCGCCGAATTTGACCGCGATATCGATATCGCTGTCCGGACGGGCGGCGTTTGCGGCAACGGAACCGAAGAGCACGACGAGCGAAAGCCCGCGCTTTCGGGCCATGTCGGCAATGGAACGCCGGGTTTCGGGAGAAATAAATCGATCCTTCATGGCGTCCAATCTAACAGGACGCCGGGATGCTGACAACCCTCCGGGGTGACGCCGCGGCTCGAACGGAACCCCCCATGACAGGAACGTCCCTGTTCTGCGGTTGCTACTTCGCGGGGGGCAGGAGCGGCTCGCCGGGCTTGAACGCGCGGAAGCCGTACGCCCCCTCGGCGGTGAGGTAGAAGTAGCGCCACCGATCCTTCCACGACGGCAGGACGGCGACGATCTTCGTCGACTCGTCTCGGGAAAAACGGGTCAACCGCTCCTGGTGGAAGTGCCCCATGATGACGAAGTCGACCCCCTTTCGGAAGAGGCGCATCGCGTATTCCCGGCACTCCCGCTCCGGGAAGGTTCCCTTGTGTCTCCGGTTGGAACGCTTCAGGTTCCTCTCGATCCGGTCCGCCATGGGGAGGATGAGCGAGGGAGGCAGGTGGGCGACCGCTTCGTTGGCGAGGCGGCTCTTCGAGATCCCTTTCCAGAAACGGTAGGCGAAATCCGCGCGGTTCACCGTGTCCCCGTGGGCCAGGTACAGCCGCTTCTCCCCGACCGCCGCGTGCATCTCCCCCTCGGAGACGACGTCGAACGTCGTCCCCTCGTGATCCCGCTTCAGGTAGAAATCGCGATTCCCCTCGACGTAGTAGATCCGAAGACCCTCGCCCCGAAGCTGCCGCAGGCGCTCGACGATCGGCTTCTGGAAGGGGAAGGTGAGCCCCGGGTTACCGAACCACAGGTCGAACACGTCCCCGAGAAGGAACAGGGGGATCTTTTCCTCCGCTGCCCGGTCGGCGAGGGCAAGGAAGTTCCTGCTATGGATGTCGTCCTGGTTCAGATGGGCGTCCGCGAGAAAGATCGCCCGGTCCGGAGAGATCGGAAACCCTTTTTCCATATGTGGTACTAAAATAGCACATGATATTTCATGGGGGGATTCGGGATGACGCCGCTCTCGGGGATTCGGGTGCTGGACCTGTCGCTTCAGTTGCCGGGGCCGTTCTGCACGATGATGATGGCGGACTACGGGGCGGACGTCGTGAAGATCGACGAGCCGAGCCCGCGGGTGCGCAACCCGTTCGCGGCGGAGGAGCCTGGAACCGGGCCCATGGAACGGTACCTGAACCGGGGGAAGAAAAGCCTCACCTTGAACCTGAAGACGGAAGAAGGGAAGGCGATCTTCCTGCGCCTGGCCGAAACCGCCGACGTCGTGGTGGAGGGGTTCCGCCCCGGCGTCATGAAGCGTCTCGGTGTCGGATACGAGGAGGTCTCCGCGGTCAACCCGAAGATCGTCTACTGCTCCATCTCGGGGTACGGTCAGGACGGCCCGATGCGGGACGTCCCGGGCCACGACGTCAACTACCTGTCCTACGCGGGAGTGTTGGGGCTGTGCGGGAGGAAAGGCGACGACCCGACGCTTCTTCCGGTGCAGGTGGGGGACGTGTTCGGCGGTTCCATGATGGCCCTCTCCGGCATTCTCATGGCGCTCGTTTCACGGGATCGGACGGGAAAGGGGAGGCGGGTGGACGTTTCCATGACGGACGGGGCCATGGCCTCCCTTGCCTTGCCCGCGGCGGCGTACCTCGGGAGCGGCATGCCGCAGGAGCGCGGCTCCCTGCCGTTGACGGGGATGTTCCCATGCTACGAGGTGTACCGGTGCGCGGACGGCGGCTTCCTCAGTGTCGGGGCGCTCGAAGCCTGGTTCTGGAAAGCGCTGACGTCCGAGCTTGGGCGCGAGGACCTGGCCGGGGCGCAGTACGCCACCGGACCGGAAGGAGAACGCGTCAAGGAAGAGTTGCGAGCCGTGTTCCTCACCCTCCCGCGGGACGAGTGGGTGAACCGCCTTGGCGGGATCGACGCCTGCGTCTCCCCCGTTCTGGACCTTCCGGAGGCCCTCCTCCATCCGAACACGGTGTCGCGCCGCATGGTCGTCGACGTGGAATCGCCTCTCGGGGGAACGGACCGCCAGCTCGGGATGCCGATCAAGATCGACGGGGTTCCCGAGGCTCCCCGCCGGGCTCCGCTCCTCGGGGAGCACGACGACGAAATCCTGGCCGGGCTCGGGTACTCGACGGTGCGGATCGCCGATCTGCGCGCGAAGGGCGTGATCCGGAAGGGGGGAACGTCATGACGGATATGGAGATCCTGTCGGTCCTTCGTCCGGACGGAACGGCGGACCCCGCGCACGATCCGGGACTGTCCGATCCGGAGCTGCTCTCCCTCTACCGGCACATGGTGCTGCTGCGGGCGATCGACGAGAAGGCGGTCGCCCTTCAGCGTTCCGGCCGGGTCGGCTTCTTCGTCCCGTCGACCGGCCAGGAGGCGTGTTCGATCGGAGCGGGGCACGCCGTGCGCGAGGGGGATTGGATCTTCCCGGCGTACCGGGACCACGGGGTGGGGCTGATGCGGGGGTACCCTCTCGCCGCGCTGGTCGGCCAGATCCTCGGGAACACCTCGGACGCGACGCGGGGGCGGCAGATGCCGAACCATTGGTGCGATCGGTCCATCCACCTGGTGTCGGTCTCCTCCCCCGTGGCCACGCAGCTCCCCCACGCCGTCGGGGCGGCTTACGCGGCGAAGGTCCGCGGAGAGCGGATCGCCGTGCTCACCACCTTCGGCGACGGGGGGACCTCCACGGGGGATTTCCATGCTGCGATGAACTTCACGGGCGTCTTCCGTCTGCCGGTCGTCTTTTTCTGCGAGAACAACCGGTACGCGATCTCCGTTCCCGTCGAGCACCAGACGGCGACGGAGACGCTGGCCGGGAAGGCCCGGGCGTACGCCCTTCCCGGCGTTCGCGTCGACGGCAACGACGTGCTGGCGGTCCGCAAGGGGGTCGGAGACGCGATGGACCGCGCGCGGGCCGGGGAGGGAGGCACGTTGATCGAGGCGCTCACGTACCGCCTCGGGCCGCACTCGACCTCCGACGACCCGACGGTCTACCGGTCCGACGAGGAGGTGGCGGCGTGGCGGCTGAAGGATCCTATCCTGCGGTTCGCGGCGTTCCTCACGGGGCGGGGCCTGCTCGCGGACCCGGCGTCGGAAGAGGCGGAGGCGAAGGAGATCGTCCGCGGGGCGGTCGTGGCGGCGGAGGGCGCGCCTCCCGTGCCGCTGTCGAGCCTGTTCGAGGACGTCTACGCGGAGATCCCGTGGCACCTCGTCGAGCAGCGCGACTCCCTGCTCTCCGCGAAGGGGTGAGCCGATGGCCGGGATGACGCTGATCAAGGCGATCAACGACGCGCTCGCGACCGAGATGGCGCGGGACCCGTCGGTCTGCGTCCTCGGGGAGGACGTCGGTCGCGGCGGGGGAGTGTTCCGGGCGACGGAGGGGCTCTCCCGGCGATTCGGGCCGGAGCGGGTGATCGATACGCCGCTGAACGAGGTCGGGATCGTCGGCATGGCGATCGGGATGGCGCTGAACGGTCTTCGTCCGGTCGCCGAGATCGAATTCGTCGACTTCATCTACCCGGCCTTCGACCAGATCGTCTCGGAGCTGGCCAAGATGCGGTACCGCTCCGCGGGGCAGTTCACGGCGACGGTGGTCCTTCGCGCCCCTTCGGGGGGAGGCATCAAGGGAGGCCACTACCATTCGCAGAGCCCGGAGGCGTACTTCATCCACACGGCGGGGCTCGTCGTGGTGATGCCGTCGACGCCGGCGGACGCCAAGGGGCTTCTCGCCTCCGCGATCCGCGGGGAAGACCCGGTGATCTTCCTCGAGCCGAAGGCGCTCTACCGGACCGTGAAGGGGGAGGTGCCGGAGGGGGAGCACCTCGTGCCGATCGGGAAGGGACGGATCGTCCGGCCCGGGAACGACCTGACGTTGATCACGTGGGGCGCGATGGCGCCGGTCGCCGCGAAGGCGGCCGCCGCGGCCGCCGGGGAAGGGGTCGACGTCGAGGTCATCGACCCGCGCACCCTGTGGCCGCTGGACATCGCGATGATCGAGGAGTCCGTGAAGCGGACTGGGCGGGCCGTGGTCCTGCACGAGGCGCCCCGGACGTGCGGCTTCGGCGCGGAGATCGCCGCGCTCATCCAGGAACGGTGCTTCCTGCATATGAAGGCGCCCGTCGCGCGCGTGACCGGGTTCGACACCCCGTTCCCCTACGCCCTTGAAAAATCTTACCTGCCGGACCCGGAGAGGACGCTGCGCGCGATCCGCGCGTCGATGGCGTTCTGACACCACTCGGTTAAGGGGCGTACCTCGACAGGATCGGGATCAAGGGAGCGGAGCCTGGAGAACCACGGGCTGCCGAGACGGCGTTTTGTTGTATGATCGTTCGATGGAGCAAAAAAATTTCCAAGGGGGGGAACCATGGGAAAGAAAGGGATGAACAGACGCCAGTTTCTCAAACTGACCGGGGCCGGTTCCCTGGTCGCGGCGGCGGGGGCCGTGGGGGGAGGGATGGTCCTCCCCAAGGGGCTCTGGGCCGCCACCCCGAAGATCAAGGGGCCGATCAAGATCGGGTACCAGGCGATCCTGTCCGGGACGCTCGCCGGGTACGGCGAGTTCCACAAGATGGGCGCGACCATGGCGATCGAGGAGATCAACGCGAAGGGGGGGATCGCCGGGCAGAAGGTCGAGATGGAGTTCCGCGACTCGACCACGAAGGCCGATGAGGCGATCAAGAACGCCCGATACTTCGTGGACAGCTGGGGCGCCGACTTCCTGGCCGGAATCGACTCCTCGGGGCAGGCGCTGGCGCTGGCCCCGGTCATGGCCCAGCTCGACCGCGTCATCATGTTCACGCACGCCGCCACCGAGAAGCTGACCGAGGATTTCGTGTTCAAGAAAGGGGTCCGGCAGGTCTTCCGGAACTGCATGCCCGTGTACAACGACGGGCACGCGGCGGCTTTCATCGCGGAAGATTTCCCCGCCGTGAAGTGGGCCACGGTGAGTCCCAAGTACGAATACGGCTACACCTGCTGGAAGATGTTCCAGGACACCCTCAAGGGTCTGAAGCCGTCCGCCCGGTTCGTCGCCGAGTCGTGGGCTCCCTTCGGCACCACCGATTTCCGCTCCCACATCAACACGATCATGGACGCAAAGCCCGACGCCCTCTATTCGACCGAGTGGGCGGGGGAGCTCATCTCCTTCGTGCGTCAGGCGAAGGAAGCCGGCCTCTTCGAGAAGGTCAAATACGTCATGTTCCCGGTGGGGGCGGCCATGGACGTCCTCGAGGGGCTCGGGAAGGACATGCCCGACAACATCTGGATCTCGGCGCGGTACTACTTCCAGTACCCGAACAGCAAGGAGAACAACGGCTGGGTGGCGCGCTTCCACAAAAGATGGAAGCATTACCCGGCGTACGTTTCCGAGACCGGCTACTCGGCGATCTACGCGTTCAAGGCGGCCGTGGAGAAGGCGGGATCGAAGGACACCAAGGCGGTCATCGCGGCGCTGGAGGGGATGGAGCAGAATAGCCCGGCGGGCAAGCGGGTCTTCCGGAAAGAGGACCATCAGGCGATGTACGACGTTCCCTGGGGGCAGACGAAGTCCGACCCGAAATACCCGTTCAAAGTCATGGGGAAGATGAAGGTCCTACCGGCGAAGGAGTATTTCAACCGGCCGCCGTTCGAAGGGCCGGGGACGACGCCGCCGTTCAAGTAATGCAGTCGTACGTTCACGTGATCCTCGCGGGACTGTCCAGCGGGATGTTCATCTGGCTCGTGGCCAGCGGGCTGACGCTGATCTTCGGCGTCCTCGGGGTGCTGAACTTCGCCCACGGCAGTTTCTACATGCTGGGGGCGTACTGCTCCTTCACCGTCCTCAAGTACCTCGGGGCGGGGTTCTGGACGGGGCTCCTCCTGGGTCCCCTGGCGGTCTGCGTGGCCGGGTTCGTGGTGGAGCGGTTCTTCCTTCGCCACGTCTACCGGCTCGCGCTGCCGTACCAGCTTCTGCTCACGTTCGCGTTCGTCCTGATCTTCGACAACCTGGTGAAGATCGTCTGGGGAGGGGGGGCGCTCTCGCCCCCCTCCCTGTCCTTCCTCGGAGGGTCGGTCCCGATCCTGGGACGGAACTTCCCGGTCTATAACCTGTTCATCATCGCCGTGGGGCCCGCGGTGGCGCTCCTCCTGTGGGCCCTGCTGGAGAAGACGTGGTACGGGCGGATCGTCCGGGCGTCCTCCTCGGACCGCGAAATGGCGGCGAGCCTGGGCGTCCGGGTCCCGGCCCTCTTCACCGGCGTCTTCGTTTTCGGCACCTGGCTCGGGGCCCTGGGCGGGGGGCTGGCGGTCCCCTACGTGGGGCTGCTGACCCCCGGCATGGGGGAGACGATCATCATCGAGGCGTTCATCGTCGCCGTGATCGGGGGGCTGGGGAGCCTGAAGGGGGCGTTCGTCGGGGCCCTGGTGATCGGCGTCCTGTCCGCCTTCGGGACCCGGTTCTTTCCCGCCTTCGACATGGCCCTCACCTTCATCCTGATGGGGGGAGTCCTGCTGTGGCGGCCGCAGGGACTCTTCGGCGCGACGCAGTGAGCGGCCGATGAAGGCGGAGACCCGCAACGCGGCCGCCGCCGCGGCCGTCCTGCTGGCCCTGTGCGCCGTGCCGTTCCTCGCCGGGAAATTCACGATCTACCTCGCGATGCGGATCATGCTCCTGGGGATCTTCGCCGTCGGGTACAACCTCCTCCTGGGGCGGACGGGGCTCCTCTCCTTCGGGCACGGCGCGTTCTACGCCGCCGGGGCCTACGGACTGGGGCTTTTCGGGGTCCACGTCTCCACCCACCCCCTTCTCGGGGTGGCGGCGGGGGTCGTCACGGCGGTCCTCCTCGCGCTCCTGGTCGGCACCCTCTGCGTCCGCCACACGGAGATCTACTTCGCGATGCTGACCCTGGCGTGCGGGATGATGGCCTTCTCCTTTTTCTGGAACGCCCGGGAGATCACCGGCGGCGACGACGGGTTGATCGGCATCCTGCGGGCCCCCGTGTCGCTCTTCGGCGGGATCAAAATGCCCATCGGAAAGGACGGGCAGTTCTATTTCTTCGTCCTTTTCTTCTTCGTCCTGAGCGTGTGGGCCGTCCATCGGATCCGCCAGTCCCCCTTCGGGCTGGCGCTCGCGGGGATCCGGGAGAACGCGCGACGCAGCGAATTCGCCGGCGTACCGGTGCGGCGGTACCGCCTGGCCGTCTTCGTCCTGAGCGGGGCGTTCGCGGGCCTTGCCGGATCGCTGGAGGCGCTCCTGGAGAGCAACGCGCGCCCCTTCATGGCCCACTGGACCCATTCGGCGGAGCCGGTCCTGGTCAGCCTGCTGGGCGGGATGTCGTCGCTCGCGGGTCCCCTCGTCGGCGGCGCGATCTTCGTCGGGATGCGGGAGGTCATCCAGCGGTTCACCGAGAACTGGATGCTGTGGTTCGGGATCGTCCTCCTGGTGATCATCCTCGGGTTCCGCGGCGGCGTCGTGGGGACCCTGTCGGCGCTCTTCCGGAAGGCCGTCGCCCCGGGGGAGGGATAACACGGGATGCGCGAGCCGCTGCTCACGACGGAAAAGCTGTCGAACCACTTCGGGAGGGTCTGCACCGCGCTGGATCTCGACCTCCGGTTCGAGCCGGGGGTCCTCACCTCCATCATCGGGCCGAACGGAGCGGGAAAGTCGACGCTGATCAACCTCCTTACGGGGCACCTCCCGGTGCAGGCCGGGAAGATCCGCTTCCGGGGGCGGGACATCACCCGCCTCCCCATCCACAAGCGGGTCCGCATGGGGATCTGCCGGTCCTTCCAGGTCGTCAACGTCTTCCCGGAACTCACCGTCGCGCAGAACGTGATGATCCCGGTTCTGGCGCGGACGGGAAGGGCGTGGAACCCGATCCGGCGCCTCTCGCGGGAGACCGCGGTCCTGCGGGAAGCGGAGGCGATCCTTACGAAGGTCGCCTTGCTGGCGGAGCGCGACACCCCCGCCACCGCGCTGTCCCACGGAGACCTTCGCCTCCTCGAAGTCGGCGTGGCGCTCGCCGCCGCCCCGACGCTCCTGTTTCTCGACGAGCCCACCGCGGGGATGAATCCCGTGGAGCGGGTACGCCTTCTCGAAAACATCCGCCAGCTCGCGCGCGAGGGGCGCACCACCTTCGTGGTGGTGGAGCACGACATGGATGTCGTATTCTCCCTCTCCGAGCGGATCATCGTCCTTCACCGGGGGGAGATCCTCTGCGACGGCACGCCCGCGCAGGTCCGGGCCGACGCGAAAGTGCGCGAAGTGTACCTGGGCGACGA